>Ga0335082_10004830_pt1 | contig 14718 bp, 12 predicted proteins | sample Lox_Sample_41_FD_206718 | JGI IMG/M metagenome (GOLD analysis project Ga0335082, IMG submission 206718) | Soil microbial communities from Loxahatchee National Wildlife Refuge, Florida, United States - Lox_Sample_4.1 | ecosystem: Environmental > Terrestrial > Soil > Wetlands | place: USA...
CGGAGGGCGCGCTCACCCGAGCGGTCGCAGGGTGTCGGCCCTCCACAGGCCCACCGAGGCTCCGACCCAGGTGAGCCCGCGGTTCTGGTCGACGCCGAGCATCTTCCCCCGGGAGAGGCGCACGAGGTGGATCACCGGGCGGAGCTCCGGTGCGTCCGGGGGCCGGAGGAGCATCACCCGGACCTCGGCCTTCACCTCGGTGCGGTCGGGCGCGTGGATCGCCGGGGCGTACACGATCTTCTCCTGAAGCACCCATCCGTGCCGCTGGTCCTCGGGAACCCGGGCGATGTCCTCGGGCGTGACGTCGATCACCACCCCCGCTCCGGCGAAGGAGAAGAGCGGCTTGAGGACGTACCCCGAGAGATCGGCGGGCACGCTCCGGAGATCCGAGAGGAACGTCGCCCTCGGCACCGCCGGGTGATCGAGGAAGGGCAGCGAGTACTTGCTCCAGGGCCAGTACCAGTTCGGATGGCTGCACCAGGTGACGTCGAGCGGCTCGTTCCACTCGAAGGGCAGCCGATAGCCCTTCTTCTCCAGCTCGTCGAAGACCATCCGGTTGTAGATCCGGCGGATCGGGACGAGCTTGCCGTCCTTGCGCCGGTACAGCCTTCGCCCCTGCTTCACCAGCTCGGTGGCGCAGGCCGACTCGACGCCGAACAGCTTCTCGGTGGCGACGAAGTCCGGCACCGTCTTCTGCTGGTGCGGCTCGAAGTCGACCAGCGCCACGTCCTCCGGGCGCTCGCCGCCGAGGATGGTGTCGCGCATCAGCGCCAGGGCCTCTGTCCTGGGCATGAGACAGCAGGTCCACTCTCCCTCGAGCCCCGGCTGCCCCTCGAGCTCGGCGTTCCAGGCGTCGGCGAAGACGGTCATCATCGCGTAGCCGGAGGGGAAGGCCTGCAGCTCGACCACCTTCCCCTCCAGGCCCCCGCCCGGTGCGGGAGTGATCGCGAAGTCGACCTGCACGCAGCTGGGGAGCGGATCCATGCCGGGCGTGTCGTACTGGGGAGGAATGATCTTCATCAGCTCGCGGAGCAGCTCGGGGCGCGAGAGCTGATGCACGATCTCCACCGCGTCCGTCGCCAGCGCGTCCCGGAGCGGTGGGGAGATGAAGAACGGGGTCTCCGCGAGGCGGAACGGGATCGGCCCGAGGGCCTTCTGCAGCCGGGAGCCGTAGCGGGCGTACAGCTCGGGCGTCCAGATCCGGTTGAAGGCGGCGCGCGGTCCAGGGTCCACGGACCGGAGCATCGCTCAGAGCGCCGGGCCGGTCGACGACCGCCACGCCGGCGCGCCATGCGCGTCAGTGGCTCGGGCGCCCGGCGGCGGGAAGCACGGCCTGGAACTCCCGGGCCAGCCGTTCCGCGTAGAGGTCCATCAGCTCCTCCAGCCGGCTCAGCGACGGGGAGCGGAGCACCAGCCCGGCGTGGAACCGCTCCCGGGCACGGTAGACGACCTCCGGATCGGCGAATCCCGACGTATCGGGGTGCTCCTGGCGGGCCAGGGTGATGAGCAAGCCCGCGTGGTCCGCCCGGTGCGGGGGAAGGCGGTAGGCCGATCCATCGAGCTCCAGATCGGCCCACTGTTCCCAGAGGTTCAGTCCGGTGGACGCCTCCACCATCTCCGCGGTGTGGGCGCCGCCGACGCGGGCCGAGGTCTCGAGCATCACCAGTCGCCCGTCGGCGTCCGAGCGCAGGAACTCCACGTGGGTCACGCCGGAGCGCATGCCCAGCTGGGTGAGCACCCGGGCGTTGACCGCGCGGAGCTCGAGATCCGCGGGGCTGCCTCGCTCCAGCGTGCGGGAGGTGTACACCCCACCTCCGTGAGCGATGTCGAACGGCGGCGTGCCGCAGCGGTGCACCTCGGCGAGGAGGACCTGACCGTCCCGGACGATGGAGTCCACGTGGTACACGGTTCCGGGCAGGTACTGCTCGACCAGGAAGTACGAGCGGCGGTCGCCCCGGCCTTCCAGCTCCTTCCACAGCTGCGCGCCGGACTCCACCTTCACGATCCCGGCGGCGCTGGCCTCGCTCCTCGGCTTGAGCATCCACGGCGGAGGCACCCGGGCGACGAAGTCCTGGAGCTCGTCGTCGCTGAACACCCGGGCGAACTCCGGGACGGGGATGCCGGCGTCGCGCGCGGTGACCCGCATCGCCAGCTTGTCCCGGAAGTGCCGCGCGGTGCTGTCCCCCATCCCTGGGACGCGGAAGTGCTCCCGCAGGGCCGCGGCGGTCTCGACGTCGTAGTCGTCGAGGGCCACGATCCGGTCGAAGCCGCGGGTCCTCCAAAGGTACGCCACGGTGTGGACGGTGTGCTCCAGCGTGCTCTGGTCGGGCTGGGCCAGAACCTCGGCCAGCGCGTGCCGGGGCCAGGGCTCGCCCAGGAGCCGGGCCTGGGTGAAGAGGTAGACCCGGGCGCCGCGCCGATGGGCCTGCTCGAGGAAGCGCTCTCCCTTGAAGTAGCTCGCCAGCGCGAGCACCGTCATCGGTCGATCCGTCACCTCTCCCTGCCCTCCTGCCCTTCAGCGGCTCCGGCCCTGGATCCATCGATCCCAGGTGCGCGCCGGGGCGGTGGACGGGTCCCGCGCCAGCCGGAGCGCCACCTCCGCCATGTGCTCCACCGCCCAGCGGAAATGCTCATCGCCCAGCGAGGCGATGTCGAGGTCGGGGGCGGAGTTCATGAAGTCGATCGCATACGGCACACCATCGCGGACCGCGAACTCCACGGTGTTCATCTCGTAGTTCAGCGCCTGACAGAGCAGCCGGGCGTCCCGCTCCACCCGGGCCCGCGTCTCGGGGTCGAGGGGAGGCATGGTCTCCGCCGCGCGGCGGTAGCGCTCGGCGTGGGGGAGCCGGGGGTCCCAGGGCGCGGGGCGTGTGTGGGTCCGTCCGAGGACGATGCATCGCACGTACTGCGTCCAGGCGATCGCCTCCTGGACGATGAGGGTCCGGGTGCCGCTCCGGTCGTAGACCGCGAGCAGCTCCTCCCTGCTCGAGACCCGCACCACGTCCCGCCAGCCGCCGCCCCAGTGAGGCTTGAGGAAGAGGGGAAGGCCGAGCTCGGCCACCAGGCGGTCCCAGTCCACCCATTCCAGGTTGCGGAGCGAGCCCTCGGTCACGTCCGGACCGTGGTCCTTGTTGGGAAGGAGCGCCGTCCGGGGCACGGCCACCCCCAGCCGGGAGGCCAGCCCGGCGTCGAGGAACTTGTCGTCCACCGTCCGCCAGAAGGGATCGTTGATCACCCGGGTGCCGTAGAGAGCGGCCAGCTTCAGCCACGGCTGGTAGGAGGGGATCTCGTGCGAGATGCGGTCGATCAGCAGATCGTACGGAGGGGGCTGGTGCGCCCGCGGGGCCTCGAGGCGGGCGAGATCGATGTCCACGGCCGGATCGCGTCGCTGGATCTCGCGAACGAGCGCCTGGGGGAAGCTGGTCTCCCGGCCGACCAGCAAGCCGATCCGCGCTCTCACCAACCCACCCGTTCCCCGAGGTAGAGGGGGAGCATCTTCCGCCACCACGGCCAGTCGTGGTTCACATCGTGCCCCCAGAGATCCAGCGTGTGGGGGATGTCCTTGGCCCGAAGCGCGTCGCTGAATCGCCGGGAGTAATCGGGTCGCTCGTAGGCGCCCTGGCCGCAGACCAGATGGATGGAGCTGTGGCGCAGGAGGTGGAGGGCCTCGCCCTGGATGCCCGGGAGGAAGGAGGTGGGGTTGTTGAAGTAGACGTCGTCGTTGCCCCAGCCGTGGAGGTAGTCCGGGCCGAGGTCGTAGAAGCCGCTCATCCCCACCAGGGTGTCGAACATGTCCGGCCGGCGGAGCATGGCGTTGGCGGCGTAGAAGGCGCCGAAGCTCGCTCCGGCGGCGCCGATCCGCGCCTGATCGTTCTGCAGCACCCGGCGGATGTGCGGGACCACCTCCCACTCGATGTACGCCGAGTAGGCCGCCTGCCGCCGCGCCGCCTCGTACAGGGGGACGGATCGGTTCATCCAGGCATGGCGGTTGATGCTCTCCACGCAGAAGACGTTGACCCGGCCGGCGAAGATCAGCGGCTCGATCGACTTGATGAGCCACATCCGCTCGGCCTCGAGGAAGTCGCCCGATGCGGTGGGAAAGAGGAGCAGGGCCCGCCCCCACGTCCCGTAGCGGACGAGGGGCATGTCCAGCCCCAGCCGGTCACTGTGCCAGCCGAAGATCTCCCGCCGGACGCCCGGATCCACGTACTGCACGGTGCCCTCCCCCTTCTCCGTCCGGGCAGCGATTGAAGCACCAACGCGCCCGGGCGGTCTCGGATCTTCGTCCTCCCGGCCCGGACGCGGGCACCGCGACGCTCGCGACTCAGAGCGGCCGGAGGAAGAACGCCTTGAGGTACTCCGTCTCCGGCAGGCCGCCGAGCGCCGGGTGGTCCGCCGCCGGGCCGCGCCGCTCGAGGATCTGGACCGGCCGGCGCACGTCGTCGGCCGCGCCGAGGAGCATCTCCTCGAAGTCGGCCGGCTTCACCTTCCCCGAGCAGGAGCAGGTGACGAGCAGCCCGCCGGGGCGGAGCAGCCGCAGCGCCCGGACGTTCAGCTCCCGATAGGCGCGCATCGCCGTGCGCGGTCCCTCCTTGCGCTTCGCCAGCCCCGGGGGATCGAGCACCACCGTGTCGAACCGCTCGCCGTCCCGGTCGAGCTGGTGGAGCACGTCGAACGCGTTCGCCTCCCGCGCCTCCACGTTCCCGCGCCCGTTCCGGCGGGCGTTCTCGGCGAGACGGCGAGCCGCGGCCGGATCCTGCTCCAGCGCGAGGACCGAGTCGCAGCGCCCGGCGAGCGCCAGCGCGAAGCCCCCGTGGTAGGCGAAGGCGTCGAGCGCACGTCCCCGTCCGAGCTCCCCCGCGCGCAGGTGATTCTCCGCCTGGTCGAGGAACGCGCCGGTCTTCATGTCCCGGAGGAGGTCGGTGTGGAAGCCGTTCTCCCCCTCCCGCCACTCGACCTCGGCGAGCGCCGGGCCGAGGAGGACCCGGGCCTCGCGGGGAAGCTGCTCGAAGTCCCGGCCCGAGCCGTCGTCCCGGCAGACCACCTGCGAGGCCCCGGTCAGGCCTCGGAGCTGCCGGGCGAGCTCCTCCTTCCGGGCGTCCATTCCCTCGGACAGCGTCTGGATCACCAGCCGGTCGCGGTAGCGGTCCACGAAGAGGCCGGGGAGACCGTCGCCCTCGGCGTGCACGAGGCGGAGCGCCTCCCGGCCGAACGCGGCGCGCCGGGCGATCGACGCCTGGAGGCGGCCCAGGAACCACCCGGCATCCACGGTCTCCTCGGTGGGGGGGCGGCGGGTCAGCAGCCGGAGCGCGAGCGGGCTCCGGGCGGCCCACAGCGCCTGGCCGGCGGGCTGGCCGCGGGGATCGACCACCGCCACCACCGCTCCGCCGGGCGCATCGGGCGGATCCAGCACCTCCTTGCGCCACAGCCACGGCCGCAGGTGGCGGAGCGAGCGGGCGCCCTCGGCCGAGACGCGGACGGTGGGCGGGCTGGCCTGCCCGGCGGGGCTCACTCGAGGCCGCGGGCGGCCAGCTCCAGATCGTCCTCGCCCCGGAGGTGGCCGATCTCGTGGAGCAGGGTCACCCGGATCTGCTCCAGCAGCTCGTCCCGGGAGTTGACGGCCCGGGCGAGGTTCTTCCGGTACAGCACCACCGAGCGGCAGACCGGCCCATCCTCGGGGCTGCAGGGCTCGCCGATGGCCGGCCCCCGAAAGAGCCCGAGGATGGTGGGCGACAGCGGAGGGTCGCCGTCGAGCAGGTCCTCCGACTTCGGGATGTCCTCCACCGTGACCGGCACCCCGCCGAGGTCCTTCCGCATGTCGGCGGGCAGCCCGCCCATCGCCCGGTCCACCTCGCGGCGGAACTCGCGCTCGGAGAGGAGCTGGGGCGCGGGGAAATCCTCGGGAGAGAGCTCGTGCGCCTTCCGGAAGTGGAGCTCGGCCTCGGCCTGTTTCCCCTCGCGCTCGAGGATCAGCCCCAGGTGCTGGTGGGAATGCGCCCCGTGCTCGTCGTCGGTGACGAGGCGGGCAAAGGCCTCCTTCGCCTGCTGGAAGCGACAGAGCTCGAACAGCGCCACCGCTCGCTCGTAGGCCACGTCCGGATCCGACCCGCGCTCCTCGGCTGCCTCCTCGCTGCGCTCCAGCGCCAGCTGTGCCTCGCCCAGGTCGTTGGCCGCCATCGCTCCCAGCAGGGCGAACTGGGCGGCCAGCTCGCCGTCCCCGCTCTCCCGGGCGAGCTGCCGTCCTCGTTCCGCGTAGACGAAGGCCAGCTCGTCGTTGTCGCGGCTGCTGGGGAGGCTCACCCCGTAGAGGTGCGCGGCGCCGAGGAGCGAATCGAGGTGGTCAGGGTCGAGCGCGAGAGCCCGGGCGTAGGCCAGCTTGGCCTCCTCGAACTTCCCCAGGGCGGAGAGCGCCGCGCCCCGCTCGCTGTGGGCATCCGGCTCGTCCGGGGCCTGGGCCGAGGCCTCCGCGGCGCAGGAGAGCGCGCGGGCGTACTCGCGGGCGTCGTACGCTGCACGCGCGGCGTCCAGGGCATCGAGGCCGCGCGCATCACAGACGGGGAGCGGCTCGACCGGAGGCGGACGCGAGGGATGGTGGGTGGGCGCCGTGGGGAGCCCGGGGTTGTTCGTCGCGGTCTGCAGCGGCCCCTCCGGGGGCGTCGCCTTGTGACAGGCAGACGCCATCGGGAGGAGACAGAGCAGGACGAGCCGGCGGAGCATGCGTTCCAATGTAACAGACGAGCCGGCGGGTTCAGCCCAGGGGGCCCGGGGCATCAGTTACAGCCGGCGTCGCCCGGACCGCAGGCGAGGAGCCTCGGCTGGCCGCTCACCGGCTCCAGCAGCAGCTGCTGATCGTCCTGGTGCGCGATTCCCACCCGCAGGTTGATCAGGCCGGGCGGTACCGGCGCGGTGCAATCTCCCACCCCGCCGGCGCGGGGCACCGCCTGACCGCTGCCGCCGCGGAAGCACAGGCCGGCCCAGGTGCTGAGGTCCACCGTGGAGGGGACGACGATCCACTCGCCGGTCTCCCGGCAGGGGCAGGTGCCCGATCCGCACGTGGCAACGGTCGCACACCCGGCGGACGGGCAGCCTATCCCGAAGGTCTCGTTGTCGCAGGGGAGGCGCTCCCACCGCGCCTGGACGAAGCCGGCATCCACCACGTAGGCCAGCCGCACCGGCTGGTTGTGGGTGCGGGCGATCTTCCGGGCTGCCAGCAGCTGCCCGTAGACGCCGAGCACCGCATCGTTCGCCCGGGCCCGGCGGATGGCCGAGTCCCAGCTGTGCACCGCCAGCGCGGCGAGCACGGCGATCACCGCGCAGGTGGTCATCGCCTCGAGCAGGGTGAATCCGCGGCGGCCCGGCATCAGAAGCTCCCGGCCAGCTGCCAGTTGCGAGGGGCGAGGGTGAGCACGAGGGTCCGCCGGACGAGGCCGTCGTCCGGGTTGCCGTCCTGGTCCAGGGCGAACCCCCCGGCGTCCGCGGCCAGGCTCGCCATGTGCTCCCGCCGGGTGGATCGAGCCACGAAGCGCACCTCCACCGCCCGGATCCGGCGCATGAGCGCGTCCCAGGTGGTCGGGTCCAGCGCGGGCGGCCCGAGCCCTCCGGGCACCGCGCAGGGTCCGGTGGGGTTGGCCCCCACGCACTGGTCGATCGGCACTCCTCCGTCGACGCCCGGGTACCAGGTGAGGGGGACGCCGGCGTCGATGGTCAGGTCGCGGACGCCGAAGGCGACGGTCATCCGCTCGACGTCGCGGCTGATCTCGGTCCAGGTGTCGGAGGGAAGCGGCGGCGCGCGGTTGGTGTACTCGAGCACCGGCGAGCCGCTCGCCCAGTTCACCCGGAAGGTGACCCCTCCGGCCGGCATGACCACCGATCCGGCGGTGGAGTACAGCGCGCCGGTCTGCGAGCAGCCATCGCCGGCGGGAGCGTCGCTCGGGTTCGGATAGGGCTGCGCAGGGAGGGTCGGGGCGTGGGTGCCCGGCGTGCCGTTGCCCGCCGCCCCGGTGGTGATCTGCGAGCAGGCCTCGGGCAGGTCCGGGTTCACCACGAAGACCGCGGTCCCGGCATCGAAGGCCGTGGCGGCGACGGAGGTGCAGAGCCCGGCGGTCTCCCGGCTGAAGCCGCCGGTCCCTCCGTCCGCCCCCGAGAGCTGGCAGGCACGCAGCGGCACCACCGCGGTGGCATCGGCCCAGCGCAGCTGGAGCGAGTCGGAGATCTGCGCGGAATAGGCCGGCGGAGGCGGCGCGAAGTTGGGGAAGCCGCTGAAGGGGTCCGCCGTGGTGACCTGGATGGCGTAGGCGTAGCCGTTGCCCCCGAGGTTGATGCGGGCGTTCCCCATCCCCTCGCCGGCCCGCTGGAGCATGGGGCCGAAGTAGTCGGTCACCGCCTGGGTGCCGCCCTGGATGAGCGAGCTCTGCTGCTCGATGAACGCCTTGCGCTGGAGCTGGACGCCGACGGTGAGCGATGCGGCGAGGACCACCAGGCCCAGGGCGCTGGCCAGCATCGCCTCCATCAAGGTGAAGCCGCGCCGGCTCATGGGGCCACCCGGGTCTGCAGGGCCACGGCCTGGCGGGGCCGGTCGCGCTCGGTCCAGCTCACCGTCACCCGGACGTTGAGCACGTGCGGCGCGGGCTGGCCAGGAACCAGGGTGCGGGCAAGGAGCGGGGCCCCGGTCTCGCTCCCCTCGAAGCAGGGAGCGCCGTTGCAGTTCCCCGGGCCGTCGACGTCGATGTCCACGTGGTACGTGCGGGTGGCCGCGGCGGAGGACTGGCCGGGCAGCACCGAGGCGCCCCAGGTCACGTCGTAGCCGGTCCGGTCCAGCGCCCGGACGTTGTCGCAGTAGATGGTGTCCGAGCTCCCGTTGGTGCAGCCCAGGGCGAGCACGTGCTCCAGCTCGCGCTGGGCCACCGCCTCGGCCTGCGCCATGGCCAGCGAACGGCGGTTCTGTCCCGTGGCCACCAGCACGAGCGAGCCGATGGCGGCGATGCCCATCGCCATCACTCCCATCGCCGCGACCACCTCGATCAGGGTGGTCCCGCGCCGGGCCCTCAGCGGGGCAGCTGCGATTGAGGCGAGACGTCCCACAGGATGACCCTCGGCGCCGTGGCCGGCGTGAAATTGGTCCTGTTGTTCCAGCTGGCGTCCCCGTAGGCCGTGGCCTGGCCGGTGACGCTGACGCTGAGCACGTGGCCGTCGTAGATGACCGGCGAGTTGAGCGAGTGACCGCCGATGTCCTTGCCGCTTCCGGCCTGCGCCGATCCGTCGCCCTGCCCGAAGCTGTAGTACTTGCCGCTGGTGTCGTTGCTCAGGTTGCAGGCGTCGGCCGCGTTGCCGACCGCGGTCGTCACGTAGACGTAGTTGGCGTCGAGCGAGACGCCGCCCCACACCCGCTGCCCCGGATCCAGCGGCTGGCTCCAGGTGGGCGGCAGCGGAGCGGCGGGGCAGGCGCCCAGCGGATCGGGGTCGGTGTAGCCGAACACGTAGTACCGCGAGGCGGTGGCGTCGTAGGGGTCGTCCGGGCTGTCCGCCGTGCCGAAGAAGAACATCACCGTCGACTTGCCGTTGGTGATCGGCCCGGGGCGGGAGACGAGACCGGAGTGGATCTGCTCCAGCGGTCCGTCGGAACCCCCCACCGCCAGGGGCGCGCTGGCGATGACGCACTTCGGAATCCGCGACCCGAGCGCCTGGCTCTCGTCCCGCTTGCTGAGGTTGAGGCGGTACACCCGTCCGCTGGTCAGGGGGACGTAGAGCACGTCCGACGTCCCGTCTCCGGGCGTCGCATCCCCGTAGGCCGGCTCTCCGCCCACGCCGTCTCCGAGCGAGAGCGGGACGACGCCCACCTGCTTCCCGTTCACCACCACCGGCTGCCCGGTGGCGAGGTCGATCAGGTAGATGGCGCCGGCGTAGCCCGCGCCGGGGAGGTAGTCGCTGGCCACTGCCGCGATCCACTTCCGGCAGCTCCCCGCCCCGGTGCCGCAGTCGGCGTTCCCGGTCGTCCCGAAGTCCACCCGGGCGATCACCGGCGCATGGCGGGTCCCGTTGGTGTCCGGCAGCAGCGTGCTCGGGTTGCCGAGCTTCGCGGTGGCGAAGGCCCCGGACACCGAGTTCATGTCGAACTCCCACTGGAAGATGGGGTAGCCGGAGACGTCCGGCTGGGTGATGTCCAGGGCGAAGATCGAGCTCTGACCGCGACCCTCGGCGGAGACCAGCATCGTCTTGGCGCCCTTCCCCACCGTGCCGCTGATGGTCCAGGGCAGCGAGCCGGTGCCCAGACCGCCCAGGTCCACGTCGCCGACCGCGGGCGAGGCGTCGAGCGAGGCCGCGGGCGCGCCGGTGATCGTCGGGCCGACGTAGTTGTTGACGTACCGGCCGAGGAGGCTCCTGGGCAGGAAGACGAACTTCTCCGCGCCGTCGCCGTACTTGCGCGGGGTGATGCCCGGAGGCTGGACGCACGCGCCGTTGGGCTGGAAGAAGCCGCGGTACAAGGTGCCCCCGGTCTGTCCGATGCACGGGTCGGAGGTCGCCGGGGTGTAGTGGCCGGCGGAGAAGGCGTGCAGGGCCCCGCTGCTGGTGTTCACGTAGGTGAAGGTGTTGCGCGCCGAGAGCGCGCTGCCGTTGAGTACCCCGCCGATGAACCGGGTCTGGAACGCGGTCTGCTCGTCGGTGGTCGTGGTGTAGTACCAGGCCGGATAGGTCGGCGGCCCCACCACGGCCGGCGTGGAGAGGTTCACCCCGCCCATCGGCCAGCCGCGGTGGACGCCCGTCGGCCCCGGGGTCTGGTTGTCCTCCCAGCCGTAGAGCCAGTCCTTCAGGAAGTCCCGGTCGGTGGAGGTGCAGATCCCGTCCTGGTTGAGGTCGAAGACGTACTTGCCCCCGTTGACCCGGCAGAGCTGGGTGGCAGGGAGGAGCAGGTCCTCGGCCGAGTTCACCGTGGAGAGCGCGGCAATCCTCCCGGTCGAGTCGACGGTGAGCAGGCGGCGGCTGGAGGGATTTCCGCTGCTGTAGTCGGTGATCAGCTTCCCGCCGGAGTCCCAGCGCTGCACCGGGTTCGTCACGTCGGGCTTCTCGGGGTCGTAGATGGACTTGAGGTAGAGGTGGCCGCGCGTGCTCAGATCGGCCTTTCCGTCGTAGTTGCGCACGCTGGGCGCCGGCTCCGCGGACGGCCAGGGGCCGGTCCAGCTCTGCCCCGGGGTCTCGTAGGTGCCGTAGACGAAGGCGTTCCCCACGGTGGAGAGGCTGGAGCGAGAGTAGGAACCGGAGCGCACCGCCTGGTAGCCGACGGAGATGCTGTTGATGGTGGGCTGGCAGTACTGGTTGGGGCTGGAGAGCCGCGCCTGCCAGCAGAGCTGCGACCCGGTGAAGCCGAGGTCGAGCACGTTGAAGGTGACCTCGGAGGGGTTGCCGGCGGGGAGCGGGACGCGCGTCCAGGAGGGATTCGGATTGGGCGTGCACACCCCGCTGGAGCAGAGGTTGCAATCCACCGCCACGAAGTAGTCGATGCTCGACGCCGGCGGACCGGCGCAGGCGTTGGCCGGGCCCGTCGCCTGGAAGTTGACGGTGTCGTCCTTCCTGAACCGGATGTTGGTGATGGTGAAGTTGCCCACGTCGCTGGGGCTGATGTCGTTGGAGACGACGCCCGAGGTCACCGTTCCGCCGTTGGCCTTGTTGATCTGGAAGACGACGTCGTTGAAGTCGCGGTCACCGCCGCCGGTGAGGTCCTCGAACCCGAGGATCCACCGGAAGGGATCGGTGTAGGGCGCGCCGACGATGACGTGGGGCATCCGGTTGGTCGCGGAGCGCGGGACCGAGACCACCTGGTGGGGCATCGTGAGGTTGTAGCCGCCGTCCGGCGAGGCGAGGCGGGCGAGCGTCGCCGAGTCCAGCCAGCCGGTGTACGTGCCGCCGTCGACCGTGCAGGTGCTGGGGTACCCGCAGCCGATGTCCACGCTGGCCGCCGGGTTGGTCATGTTGAGGTTCTCGTCCATGTTCAGGTCGGTGCGGCTGAAGTGGACGACGATCGGCGTGTTGAGCCAGAGCTTGCAGACCCCGCCGATGCGGCCGAGGCAGCCGGCCTGGCTCTGGCTGGTGTAGAAGACGACCAGGTAGAAGATGATCTCCTTCTGCCCGGGAAGCGTTCCGAGGTTCAGCGTCCGGTCGTAGAGCGACACGCCGGGGTTCGGGTTGCTGCCCGCGGGAAGGGGCCGCCCGTTCCCGTCGTAGGCGCTCACGTCGTAGTCGGGCACCCCATCCAGCGCCGAGGAGACGTCCGCCACCGGAACCAGCGCCTTGGTGGAGGTGTCGGTGTCGTCGTCGGCATTCAGGAAGACCAGGTGGCCGAGGCCGAGCGCGTTGTTCGCCGGGTCCGCCGGCTCGAGGAGGTTGGGAATCCGCGGGTAGAGGCCGGTGTCGGTGAACTCCACCGTCGCGGTGGTGGGCGTGTTCCCCGAGGCCTTGCCCACCTGCCAGCCGGAGACGGTGCCGATGCCGCCGTCGGCCTGGAAGGCGCTCTTGCTCGTCGTCCCGAAGGTGCCCGTGCACACGTCGGTGGCGATCTCCGGCTCGACGAAGCTCTTGCCGTTCCAGGTGAAGGTGGGCGGGGTGGCGCCGCACTTGCGGAACTTGCCGATGTAGCGGCTGGGCGAGAGGTTGTAGATGTCCTCGTGGAAGTCGGGGATGCCGTCGCCGTCGGAGTCGAGCAGGTTGCCGCTCGAGTCCATGTACCCCCGTCTCACCAGATCGTCGGCGTAGAGCCAGCCCAGCGCCCAGCCGGCGCCACCCGCCTCGTAGACGTAGCTGATGCTCACGTTCTGATCGAACGGGAGCTGGATCTTCTGCGGGTTGAGCACGTCGAGGTTGGTGTTGAGCCGGAGGACCGCCGGATTCCCCACCACCTGCACCGTCTTCAGGCTCTGGAAGCCGCCGTCGGCGAAGTCGGGCTGGCGATTCTGGGCCAGGCTGTCCTGACAGAGCGAGGCCAGGCTGCCGGCGTTGGCCACGAGCGCGACGCTGGAGAGCAGCGCGACCAGGGTGATCCCGAGGCGCTTCATGGCCGCTTCCCTCCCCGGCGGGCGCGCGCGGTGGGAACTCCGGCGGCGGCCGCGCGGGCCTGATCGTCGGCGAGCTCCTTCTTCAGCCGCTCCTTGCGCGGGGGCTGCTCCTCGACCACCCGGGACATCAGGAAGGCCATGAGGTCGTCGAGCTGGCCGGAGGGCAGCTGCCGCGTGTCACAGGAGGTGTCCCGGCGCGAGCGCCCGGGGTTCTGGATCCACGCCCGGACCGGGTCGTAGCCCTTCTGGATCAGGGCCTCGGTGAGGTCCGGACCGGCGCCGGGACGGGCGTTCCGTCGATCGGCGTGAGGTTCCCTCTGCCCGGCGGGGACCTGCGTGGCGGCGTGGCACCGGCTGCACGCCCCGGCGAACGCGCCCGCCCCCGAGTCGGGGTTGGCCGCCAGGACCGGAAGCGGGAGCAACAGGAGGAGGAGAGCGTGGCGAGGCACGGGGGGTTCCTAGAGGCTGGTCGTCTTGTTGGCGTTGATCGGTGCGTTCTCGTTGAGGTGCACGGGGTCCCAGATCTTGTCCGAGTAGCTGTAGCCAGTGCCGACCGCGCCGGTGCCGGGACGGACCAGCACCCGCACCACCGCCTGCACCGGGACGCCGAGACCCACCTGCACCTGGCCGACGGCGACGAGCCAGACCGTGCCGTTGGTGTCGACGGTGGGATCGCCGTCGCCGTCGTCATCGTCGCGGAGGAAGACCCGGTAGGTGACCCGCGAGGCGTCGGGATAGGCCTGGTACGGGCTTCCGTCGGCCGCGGTGAGCTCGAGGCCTGCGCCGCTCACCGTCGTGTCCAGCGCCTGCGCGCCGGTCGCGTCCGGGGCCCGCGACAGGTTGTAGGTCACCCACGAAGCAGGCGTCGCGCCGAGCGGCACCTGGTACCAGGGATCGCTGGCCCCGCCGACGTCGGTGGCCGGAGCGAGCTCGGCGAGGATGGCGTTGGTCGGCTGGGGAGAGGGGATGGCCGCGGTCTGGAGCCGGAGCCACTCCCGCGCCTCGGCGAGGCCGGCCTCGGCGGCGAAGAAGGCCTCCTTCGACCGGCGATCCTGGCCCGCCGGATCCGACTGGGCGCTGATGAGGTTGACGGTGGTGATGGCGCCGAGGGTGAGGAAGGTCACCACCCCCAGCGACAGGAGCAGGGTCGCGCCGCGCGGCTGTGGCACTCTCGCTCGTGGTCGCGGATCCATCGCGACGACTGCACAGTGCAAACATGTGTCCGATCACCAAGTTCCCGAGTTCCGGCACGTCCCGCTGACACCGGGGTGGGTCATCGCGGGCCCGGTGGGTCGGCAAAGCTTGCAGCGGGCGGGGGGTGGATGTGAGAGAGCGTGCCCGACCATGCGCCTGCTTCTCGCCTCCACTTCTCCGGCGCGCCGGGCGCTGCTCGATGCGCTCCGCGTCCCGTACGAGCCGGAGGCGCCCGGCGTCGACGAGGACGTCCCGGAGAGCACGAGCGTCGAGGACGCCGTCCGGATGCTCGCCCTGCGCAAGGCCCGGGCAGTCGCACGGCGGCACCCGGAGGCGCTGGTGCTCGGAGCGGACCAGCTCGTCGAGGCGGATGGAAGGGTTCTGGGGAAGCCCGCGACGCTCGAGGCAGCACGGGCGCAGCTCGGATCCCTGCTCGGGCGGACGCACCGGCTCCTCACCGCGGCCGCGCTGGTGGGCGGGG
>Ga0335082_10004831_pt1 | contig 14718 bp, 13 predicted proteins | sample Lox_Sample_41_FD_206718 | JGI IMG/M metagenome (GOLD analysis project Ga0335082, IMG submission 206718) | Soil microbial communities from Loxahatchee National Wildlife Refuge, Florida, United States - Lox_Sample_4.1 | ecosystem: Environmental > Terrestrial > Soil > Wetlands | place: USA...
GCCTGCGGCGACGGCTGCCCTGGCGGCGTTCTTCAGCAAGCCCCTTCGTGACTGGTTCTGCATCTGTGCTGCTCCTTCTCGTGAGGAATGTCGGATGAACTCAAGACGCATTCAGGGTACAGAAGTATGGCGGTTGGTGACTGGGACGTTTGTCTTAGGCGGTGGCTATTCGTCCACGCAGTCATTCGCGTCAGCCAAATAAACAGCAGGTCCCTCCACTCCGCTGCGCTCCGGTCGGGATGACAATTCATTGGGTTGCGCTTTGCAATTACTGTTTGCCAAGGCTTGGTGGGTTCGGTGTATCTTCATCTGTGACTATGCGCACCCCTCTTTCGAAGCTCCTCGCTCTCGCCGCCCTGACGACTCTTGCCGCTCCTCTGTTTGCACAACAACCGGCTCCTGCTGCGGCACCTGCGATGAAGCATCAGGACACCGAGGTGTATGAGCCGGTGCCTCCGATCGTGACTCCGGGCAGGACGGATTCGGACCCGCCTTCGGATGCGATCGTGCTCTTCGATGGGAAGAACGAGGATGAGTGGGTGTTGTCCGATGACCACACGCCGGCGAAGTGGATCGTCAGCGACGGCATTCTGACGGTCAACAAGGAGAAGGGCGTCGGCAACATCGAGACGAAGAGGAGCTTCAAGGACTACCAGCTTCACATCGAGTGGAGGATCCCGACGAACATCACGGGAAGCGACCAGGCGCGCGGCAACAGCGGCGTTTTTCTTGCGTCGACGGGGCCGGGCGACGCGGGGTATGAGCTGCAGGTGCTCGACAACTACAACAACAAGACGTATGTGAATGGGCAGGCGGGCGCGATCTACAAGCAGGGCATTCCGCTGGCGAGTCCGGCGCGCAAGCCCGGCGAGTGGCAGAGCTACGACGTGGTGTGGACCGCGCCGCGGTTCAACGACGACGGCTCGCTGAAGACGCCCGCCTACGTCACGGTGTTCTTCAACGGCGTGTTGGTGCAGAACCACTTCCAGGTGCAGGGGCAGACGTCGTTTATCGGCAAGCCGTTTTACAAGGCCTACGATAAGGCTCCGATCAAGCTGCAGGCGCATGGAGACAAGAGCGAGCCGATCAGCTTCAGGAATATCTGGGTGAGGGATGTGAAGGAGTGGAAGTAAGGCTCGCTTTCTTTTTGTGCGAGGAAGGGCATGGCTTCGGTCGTGCCCTTTTTGCTGCGCGGTCAATTGTTGCTGTGCGGGCGAAAAGCAGATTCCTCGGCTTCGCTCGGAATGACAAATCAAAAGGGCGGAATGACAAGCCAAAGGATGAGATGAAAAACTACACCCTTTACTTCGCGGGCCAGACCGTCTTGCCACCGTGGTGGTAGGCGAGGTTGCCGATGTGGCCGGCGCGGGCTGCGGCTATGCCTGTCTCTACGGGCGCGTTCGGCTGCTGGCGCGTCTTGATGCAGTCCAGGAAGTTGCGCATGTGGGGCGTGGTTCCGTCTTCGAAGCTCTCTTCTTTCAGGATGGGGTTGCGGTCGCCCTTGACGCCTTCGTGGAAGATGGTCATGCCGGAGCGGTTGAGCTTCAGGGTCGCTTCGGTCCCGCGGAACTCGAGGCCGCCGTCGTCGATGGAGGAGGCCATCATGCCCTCGTAGACGACATCGAAGCCGGGGTAGCGGAAGGCGGCCTGGATGGTGTCCGGGCAGTCCCACTCCTTGTAGACATACTTGTCGCCGAGCATGAGCGCGGTCGAGGGCTCGTCGGCCTTCATCGCCCAGTGCACAACGTCGATCCAGTGGGTGAAGAGGTCGGTCATCGCGCCGCCTCCGAAGTTCCAGTACCAGCGCCAGCGGAAAAATTTATCAAGGGTGAAGGGCTGGTCGGGAGCACCGCCGAGCCACTGCTTCCAATCGAACTGCGCCGTGTCGACGGGCTTGGGAACCCAGCTGAAGCCGTAGTTCTGCCACCAATAGGTACGCACCTGCGGCACCTTGCCGAGAGCTCCGCCCTGGATGAGGTCGACGGCGTTGCGGAAGTGCGTCCAGCTGCGCTGCTGCATGCCGCACTGCAGGATCTGCTTGTTGGAGCGCACGGCCTTGAGCAGTACGGCTCCCTCTTCGAGCGTGTGCGTGACGGGCTTTTCGAGGTAGACGTCCTTGCCTGCGCCGAGCGCGGCAGCGGCGACGGGCACGTGCCAGTGGTCGGGCGTGGCGATGAAGACGGCGTCGACGGTCGTGTCGTCCAGGACCTCGCGGTAGTCCACGTGCGTCGTCGCGTTGGCCGCGTTGGCGCGCGCTTTTACCTCGTCGCGGCGCGGAGTGTAGACGTCAGAGACGGAGACGATCTCCCAGGGCACGCCTGAACTGTCGGCCGCGTTCATCAGGTCGCGCATGCGGCCGCCGGCCCCGATGATGCCGACGCGGAGGCGCTCATTCGCGCCGAAGGCTTTGGTGGAGGCGAGCGCGGTGAGTCCGCTGGCGACAAGGAAGCTGCGGCGAGTGGGCATGTTGGGCACGGAGACTCCTCGGGTTTTGAGGTCGCGAGGATGGTATCAAAGGTTTGCTTCGCGGCTGAAGTGACATCTGACCGCAACACCACCCTCGGGTGCCCATCTTCGACGCGAAGCGTCTAAGGTGGGCCATTTTCGCGGAAGCGAAAATCCCAACACTCTCCACCCCTGAAAGATGGATCGTGCTCCGCACGATAACCCACCTTAGCGACGATGAAGCTGTCGCGAAGATGGGGCACCCGATTCGTGGCTGAGTGAGAGTGTTCCTCCCACCCTTTGCAGCGAGACTGCAAAGGATGGGGCAGTCGATCATTCGTCGTTAAACGCGGAGTCGTCAGGCGTGCTTCTGCTTTGGCGCTTCGATGTCGGGCAGCAGGCCGGTGAGCAGGCCGATGGCGGGCAGGTAGGCGCAGAGGTGGTAGACGGTAATGATGCTGGTGGCGTCTGCTAGCCTGCCGAGGACGGCGGCTCCGATGCCTCCCATGCCGAAGGCCACTCCAAAGAAGAGGCCCGAGATCATGCCGACGCGCCCGGGCAGAAGCTCCTGCGCGTAGACGAGGATGGCCGAGAACGCCGAGGCGATGACGAAGCCGATGATGACCGAGAGCACGCCGGTCCACGCCAGCGAGGCGTAGGGCAGGATGAGCGTGAAGGGCAGCACGCCGAGGATCGAGATCCAGATGACGAGCTTGCGGCCGTAGCGGTCTCCTGCGGAGCCTCCGATGAGCGTGCCCGCGGCGACGGCGGCGAGGAAGACGAAGAGCATGATCTGCGAGGTCCGCACGCTGACATGGAAGCGCTGGATCAGGTAGAAGGTGTAGTAGCTCGACAGGCTGGCGAGGTAGAAGTACTTCGAGAAGATGAGCGCGATGAGGACGCCGATGGCTCCGACGACGCGGCCCCGCGAGAGATGCATGTGCGCGTGGTGCTCTTCGGCGCGCTTGCTGCCGGACTCGGCGTGGCGCGCCTTGTACCAGCGGCCTACGCGATAGAGCACGGCGATGCCGACAATAGCTGGAATCGCGAACCATGCCATGCCCTTCTGTCCCTGCGGCAGCACGATGAAGGCCGCGAGCAGCGGGCCGATGGCGGAGCCGGAGTTTCCTCCCACCTGGAAGAACGATTGCGCGAAGCCGTGCTTGCCGCCTGAGGCCATGCGCGCGATGCGTGAGCTTTCAGGATGGAAGATCGCCGAGCCGATGCCGACCAGGCATGACGCGACGAGGAGCCACGTGAACGAGGGCGCGACGGCGAGCAGCAGCAGACCGAAGAGCGTGAAGGTCATGCCGGCGGGAAGAGCGTAGGGCATGGGCCGCTTGTCGGTGAACTGGCCGATGAGGGGCTGCAGCATCGACGCGACGCTCTGGTAGGTGAGCGTGATCAGGCCGAGGTGCGCGAAGTCGAGATGAAACGAGCTCTTGAGGATCGGGTAGATCGACGGCAGCAGCGACTGCACCATGTCGTTGAGCAGATGGCAGAAGCTGATGGCCGCCAGCACGCGGAAGAGCGTGCGCGAGGGCTGGGCGGCGGGCGGAGGCGCGTGATGCTCCTGGCGCTGTTCCTGCGTGGGATCGGAGAGTCGCCCGGGTGCGTCGGCCGCGGGGATGGTGGCGGTTGGGGAGGTCTCGCTCATAGGCTCGTCTGTGCTGCGAGGTGCGTCGCTAACAGTCTAGTTTCTGCGGGCCGGGTTCGGTAGTGCCTATCAATTATCTCTATATTTAGATAATGAAACTGCTCTTCCTGCATGGGCCGGCTGCGTCGGGAAAGCTGACGGTGGCGCGCGCGGTCTGCGATCTGACGGGCTTCCGGCTCTTTCACAATCATCTTGTCGTGGACACGCTGCTGGCGGTCTTTCCGTTCGGCTCGCCGGAGTTTGTCGATCTGCGCGAGAAGGCGTGGCTCGGCGTGTTTGAAGCTGCAGCGAAGCGCGGGATCTCGCTGGTGTTCACGTTCGCTCCCGAGGCGACGGTGCGGCCGGAGTTTATTGCAAACGCAGTTGATGCGGTGGAGAGCGCGGGCGGCAAGGTCTGCTTCGTTGAACTGCGTTGTCCTGACGCAGAGATCGAACGGCGGCTGGACGCTCCTTCGCGGCAGCAGTGGCAGAAGCTGAAGTCGGTGGAGATGTTTCGCGAGCTGCGCGAGAAGGGCGCGAACGAGTTTCCTCCGTTGCCTGCGGGGCTGGTGATCGATACGAGCATGATCGAGCCAGCCGAGGCCGCGAAGAGAATCTGCGAGCACTTCGGAATCGCGATGAGTGGATGAAACGGTTCGAGCTTCGCTCGAATGAACCCACATCTCAGAATCGAGATGTGGGGCACCCGGCACCCGGCTATCTCTTACGAAGCCGTCGTACGCTAACTGCGGCGCAGGCGATGGAAAAGAATGCTGGTCGTCGTCGTGAACCCGAGGCGTTGGTAGAGCGCGATGGCGCGATCGTTGTTCGCGGTGACGTGCAGGAAGCTGCGCAGGCGGCGCTTCGAGTGATCCCGCGCGATGTGTTGGAGCAGCGCGGCCGCGTAGCCTTTGCCGGTGTGCGCGGGGTGGGTGCAGACGGCGGAGATCTCGCGGTAGCCGGGGACGGCGACGCGCTCGCCTGCCATGGCGACAAGCTCGCCGTCGATGCGGACCCCCCAGTAGCTGCCGAGGATGCAGGTGCGCGGCCGGAAAAATCCGGGAAACGCCACGTCAGTGAGCGCGACCATCGCAGCCGCATCTTCGCCAGTGAGCCCGACGATCTGATCGGACGGAGATGGCGCGGATTCCAATGCCGGCACTGCCGCGTCGGGCAGCAGCATCTGCAGGCCGGGGAGCATACCGACTTGCTTGAGGCCGTAGGCGTCGGCGAGTTGCTCGCCGGTGGCAAGGATGGATTCGCCAGGAATAAGGAGATCGCGCAGAGCCTGCATGGAGAGCCTGTCGGATGAGGCCACGCCGCAGAAGGGGATCACGTCGGAAGGGTAGCGGCGCGCGGGGCCGGTGCCAAGCGCGAGGGCAGCGTGCTCGGTGGTAAGCGCCTGCCAGAAGGGATTCGGAAACATGGTTATTAGAGTATTTCGTGGGCCGCTCGGTCGCAGTGATCTCGAAACGATTTGCAGCGAAGCCGTGGCCAATCTGCGGTGGTCGCTGTAGTGTATTGGCGTAAAGAAATTACGGCAATTCGGGAGCGTGGCGTCTGATGAAGCGATCTGGCAGAGGTGTCCAGAGTGTTGCAGTGGCGGTTCTGTTTTTATCGGCGATAGCGTTACAGGCCGGCGCGCAGGTTGCTCCGACGCCCACTGCCAAGCCTGCTCCGGCGCGCAGAGTTCCGCGGCATGTGCTGGTGATCGCCGAGACGCATGGCTTCGAGCATGACTCGGTTCCCGATGCGATGGCCGCGGTCTACAACATGGGCAAGGAGTCGGGCCTGTGGGACACGATCATGCGCACGGACACCGAGCTGCTCACGAAGAAAGAGCTTACGAAGAACGCGAAGAACCTGAACTACTTCGACGCAGTCGTGTTTGCGAGTACGACGGGCGAGCTCGATCTTACCGACGAGCAGAAGGCTGCGCTGCTCTCCTTCGTGCACGACGACGGCAAGGGCTACGTGGGAATTCATGCGGCGCTCGACACGCTGTACCAATGGCCGGAGTACGGAAAGATGACCGGCGGCTACTTCGATGAGCATCCGTGGATGACGTTCGATGCGCCGATCCGCAACGAGGGCGGCGGCTTTCCCGCGACGCGTCACTTCCCTGCCGCGTTCCACAAGTACGACGAGATCTACCAGGCGAAGGACTGGTCGCGCGCGGACGTGAATGTGCTGCTGAGCCTCGATCCGTCGAAGCTCGATTACAACAACCCGCGTGTGCATCGCGCGGACCACGACTTTGCGGTGGCGTGGTCGAAGATGTATGGCAAGGGCCGCGTCTTTTACTCGACGCTGGGGCATACGACGGAGTCATGGAAGGACCCGGATATTCGCACGATGTACTTCGAGGCGATCAAGTGGTCGCTGGGGATGACGGAGGGAAGCACGGCATCGCACGCCGCTCCGGCGCAGTAATGCGCATTGTCAGCGGGCGAGTACGGGTGATGCGCGTAGTCCGCGCCGAGGTGCGTGCCCATCCCGCCCTCGTCAACTTCTGGGCCACATGGTGCCCGCAGCGCGGAGAGCTTCCACTCATTGCCCTGAAGATCCCTGAGGTTGATGTCGGCCTTCTGGACGGCGGCTTCGTTGGCTTCCAACTCGGCGATCGCCCTGGTGTATTGCGGAGCTTCGAGCGTGGTCGTGACGTGTTCGGAGCGGACCAGTCTGGCGAGCTCGACGTATGGGTAGGCGGGTGAACCTTTATCGGGCGAAACAGGAGTGTTCGCCGTGGGGGGTGGCGAAATGCGGTTCTCCGCTTCGACGCTCAGGGTGACATCTCTGAGCCACGGGGGAGGCTACGGCTTGTCGGACATGGAGGGCGGTGGGTCGCCGGTGTCCCAGTGCGTAGGCTTGTCGGTCATGGTGAGCTTCAATTCGCCGCCCGTCATCAACTGATCGTGCGTGAACCATGCGCGCTGATACGGCTTGCCGTTCCAGGTCGCCTTCGCAATGTAGACGTTGGTGGGCGATGTGTTCTCCGCGACGACGGAGAAGGTCTTCCCGTTTGCCAGCGTGATGGTCGAGCGCGGAAACGTCGGCGAGCCGATGAGGTAGACGTTCTGCGCGGCGACGGGGAAGAAGCCTAGCTGGTTGAAGACGAGGAAACTTCCCATGGCGCCGGAGTCGTCGTTGCCGGGCAGACCGGCGAGGCCGGTGTGGTAGCTCTGCGGCAGGATGGCGCGGACGGTCTTCGCGGTGCTCGACTGCTCGCCGATCCAGTTGTAGAGATACGGCGAGAGAAAGCCGGGCTCGTTGCCGACGTCGTAGCGATAGCGGATGTGCTCGCCGCTGTTGGAGAAGACGGGCGCGAAGAAGAGGTCGAGGCGCTTCTTGAAGTCGTCCTTGCCGCCAGTCATCGCGATCAGGCCGCGCGTGTCCTGCGGGACGTAGAGCGAGTAGGTCCACGTGCCCGCCTCGTAGAAGTTGTCCTGGTACCAGGTTCCGACGAGGCGCGGGTTGAAGGGCTCCTTCCAGCTTCCGTCGTCGTGCTTCATCCAGATGAAGCCCTTGATGTCGCCGTCTTCGGTGTGGTCGACGGCATCGGCGCGCCAGAGTTTTTTCCAGTTACTTGCGCGCTCCGAGAAGAGCTTCGCGTCGGCGGTGTGGCCGAGTCCGCGGGCCATGAGGGCGACGGCGTAGTCGTTGGCGTAGTACTCCATGGAGCGGTTGCCGGGGCGGTCGGGGCCGCCGATCATGTCGCTGTTTTCGATGGAGAGATAGCCGAGGGACTTGTAGTCGGCCATATCGCCGCGGCCGAAGCGCATGGGCTCGGGCGAGTCGGTGTCGGCGTCATGTTTCATCGCTCGATAGACGCGCTCCCAGTCGAGGCCGGGGAGATGCTTCACGTAGGCGTCGGCGAACATCATCTCCGCATCCGATCCGCCTTGCGTGCGGCCGGAGTAGTTTCCGGCCCTGCCGTCTGGGAAGAAGCCGTCGTGGTCCTGTATGTCCATCAGTGCCTGAAGAATGTTCGTCACGCGATGCGGCGCGACCAGCGTGAGCAGCGGCGTCGAGGAGCGGAAGGTGTCCCAGATGCAGTAGAAGTCGTCGTAGGTGGGCGCGCTCGATTGCCAGAGCGGATTCTCGCCCGTGCGGTCGACGGGCATCAGCATTGAGTGATAAAGACCGGTAGCGAACTGCTGACGCTCGTCTCGGGTGCCGCCGGTGATCTTGATAGTGGCAAGCTCCTTGGTCCATGCGGCGACTGCGGCCTTGCGTGTGCCGTCGAAGTCGAAGCCCTGTACTTCGCTCATGGCGTTCTGCTTTGCCTGCTCGACCGAGATAAAGGAGAGGCCGACCTTGAAGGTGACGGGCTTCGCTCCGGGCGCGAAGGTGAGGTACGCTCCGGTGCTGACGAATGGCGCGGGATGCGGCAGCGTAACGAGCGTGTAGGGCATGCTGTAGCGCGCTCGCTTGCTGCCTTCGACGGGAGCCTTGCCCTCCTCCCATGTACCGCTCGTAATCGCGGAGGTGTCGGCGATGAGGTAGAAGAAGACGCGCATGGGCACGGTCTGGATGTTCCAGCCCATCACCGAGGCCTGCATGCCGCTGATCTCGGTGGGCGAGACGACGCGCACGTCGGTGGCGAAGAGGACCTGGCTCTCGTGGTAGCGATGCGGCGAGTCATGTGGCTCCATGAGAAGGTGGCCGACGTCGACGAGGAGTGTGCGCTCGCCGCTGGCGGGATAGGTGAAGCGATAGACTGGCGCGCGGCGCGCGGTGGTCACCTCGGCGTGGATGCCCGAGCCGCCGAGCTTGACCGAGTAGTAGCCGACCTCGGCGTGCTCGTCCTCACGAGGCGACGCAGCGTGCGCGGGATCGGCCTTGCCAGCCTGCGCCTGCACGAGAATGTTGCCGTACTTGGGGCCGCCGCCGGTGCCGGAGACGTGGAGCTGCGAGAAGCCGTTGAGGTCGCCGATGGCGCGCCATCCGGCGTTGCCCTGGTTGTCGCCGTAGTCGGGGCCGGGCTTGGCCATGCCGAAGGGCAGCGTGGGGCCGACGAAGACGTTGCCGCCCTTGTCGGCGCCCAGCATGGGGTCGATCTCAGAGACAGTTTGTGCGTGAGCGAAGGTGGCAGCGGTGACGACAAGAAACGATACAGCGCGCAGAAGGAGAGTTCGCATGGCAGATGCAAATCTATACTGTCTCCGTTACTTAATCTCCCTCGGTCTTTCTATACTTAAGTTTCTCGGTCTTTCTATACTTGTTGTGAAGAAAGATTCTTGAGGAATTCATGGCTGCACTGATCGAAGCAATCAATATCAAGCGCAAGATGGTCTTTGAGCTTGAGAACGCCCCGTACCTTTGCCTGGACTCAGACATTTCAACACCGACCGCGCGCGGCGGCCAGACGCTGGTGCGTCTGAAGGTGCGCAATCTGATTACCAGCGCGGTGTTTGAAAAGACCTTCAAGGCGAACGACAAGTTCAAGGAGCCTGACCTGCAGCTGGTCCCGGCGTCGTACCTGTACACCGACGGCGATGGCTCGCACTTCATGGACCAGGAGACCTACGAGACGCTGACGCTGGATGAAGGCATGCTGGGCAACGCGCTCGACTACCTCACCGAAGGCGCGATGCTGCAGCTGCACAAGTACAACGGCAACCCCATCGGGCTGCAGCTTCCAATCTTCGTGGAACTGACGGTGACGCGTGCCGATCCGGCCGCGCGCGGCGACTTCTCCAGCGGCAGCGGGACGAAGTCGGCGACGCTCGAGACGGGGCTTGAGATTCGCGTTCCTCCCTTCATCAAGGAAGGTGAAAAGGTGAAGGTCTCGACGGAGAATGCGGAGTTTGCCGGGCGGGCGTAGGTGTTCGTTTTGTGGTTCCGTTGCTGATCCATACATTGTCATCCTGAGCGCAGCCGAAGAGCCTGCCCTGAGCCGAACGGGATCGCATTTATCACAGACGCGAGCGCTCGGGACAAGGTGCAAAACGCAGATCCTTCGACCCCGCTGCGCTTCGCTCAGGATGACACTTTATGTCGTGGGCGAAGAGGTTCGCCCTTTGCGCGAATGTCCCACACATGCGATGAAGCTGCATGTATGGGGGCACCCGGCGAGCGCCGAGCCGTTCTTGGTTGCAGGCGGATGACGCTTGAGCGGGCGGCTATTCCAGATATTTGATCAGCAGCACTTCGTTGCCGATCTCGCTGTAGATCAGCTCGTCCACCGTGCCGCCTGCGAGCAGAAGGCCATAGCCGCCGGGCCGCATGCCCTCTTCTTCGCGCGTAATGATGTGGGTCATGGGCTCTTCAATCGGGCTTGCTATCACTTCCGTGCTGAGCGACCCGCGACGAAACCCTGCGCCGGGATCGCGCACGTAAAACACGATTGTTCTCGCCGTGCGAATGGCGGTGATCTCGATCATCTGTTCGGGATTGAACGCGGCGCCGTGTTCCATTGCGTTCAGCAGGATCTCTCGCAACGCCTGCATCATCTCCTGCCGCGTGTCCTCCGGCATTCGCGTGTTCATCTCTTTTGCAAAGGTCATCAGCCGCTCGGCGGTGAGCAGGTGGCAGTTTGCGCGAACCGAGACCCACCCTGGCCTCGCGGAGATGACGTGTATCTCATCTCGCCACTCGCTGTCGGAGGCTGCGCTGGTCGCGAGATCCACGATGGCGTCCGTATCGAACGGCGCGGAAAAGCAGGCGAAGACGCGAGCCCGCAGCGCGGCGATCACGTCGTCGGGGGTGCTGTGAGGAACGAGGAAGATGCATCGGACTCCCGGCCTGATCTGGCGCATCTCTTCGAGCAGAGCCAGGTCTTCGTCGACCGGGCTGGCTGGGTCCGTAATGATGATTCCAAACGATCGCAGGCGAAGCCGATGCATCGCGTCGACGTGTCCGGCGGCATATTCCATGGGAATGCCTGCGGCGGTCAGCTTTTCGCCGATGGTACGGCTCACGACGTCATAGCTTCCGATAACGAGGACCCGGCTCATGGTTCAACCTCCGAAAGGAGATGCGTAAGGGCTGCTCGATGGTGCTGACAGATGGTCCGGGGCCGGGTGAGGCTCGCACTCTCACGCAAGTGAAGGATAGTCTACAGGGAATGATCGATCGAATCGATTGCAAACCCGTAACAGAGACGTGATGGAATGGCTGGGTCGCCTTTGCGCTCATCCGCGCCGAATAGGAGAAGGAATCTCAGCATGCGTCACCACGTCATTACACGAATCGCCTTCCTCGCACTTGCGCTGTCTTCGTTTGCCGCTCGCGCGCAGGGTCCCGATCTCAACTTCCTGAACCACAACGAACCCATGCTGGACGCGCACAACTGCTATCCCTACGAGGGACATTGGAACGACCGCATTCAGCGTGCTCTCAACTCCGGCTTTCCGGTGTCGATTGAGCAGGACCTCGCCTGGTACGTCGATCCGGCGACCGGCAAGGGCCGCGTCGTCGTCTCGCACACGCCAAAGCCGACGGGCGAAGAGCCGACGCTTGAGGACTACTTCTTCAAGCAGGTCAGTCCTGTGATGAAAAAGATCCTCGCCGAGAACAAGCGCAGCCAGTGGCCGCTCATCGTGCTGCACTTCGACTTCAAGGACAATCAGGCCGCTCTGCTCGAGGCGGTGTGGCAGGTGCTCGGTCAGCACGAGGACTGGCTCTCGACGGCGGCAAAGACGAGCGATCCCAACAAGCTCTCGCCGATCGAACGCAGGCCGATCCTGGTCGTTACCGAAGAGTCCGACGAACAGCAGAGAGTCTTCTACGACGCTGTGCCCGTGGGCGCGCGCCTGCGTCTCTTCGGTTCGGCGCACACGCGCTCGGCGCCGAAGAACATGACGAAGGAACAGGTCATGCACTGGGCCGTCAGCGTCAGCCCCGAGGAACTCGTGAGCGAGAGGCCCACGAACTACAGGCGCTGGTGGAATGGTTCCTGGTATGAGGTGGAAGAGGGCGGCGAGCCGCGAGCGGGCGATTGGACTCCGGCGGACGACAAGCGTCTGCACGCGCTCGTCGATCACGCGCACCGGATGGGCTACTGGGTCCGCTTCTATGCGCTCGACGGCTTCGCTCCCGCAGAGGACCAGGGCTGGGGCATGAGCTACAACTTCGGCTCGCTCGAGGCGGTGACGCTGCGCTGGAAGGCGGCAATCGCTGCGGGAGTCAACTTCATCGCGACGAACCAGTACGAGGCGCTCGCTCCCTACCTGAAGCAGGTTGCGAAGAACCTTCGTCCCGCAGGCTCCGCTTCATCCGATAAATAGTTGCTGGTGTCTCTGAAATTCGCGGCATCATTGCGACGACCCGGCATTGTGTTAACCGATACGCAAAACGCAGATCCCTCGACTCCGCTGCGCTTCGCTCAGGATGACACACCTTTTCTGGTTCTTCTTCGCTCAGGATGACACATTGATGGCAACAATTTCAGCGACACGGTTAGGGCAACAATTTTAGATGACAGGACACTAGTGTTCCGTTGGTGTTGCCGGCTTGCCCCAGGCGCTGTCGAGGAAGAGGTATCGCGCGCGGTTGGCGTCGGGCTTCGCGGCGGAGGTCGAGTCGAGGTGCATCGTCTGCCACTCGGCCGGGCCGTACTCGGGCCACTTGGGCAGGCCAGTGGGATTGCCAGAGCCGTTGGGATTGCCGGTGCGTGCGAAGTTGGTCCAGTAGGTCTGGATCTCGTTGGAGAGTTTGCGGTCTTCGGGACGCCACATCGCCTCAGGCCGCGAGTCGAGGGTGCCGAAGACGTACTCGATGTCGTCGGAGTGGAAGGCCCCGGCCGCAGGCGTGTGGAAGCGGTCGCCGGGGTTGCCGAGTGCGAAGAGGTAGCGATAGACCGGGGCCTTGCCCGTGGCGACCTGCGCCTCGAGCCACTTCCATGTCCCATAGGCGATGAACTTGTCGCCCGCGTAGTCCGCCGCGGAGTGGAGGGCCTCGCTCTCGGTGCTGTTGGGATAGAGCCTCAGGAACTCGGTTGTCTGGGTGGGGAAGTCCGCCGCCGCCAGTGCGGCAAAGCCTGCGGCGGTAAACCTGTTCACGCTTCCGGCGATGCCGCCGCGGCCCTCGTCGGCGTTCCATCCGGCGAGCACAGGCACGTGCGCCTCTTCGCCGGCGGCGTAGATCTCCGCGACGGACTTAGGCAGGAACCAGCCGTCGACGACAGGGCGGAAGCTCGGTGCAGGCCGCGCCGCCATCAGCGGCCGCATGATGTCTTCGGTGGGGATGCGGCGCAGCTCGGCGAGTTTGCTGGTTCCGTAGACCGTCAGCGCCAGGGTGGAGTCTGTCTTCTCGCGCTGCTCCCGCGTCAGCTCGGGCCCTCGCGTCAAGGCGATGGCTCCGCCGCTCTCGCCGATGGCGTGCTGGAAGAGATCGCGCGAGATGGGAGAAGCCATGTGGAAGTTGACCGAGAAGGAGCCTGCCGATTCGCCGAAGAGGGTGATGTTCGACGGGTCGCCGCCGAATGCGGAGATGTTCGCCTTCACCCACTGGATGGCCGCGTTCTGGTCCATCAGGCCGTAGTTGCCGGAGGCGTGATGCGGCGACTCGGCGGTCAGCTCCGGATGAACGAAGAAGCCGAAGATGCCGAGGCGGTAGTTCATCGAGACGACGACAACGTTGCGGCGCGCAAGAAACTGGCCGTCCTGGCGGCGCTCCGAGGTTCCGCCACCGCTCAGTCCGCCGCCGTAGATCCACACCATCACCGGCAGCTTGCCGGGGGAGGCATCGGCGGGGGTCCAGACGTTGAGCGTCAGGCAGTCCTCCGACGCGCCGGGATCGTGAAAGTTCATGTCAGGATAGACCACCGCCTGCACGCAGTGATAGCCGAAGTCGCGCGCAGAACGGACGCCGCTCCAGGCGGCAGCAGGCGCGGGAGGCGCCCAGCGCAGATCGCCGATGGGAGGCGCCGCAAAGGGAATGCCTTTGAAGGCCATCACCGTGCCGTCGGCGGTGGCTTCGCCCTCGACGATGCCCTTATCGGTGCGGACCTGCGCGGGGATGGCGGCGAAGGACGCGGTGGTGGAAGAGAGAGTCAAAGCAGCGAGGATTGCGCAGCGGAGAAGTGGCGTCTTCATGACAGAGAAACGGTAGCACAGATGCCCGGCTGCGCTGCCGGGTAATGTCTTCTGCGAAGAAGCGGGTTGTCTGTTGCCGAAAGTGGCGGACATTTCTCGTCTGCCGGGTTAGGATTTGGATGTTGAAAGGAGAGTGTCGAAGATGAGCTCGTCGAATGAATCGTCGTGGGTGGATCGGTGGTGGCCGCTGCTCGTGATCCTTTTTGGAATCTCGTTCGTGTCGTTCCTCATTTCGTTCAAGCCGACGATCTGAAGTCGGCCTGAAGCAACCGGCGGTCAAAAGTATCTCAATGCGGCGCGGCGAAAGCCGTGCCCATTTCTTTTGCGGAGGAATCCGGGATTGGTTCTCTTCCAGTTTTTTATTGAATGGTTATCGGGGCCGATATCAATTGAGCACTTGCAGTGGGAAGCGAGGAGCGGTGCGGGCTTGTTTCCATGTTGGCTTTTCCGTCAACCACCGAGGTGATGACAAACAAGTAGGTCTTTCCGGACGACAGCAGGTCAGGTGGCACGGTCATCGAGGTCTTTGCCGTGCTCAACGCAGGACCGGACAGAAATACGGTGCCGATCGTGGCAATTACCGTACCGCCGGATATG
>Ga0335082_10004833_pt1 | contig 14716 bp, 8 predicted proteins | sample Lox_Sample_41_FD_206718 | JGI IMG/M metagenome (GOLD analysis project Ga0335082, IMG submission 206718) | Soil microbial communities from Loxahatchee National Wildlife Refuge, Florida, United States - Lox_Sample_4.1 | ecosystem: Environmental > Terrestrial > Soil > Wetlands | place: USA: Florida...
TGAGCCTCTAGGAACGCCGACACCTGCACCTGGTTCTCTTCCGGGAACACCGAACAAGTGGCGTAGAGCAATTTACCACCCCCCGCCAGCGCGCGCCATAAAGCCTCGAGGAGATGCCGCTGATCGAGCGCCCGTGCCTGCAGATCTTCGGGGCAACGCAGCCACTTGATGTCTGGGTGGCGCCGCACGATCCCCGATGCGGTGCAGGGAGCGTCGAGCAAGATGCGGTCAAACGCCTCTCCGTCCCACCATCCGGCCGGTTTGGACGCGTCCGCACACAACAGCTGTCCCGACAAGCCGAGGCGCTCAAAGCTCGAAGCCACGCGCGAGAGTCGTTGCCCGTCCCGATCGATGGCGGTCAGCCGGACCTGCGCGCGTTCCAGGATGTGCGCACTCTTCCCCCCGGGGGCGGCACATGCGTCCAGCACGCGCATCCCGTCGGACAAATCGAGCAGGGCAGCAGCGTACTGGGCTGAGAGGTCTTGCACCGACACCAGGCCCTGCGAGAAGCCGGGCAGCGCATCCACCGGAATCGGGCGAGCGAGCATGAGTGCACACGCTCCGATCGCGTGCGCCTCGAGGCCGGCTGCCCGCAGCATCGCCTGATAGGAATCACGCGCGATGCGGCGCAGGTTCACACGAAGCGTCATGGGCGGCCGGGCGTTGCCGGCCTCCAAGATGCCGGCGTAGTGGCCGGGATACGCATCGCGCAGCCGGTCGATCCACCATTGCGGGTACGACCAGCGCCCGGTTTCGGTCTTGCGCGCCAATGCGAGCGCCGCATCCGGTTGGCGCAGGAAGTTACGCAGCACCCCGTTGATCAGGCCCCTGGCGGAGCTCTTGCGCAGGTGAGCGCATGCCTGCACCGCGTGATCGACCACCGCGTAAGGGGCCGAGCGGCTGTATTGAAGCTGGTACAGCGCTACCAGCAGCAGGGCCTCCAGATCATCGTCGTGCAGCGGTTTCGCGAGCAGACCCGCGAGAACCGCCCTCAGCGTGCCGAGGTGTCGCAGTACACCATACGCGAGATCCTGGACCGCAGCCGAGTGCGCTCCCGTCCCGGGCGTCACCGCACGCTGTTCCAGCGTAGCCGTCAGACTCCTCCCACGGAGAACGGCGAGGACGATGCGCAGCGCCTGGAGCTGAAGCTCGATCACGTGCCGAGCATCTCTCCGGGATCCATCCATGACCCCCGCAGGAAGTCAGCCGCCGGCAAGCGCTTGCCCCCGGCCCGTTGCAGCTCGCGCAAGGCCAGCGCGCCATGCCCACAGCCGACAATGACGCTCTGCGCGGAGACCTCCATGATCCGACCAGGTTCGGGGCGCGGGTGCTCCTCGACGCGCGCGCTCCAGATCCGCAGAGGCTCTCCGCGCCAAGTGGTGTTGGCAACTGGTACGGGGTTGAACGCACGGACCTGGCGGTCGATGCTCACCGCATCCAGGCGCCAATCGATCAGCGCCTCGGACTTTTCGATCTTCCGCGCGTAGGTCACGCCCACCGCGGGCTGCGGCACTGCGACCAACTGCCCGGCCTCCAACTCCGCCAGCGCCCGCACGATGCAGCGCCCGCCAATCCCAGCGAGCCGATCGTGGAGCGAGCCGGCCGTGTCAGCCGGCATGATCGAAACACGCTCTGCGAGGTAGACCGGGCCGCTGTCCAGTCCCGGCTCCATCTGCATGATGCTGATCCCGGTTTCCGCATCTCCTGCAAGAATGGCCCGCTGGATGGGTGCCGCTCCGCGCCAGCGTGGCAACAGGGAGGCATGAATGTTGATGCAACCGGCGGGGAACAAGTCAAGGACGATGGGCGGAAGGATCAGACCGTATGCGGCCACCACCATCGTAGCCGCCCCGGCAGCGCGAAGCCGTTCGACGACCTCCTGGGACTTGAGCGTCGCCGGCTGCATCACCTCCAGCCCCCGTGCCTGTGCCAGGGCCTTCACCTCGCTGGACCGAGCCTGAAGCCCGCGCCCGGCAGGACGGTCGGGCTGCGTGAGAACCAGGGCGATGTCGTGGCCTACGGCAAGCAAAGCCTCCAGCGCTGCCTCGGCAAACGCGGGAGTACCGGCGAAGACTAAACGCATCGGAGGGCGGCGCGGCGAGGCTACATCGCCCGCCGCTGCTGCTTCTTCAGCTTGGCCAAGATCCGACGCTGCTTGAGCGCGGAGAGATACTCGACGAAGACCTTGCCCTGCAGATGGTCCAGTTCATGCTGGATGCACACCGCCAGCAATCCATCGGCCTCCAGCTCGAACCGTGCCCCATCCAAGTTCTTCGCTTGCACCTTCACCCAGGCCGCACGCTGGATCTTTTCGTAGATCCCGGGGACGGACAGGCAGCCCTCCTCGCAGTCCGACTCGCCTCGGCTTTCCAGGATCTCGGGGTTGATGAGGGTGAGCAGCTGATCATGCGTGTCCGACAGGTCGATCACGATGATTTGCAGGGGCACGTTGACCTGGATCGCCGCCAGTCCGACTCCCGGGGCGGCGTACATCGTCTGCGCCATATCCTCAACCAAGCACCGGATCTCGTCGTTAATGGTGTCAACCGGCTTGGCCACCCTGTGCAGGCGCTCGTCAGGGTAGTGGAGGATCGGGAGCAGAGGCATACTTTTGTTCGCTAATTGAGGGGATTACATGCACACTCTAGGCAAGATGGGTACGCTGGGCGGGGATTTCCAGCGCCCTGCGGTGGCCTCGGGGGCGCTCGACGTAGGCGCCGGTCAGAATCGGCGGCGGCGGCCGACGGAAATTATATCGATTCTGGCTTTGCTCCTAGGATGCACGCTGGGTGCCGGGCCGCTGGCCGCGAACGACGATCCCTCTCCGGACGAGGCGCCATCGAGCGCCCCTGCCGCAGATCCGCCCTCAGAACCACATGACTCGGAGGCTGCGCCGACGTCGGCACCCGGCGCCGAGTCCACCGCCCCCCAGCTCCAGGACAAGGCGCCTTCCCGGTACACCGTGAAGGCCGGCGACACGCTGTGGAGCATCTCCTCTCGCTTCCTGAAGACGCCTTGGAAATGGCCCGACGTCTGGGGCATGAACCGCGATGAGGTAAAGAACCCGCACCTGATCTACCCGGGAGATGTGATCGTGCTCGATACCTCCGAGGCCGCACCTAGGTTGCGGCTGGAAGGTGTGCCCGACGGTGGGCTATCCCGATGGTACGGGTACGAGTTGCAGCTCACAAAGCTGGAGCCGCGCATGCGCTCTTCGGCGCTCACCACCGCGATCCCGACCATCCCTGCCAAGGACATCGAGCCGTTCCTGACGCGCCCGCTGGTGATCGACGTGGCGACGGCCGCGAAGGCACCACGCATCGTCGCGTTGGCGGATCAGCGCGTGGTGGCCGGCCCGAACGATATCGCCTATGCCGTCGGCATCGACCCGACCAAGGGCAGCTACTGGAATGTGTATCGCCCCGGCCGCATGTTCTTCGATCCCGATACCAGGGAAACCCTAGGCTACGAAGCCGTATACCTGGGCGACACCGAAGTGATGACCCACGGTGAGGTGACCAGCCTGCGGCTGCTCCGCGCGGTCCAGGAGATCGGCAAAGGCGACAGGTTGGCTACCATACCTGCGCTGCAAAGCCTGCCCTATGTCCCGCGTGCTCCGGCGCGCAAGATCCGGGGCAAGATCATCGCCGGCACCGACAGCACGGTGTCGGAGATTGGGCCGCTGTCGGTGGTGATCCTGAACCGCGGCGCGCGCGACGGCCTCGAGAGCGGCAATGTGCTCGGGATCTTCCGCTCGGAGGGGATGGTCCCGGTCTCCGACCGCGCCGTTCCTCTGCCGGAGGAGGGCTATGGGCTGGTGCTGGTGTTCCGCGTCTTCACGCGCATGTCGTACGGTCTGATCATGACCGCGCAGCGGCCGGTGCACGTCATGGACATCGTCCGCAACCCCTAAGCGGGCGGCTGCCGCTGGCACGGCGGCATGTCCCAGGACGGGAAGCACGTCGCCACGGACGCGGAGGCGTGGCTGCGGCTTGCGACCACGCCGCGCCTGAGTCCGGCAATGCAGCGCCGGCTGCTCGGCGCGTTCGGCGGGCCGGCCGAAGTCCTGGCCGCCGGGGCGCGACAACTGGCCCAGGCGGCGGGCGACGCGGTTTCGGCTGCGGTCGCGTCCGGGCCGGACCGTGAGCAGCTGCAGCGCTCGATCGCGTGGCTAAAGGAGCCGGGAAACCAGCTGCTGACGCTGGGAGACGCTGAATATCCGCAAGCGCTGCTCCAAACCCCCGACCCGCCGTTGCTGTTGTTCGTCCAAGGCGACGTGCAGCTCCTGTCGCATGCATCGCTCGCTATCGTGGGCTCGCGCAACGCGACTCCGGGGGGCATCCGCGACGCTGAGGCCTTCGCACACGCGCTCAGTGACGCCGGGCTCACCATCGTCAGCGGTCTTGCTTTGGGCATCGACGGGGCCGCACATCGCGGCGGGCTGCGCGGGGCTTCCTCGAGCATCGCAGTGGTGGGCACCGGCCTGGATCGAGTCTACCCGTCGCGCCACCGGGACTTGGCCCAACGCCTGATTGCGCACGGGACGGTGGTGTCGGAGTTTCCCATCGGCACACCTCCACTGGCCGCCAACTTCCCGCGGCGCAACCGCGTGCTCAGTGGTCTCGCGCGCGGTTGCCTCGTGGTCGAGGCTGCACTGCGCAGCGGTTCGTTGATCACGGCTCGCCTTGCGCTGGAGCAGGGACGCGATGTGTTCGCCATCCCGGGCTCGATCCATTCGCCGTTATCCAAGGGTTGTCACCGGCTGATCCAGCAAGGTGCGAAGCTGGCCGAAACAGCGCAAGACATACTCGATGAGCTCGGGATCGATCGCACGGGGACGAGCAGAGCCATGCCCGTCCGGGAGTCGTTGCCTCCCGATGACACTGCGCTGCTTCACGCCATGGGGTTTGAACCGGTGGACCTCGACACCATTTGTGAACGTGCGCGGTGCACTCCGGAGACCGCGGGGGCCCGCCTGCTCAGTCTGGAACTGGACGGCTACGTGAGCCGCCTGCCGGGCGGACTCTTTCAGCGCATGCGGTGATCTCATGCGAGCACGCACGCCGCTGCGCCGCGTGAGCTCGGTGCGCGTTGGCCAGAGCCTGGCGTGTGCTCGACGCCAGCCTTACTTTGAACACCCGTCGCAACCGGCGAACTCACTGGTGATCACCGGCCCACCCGCCGGCCGGACCTACGGCTTGCGCTCGCCGGGTTGAGTGCCTATTATCTGCCGCTCCTGTTTTTTGCGATCGCCGCATGGCACGTAGCCTCCTCATCGTCGAATCGCCTTCGAAAGCAAAGACGCTCAAGAAGTACCTAGGCCGCAACTTCGAGGTGCTCGCCTCGTACGGGCACGTACGTGACCTCGAGGCGAAGGAAGGTGCTGTGGATCCCGACCACAGCTTCCACATGAAGTACACGCTGGTCGAGAAAAACCAGAAACACGTGGACGCCATCGCCACGGCGGCGGAGCGCGCCGACCAGATCCTGCTCGCTACCGACCCGGACCGCGAGGGCGAGGCGATCGCCTGGCATCTATCGGAGATCCTGAAGAGCAAGAAAGCGCTCAAGCACCGCCCGGTAAAGCGCGTGGTGTTCTACGAAATCACCGAGTCCGCCATCAAGGACGGGGTCTCTCACCCGCGCGGCATCTCGATGCGCCTAGTCAACGCGCAGCAAGCGCGCCGAGCGCTCGACCATCTGGTCGGGTTCAATCTCTCGCCGCTGCTCTGGAAGAAGATCGGACCGAGCTTGTCCGCGGGGCGCGTCCAGAGCCCGGCACTGCGCCTGATCGTCGAGCGCGAGCAAGAGATCGAGAACTTCAAGGTCCGCGAGTACTGGACCATCCACCTGGAAAGCCACAAAGGCAAGGACCGCTTTACCGCCCGTCTGATCCAATATCGGGGAGATAAGGTGGAGCAGTTCAGCATCACCACAGACGAGCAGCAGCGTGCGGTGGTGGATGAGCTCACTAGGGAAGCAAAGGGAAGCGCCACGGTAGCCAAAGTCGAGCGCAAACCCAAGCTGCGGCACCCCTCGGCGCCGTTCATCACCTCCACGCTCCAGCAGGAGGCCATACGTAAGCTCGGGATGACCGCCCAGCGCGCCATGCGCACCGCGCAACAGCTCTACGAAGGCATCGACATCGGCGGCGCCACAGTGGGGCTGATCACGTATATGCGGACCGACTCGACCAACCTCGCCAACGAGGCGCTACACGAGATTCGCGACTACATCGCCAAGCATTTCAGCGCCGACTACCTGCCTAAGCACGCAGTGCACTATCGCAGCCGGTCCAAGAACGCGCAGGAGGCCCACGAAGGCATCCGCCCCACTTCGATCTTCCGGACCCCGGACCAAATCGGCGCTCATCTCACGCCGGATCAGGCGCGCCTATACGAGATGATCTGGAAGCGCACGCTGGCGTGCCAGATGGCGCCAGCCAAGTTCGACACCACCAGCGTGGACATCAGCGCCGGACGCAAGGACACGCTGTTTCGGGCCAGCGGCCAGACCCTGGTGTTTCCCGGCTTCATCGCCGTATACAAGGAGGACGTGGACGACGCAATCGAGGAAGGTGAGGAGAAGCTGCCGGTTCTAACAGAGGGAGAACGCATCGCGGTGGACCGCTTCGCCGGCGAGCAGCATTTCACCCAACCGCCGCCGCGCTATACCGAGGCGAGTCTGGTGAAGACGCTCGAGGAGTACGGGATTGGGCGGCCGTCCACTTATGCCAGCATCATCTCGACCCTGCAGGATCGCGGCTACGCGCACCTGGACAAGAAGCGCTTCTTCCCGACCGACCTCGGCCGGCTGGTCAACGGCTTCCTCACCGCCCACTTCGACCATTACGTCGACTACGAATTCACCGCACGCATGGAGGACCAGCTCGACTTCATCTCCAACGGCAAGCGCGAGTGGATCCCGGTTCTGGACGAGTTCTGGAATGCGTTTTCCACGACGCTGGCGGAAAAGCAGGATGTGGCGCGTGGGGTGCCGCTGGGCGAGAAGTGCCCGAAGTGCCGCAAAGGCGCGCTGTATCTCCAGAACAGCCGGCGGGGCCTGTTCGTCGGATGCAATCGCTATCCCGATTGCGATTACACGCGCCCTTGGGGTGGATTGGCAGATGGTCCGATGAAGTTGGGCCAAGATCCCGCCACTGGCCTGGATGTCCTGCTCATGCGCGGCCCCTATGGGTTCTACGTCCAGCTCGGTCCGACAGACCCCAAGGCCAGCAGCAAGCCCAAGCGCGCCGCCTGGCCCAAGAATGTCCCCGTGGCGACGGCCGAGCTGGGCCTTGCGCTGAAGCTGCTGTCGCTTCCCCGGCAGCTCGGGAGCCATCCACAGACCGGCCAGCCGGTGGAGGCCAACGTCGGGCCGTTCGGACCCTACGTCAAGCACGACAACAGCTACAGGTCGATCCCGAAGACCGAGAGCGTGTATGACATTACGCTGGAGCGTGCGGTGGAGCTGCTGGCTGCCCCCAAGGCCGCACGCGGAGCAGGCGGGAAACAGCTGGGCGTCCACCCCGAAGATGACAAACCGGTGACGCTGCTGAGCGGTCGCTATGGCCCGTATGTGAAGCACGGCCGCGTAAACGCCACGGTCCCGCAGGATTACGACGCGAGCACCCTTACGCTGGAGCAAGCGCTGGAGATCCTGGCCGCCAAGGCCGCACGCGCCGCGAAGCCGGGTAAACCAGCCCGTGAAAGCGCTGCGGGGAACAGAAAGCGCAAGACCAGCGCATCGCGAGGCCACGCCAAGGCAGAGACTGCCATCCGGTCGCACGCGTCGACCGCACGCGCGACAGCCGCTCAGCGCAAGCGCAAATCCGCCTGAAGGCCCTGCCGGTCAAACATCGAGGTTGCGAACGCCCAGCGCGTTGGCCTCGATGAACGCACGACGCGGCTCCACCACGTCGCCCATCAACGTAGTGAAGATCTCGTCCGCGGCGATCGCGTCCTCGATCTGGGCGCGCAAGAGTCGGCGCGATCTGGGATCCATGGTCGTCTCCCAGAGCTGCTGCGGGTTCATCTCGCCCAGCCCTTTGTAGCGCTGGACGGCAAGCCCGCTGCGTGCCTGCTCGAGCAGCCACTCGACGGCCTCGCGAAATTCCTTCACCGGCTGCTTCTGCTCACCGCGCTGAACGTAGGCGCCCGCGCCGAGCAATCCTTCGAGCACCTTCGCCGTTTTCCGGATCTGCGCATAGTCACCGCTTTCGACGAAGTCCCTGTCGAGCAAGCTCACGCGCAGGTTGCCATGCTGGAACTTCTGGATCACGAGCAGGTGGCTCTCTGTCTTGCTGTCGAATCGCGCTTCGATGTGCATTTCCTCGCCTTGGAGCTCGCTGGCAAGCCGAGCGGCAGAGGCCGCAGCGGTCTCGGCGGTGCTAAGGTCGAGCTCAGGTCCTCGCAGCAGAGCGTGCAGGATCGGTGCAAGGATCCTCCGTGACAACCGATCGATCACAGCTTCGGCCAAAATATACTCACGCGCTACCTCGGCGAGCGCCTCTTTGGTCAGCGGAGGCAGGTCCTCACCGCGGTGCAACGTCGCGTCCTTCAAAGCCAGCCGCAGCAGATGATCCTTCAGCTCGTGGTCGTCCTTCAGATAACGTTCTTCCTTTCCGTGCTTGATCTTGTACAGCGGCGGCTGTGCGATATAGATATGGCCGCGCTCCACCAGCTCCGGCATTTGGCGGTAAAAGAAAGTGAGCAGGAGAGTACGGATATGCGAGCCATCCACGTCCGCGTCGGTCATGATGATGATGCGGTGGTAGCGTAGCCGTTCCGGGCGATACTCCTCCTTGCCGATTCCGGTCCCGAGCGCCGTGATCAGGGCGGCGATCTCCTGGGACGAAAGCAGCTTGTCGAAGCGCGCTCGCTCCACGTTCAAGATCTTCCCTTTAAGCGGTAGGATGGCCTGAAATTTTCGGTCTCTTCCCTGCTTGGCCGAGCCGCCGGCCGAGTCTCCCTCCACGAGATAAAGCTCGGACAGCGCGGGATCCTTCTCCTGGCAGTCGGCCAGCTTTCCGGGGAGCCCGAAGCCATCTAGGACGCCCTTGCGGCGCGTCATCTCGCGCGCTTTGCGGGCCGCTTCTCTCGCCCGAGCTGCCTCGATGATCTTCCCCACGATGATCTTGGCATCGGTCGGGCTTTCCAACAGGAAGCTCATCAAGGCCTCGGAGACAAACTCCTCTACCACGGGCCGCACTTCCGAGGAGACGAGCTTGTCTTTGGTCTGGGAGGAGAACTTCGGGTCGGGCAGCTTCACGGAGAGCACACAAGTCAAACCCTCGCGCATGTCGTCACCGGTGGTTTCCACCCTGGCACGCTTCGCGTAATCGTTCTGCTCGATGTACTGGTTGAGCGTACGGGTCATGGCCGCGCGCAGCGCGGTGAGGTGAGTGCCGCCGTCCCGCTGCGGAATGTTGTTCGTGAAGCACAGCACCGACTCCTGGTAAGAGTCGTTCCACTGCATCGCCACCTCCACGCCAATCCCGTCGCGATCACGCACGGCATAGAAGATATGGGGATGCAACACGTTCTTGGTGCGGTTGATGAACTCGACAAAGGCGCGGATGCCGCCGCCGAACTGGAATAACTCCTCCTTGTTGTTGCGCTGGTCGACCAACTCGATGCGCACGCCGTTGTTCAGGAACGACAACTCCCTGAGGCGCTTGGCCAGAATATCGAAGTGAATCTCGATATTGCCGAACACCTCCTGGCTGGGCTTGAAGTGGACCTCCGTGCCGCGCCGTTCCGTGGTGCCGATCTCCTTCAGCGGCGCGACCGCCACCCCGTTGTGAAACTCCAGCTGATAGACATGCCCGTTCCGGCGGATCGTCAAACGGAGCCACTCGGAGAGGCCGTTGACCACGGACACGCCTACCCCATGCAAGCCCCCCGAGATCTTGTAGGAATTGCCGTCGAACTTCCCGCCGGCGTGGAGAACAGTCATCACGATCTCTGCGGTAGAGCGCCGGAGCTCGTCGTCCGGGTGGACCTCGGTCGGAATTCCGCGACCGTTGTCGACAACGCTGATCGAGTTGTCGGAGTGGATGATGACCTTGATGTCGTCGCAGAAGCCGGCCAGAGCCTCGTCGATCGCGTTGTCGACCACCTCGAACACCATATGATGCAGGCCGGTGCCATCGCTCGTATCGCCGATGTACATGCCCGGCCGCTTGCGGACGGCCTCCAGGCCTTTCAGGACCTTGATGCTCTCTGCGGTGTAATCGGACGTTGCGTTGCTGGCGGTGGGATCCATTGGTTGTCTGCGTGACTCTCGGGTTGCTTCAGAGTATTGCGGGTGCATCAAGACTGGCGGCGGCCACGATCGACCGCTCTCGCCAAATGGGGGCGGGCATCAGATCCTCATGGGCATCACGACATACTTGAAATCCGCCTCGCCCGGTATGCTCATCAGCATACTGCTGTTGGAATCGCCCAGCGCGCATTCGACTTGCTTGCACTGCAGGTTCGCGAGCACATCGAGCAGGTAGCTCACGTTGAAGCCGATGTCGAGAGCATCGCCGGAATAATCGACCTCGAGCTGCTCTTCCGCTTCTTCCTGGTCGCTGTTGGTGCAGATGATGCGCAGGCTATGGCTGGTAAGTACCCACCGCACGCCGCGAAACTTCTCATTCGACAGGATGGCTGCACGCTGTAGCGCTTGCTGCAACGTGTCCCGCTCTAGAGTTATGCGCTTCGCGTAGCCGGTGGGGATCACCTTGTTGTAATCGGGGAACTTCCCATCCACCACTTTACTGACGAAACTGATCGACCCAAAGCTGAACGCGACTTGATTCTCCAGCACACGTACGTTCACTGATTCTTCGGTGTCCCCCAGCAGCTTCGCGAGCTCCAGAATCGCCTTGCGCGGGAGGATCACCTCGGTTTTCGGCACCTCCAACGCCACCGCGAGAGTTGCCAACGCCAAGCGGTGGCCATCGGTAGCCACCACCGTCAGTCCGTCCTCACTCAACGACAGCAGCAAACCATTCAGATAATAACGAATGTCCTGTTGCGCCATGGCGTACTGCACCAGCGCCAGCAGGCGCCGCAGATCGCGCTGCGGCAGCACCGCGACGGCCCCGGGCTGCGCGCCCGCTGCGACCTTAGGAAAGTCTTGAGCCGGCAGGGTCTGCAGGCTGAACCGGCTACGCCCAGCCTTCAGCTGCAAGCGCTTGTCCTGCAGTTCCAGCGAGACGGATGCCTGTTCGGGTAGCGCACGAAGAATGTCCTGAAGCTTGCGTGCAGACACCGTCGTAGACTGCGCCTCTGCGCCGGCTGCGCACTCGGCCCGCGCAACGACCTGAATCTCAAGGTCAGTCGCGGTAAGCGAGAGTTGACCGCTTCCAAGCTCCACCAATACGTTAGACAAAATGGGCAAGGTGTGGCGGCGTTCGACCACACCGCTTACGGCCTGCAAGGGTGCAAGAAGGAGATCTCGCTCTACCTGAATCAGGTTCATTTATCTTTCCTAATACCTAATGATAAGGATCGCTCAGAGCTGTGGGTGAGTCCCGAAGGCCTGAGCCAGAGCGCCCAGCCAGCCGGACGAGGTTGGGGAAAACGCCGGTGCGAGGTGTGGATGAGCTGTGGATTGTTCCGACGCACCAGGAAATGGTCGGTGTTACCCACAAGTTGTCCCGTAGCCGTCAACTTCTCAGCACCTGCAGCAGGGCCTCGAAATCCCGGTTGATGTCTGGGCTCTCCAGCTTCAGCTCCGCTACCTTACGGCAGGCATGCAGCACAGTCGTGTGGTCCCGCCCGCCGAAAGCATCCCCGATATCGGGCAGGCTGAGTTGCGTCAACTCCTTCGCGAGTGCCATCGCAACCTGACGCGGCCGTGCGACATTGCGCGAGCGCTTCTTGGAGTACATCTCCGACACCTTGATCTTGTAGTAGTCGGCGACCGTCTTCTGAATGTTCTCAACGGAGATCTGGCGGAACTGGATCGCAAGCACGTCTTTGAGGGCTTCGCGCGCCAGCTCGGGGTCGACTGGACGGCCCACAAAGTTGGAATAGGCCAGGACGCGCTTGAGTGCCCCTTCCAGCTCGCGCACATTGGATTGAATATGTTTCGCGATGAAGAAGGCCACATCCTCGGGCAAGCGTATCCCTTCGGCTTCCGACTTTTTGATCAAGATCGCGACTCGCATCTCCAGCTCGGGCGGTTCGATGGCTACAGTGAGGCCCCAGCCGAACCGGGAGATCAGCCTGTCCTCCATCCCGGTGATCTCCTTGGGATAGGTGTCGCAGGTGATGATCACTTGCTTGTGAGCGTCGATTAACGCGTTGAATGCGTAAAAGAACTCCTCCTGGGTTCGGCTCTTTCCGCTGAAGAACTGGATGTCGTCGACCAGCAGCAAGTCGAGTGAGTGGTAATACTTCTTGAATCCGTCGAATGCCTTGTGCTGATAGGCCCGGACCACATCAGACACATACTGCTCGGCGTGAATGTAGCGGATCTTCGTCTGAGGATTGCGGTCATGAACGAAGTTTCCGATCGCCTGGATGAGGTGAGTCTTACCCAGGCCGACTCCACCGTAGATGAACAGCGGGTTGTATGCGGTACCGGGATGCTCTCCCACCTGTAACGCCGCGGCCCGGGCGAGCTGGTTGGCCTTCCCAGTGACGAAGGAGTCGAAGGTGAAGGCTGGATTCAGGCGGCTATGGTCCCGGATCTTTGGTTTGGGCACATCGGTGGAGAGGACCGTGCGGGGCTGATCGCTTGTATCCGGGCCCGTTTCCCGGTCGGATAGCTGCAGAACCACGTTCACTTGGTTCGGCGCAAGCTCGCGTGCAAGCTGTTCGATCACCGGGAGAAATCGGTCCTTGACCCACTGTAGGACAAACCGATTCGGCGCCGTGATCGTCAGCACTTGGCCCTGTGAGCTGGCCTGGAGCGGCTGGATCCAGGTGCGGAATTGCTGGGGAGGCAACTCCTTCTCAAAGTGTCGAAGGCAATGGGACCAAAGACCGTCCATATCCGACAGGAACCAGACCGCGGGTGGGTGAAGGGGAAATCGTGAAATGCTATCACTAAACGCCTAAGTTATCCACAGGTCCACGCTCAGAGATGGGGGAACGATTTGACAAGGCGGAGTGGAACACCGTGTAATAGCGAGTTTTCGCTGTCAGAATTCGCCAAGGCTCATGAAGCGTACCTATCAACCATCCAAGATCCGGCGGGCTCGAACTCACGGTTTTCGGGCCCGGATGAAGACTCTGGGGGGCCGGCAGGTCCTCAATCGCAGGCGTGTCAAAGGCCGGAAGCGTCTTTGCGTCTGATTCCAGAGATCGTGAGCGGTCCAACTCGAGGAAGTTGGGCGGACGGCTTCGCCTTTCGGGAGAGGTCCACTTTCGCTCGCTCCTCGCATCGAAGCGTCGAGCGCACGGAGAGCGTTTCTCGATCCAAGCGAGAAGCAATGGGCTGCCCTACGCACGACTAGGGATCGTCGCCGGCCGTCGAGCAGTGGCGCGATCCGTCGACCGCAGCTTCGCCAAACGGCTTGTCCGCGAACGGTTCCGGCACAATCGCGACAAACTAGCGGGATTGGACGTGCTCGTCCGACTGCGCCGGAAGGTTGCTCGGACCGAGGGTCCAGAGGCCGGCGACGAGTTGAGCGCCCTGTTTTACCGCATCAGCCAATGAAAACGATCCTGGTCGGCGTTCTACGCGTCTACCAAATCATGCTTAGTCCGGTACTGGGACCCTGCTGTCGATTCCATCCGAGTTGCTCGGAGTATGCCCGGACTGCGATTCTGCATCACGGCTCCATTGCTGGCGCCTGGCTCGCCGTCAAGCGTCTGTCGCGTTGCCATCCGTGGCATGCCGGCGGCTACGATCCCGTACCCGGCGTGAGTGAGCGTTAACATATGGATTCGCTCCGGATGGTCGCAGGGTTGGCGTTTGCCATCTCTGTTTTCTTATTGGTAGAAGCGTGGATCAAAGATCACCGGGAACCGGCGGCCCAACCGGCGAAGCCGACGGCTGGGGCTACCGCCCCGACCTCGATCGCGCCTCCCGCGCCCACGACGACACTAGGCCCGAACACAGCGGGGGCGCCTCAGGCTCCTCAGGGTCGTGTTTCTCAGGGCCAGCGTATCCAGGTTTCGACAGATATGTTGATGGCGGAGATCGACACCGCCGGGGGGGAGCTGCGCCGGCTCGAACTCACCAAGTATCGCGACACCTTCAACCCGCAGAAGTACTTCGTCTTGTTGGACGAGGCTGATAGCCGGACCTACGTTGCCCAAAGCGGGCTGATTGGGAAGGATCTCCCCAATCACAATACGTTGTTCAAGGCGGAGCAGCTCACCTACCAACTGGCTGCGGGGAAGGATGAGCTTGTCGTAGAACTCCAGGCGACCGCCGGACCAGGTGCCTCAGTAAAGAAGACTTACACCTTTCACAGGGGCAGCTACGTGGTAGATGTGGCGTTCGAAATGAGAAACCTCGGCTCCGAACCCGTTGAGCCCTACGCCTATTATCAGTTGGTTCGAGACTCAAAGCCTGCGGAGGGGGAATCGAAGATGGTTCCCACCTTCTCCGGTATAGAGGTGTTCACGGAGAAGGACAAGCTGCACAAGATGTCTTTCGCGGACATCGCGAAGCAAAAGGCCGGCTACTCCCAAACCGCAACGGATGGCTGGGTCGCTTTAGTGCAGCACTACTTCCTGAGCGCATGGCTGCCCAAGCCGGGTACGAG
>Ga0335082_10004834_pt1 | contig 14715 bp, 8 predicted proteins | sample Lox_Sample_41_FD_206718 | JGI IMG/M metagenome (GOLD analysis project Ga0335082, IMG submission 206718) | Soil microbial communities from Loxahatchee National Wildlife Refuge, Florida, United States - Lox_Sample_4.1 | ecosystem: Environmental > Terrestrial > Soil > Wetlands | place: USA: Florida...
CGGGACGAGCGGCGGACTGGCCTGGGCGGCATTCGAAAACGTGAACGATCCGGGCAACGTGGTCATCGTCGCGCAAAACGGCAGCGTGCTATCCGGCCAGATCAATATCTCCGGCTCGGCCACGGTGAGTGGACCGATCAACGCGGGGACCGGGCAGCTCTACACAGGTCCCGTGACAATCGCGGGAGCGACGACCACATTCCTATCGAGCGGCACGATCGCCTTTAGCAGCACGATCACGGGCGGAACGAACGTCGCCATCGCGACGCCTGGCAGCGTGCTGCTGGGCGGGCCAGTGAGCGGCATGACGAATTTTTACGTCACCGGCTCGCTGCCGACGGGCGCCGAGCCCAATCCGTTCACAGATCTTACGAACATTCCGATGGCAGGGGCCATCGTCGGCGCATCGAACATCACGAGCTCCACGCCGACCACGGGGACGATCACCTTGAGCGCGTCGAATCTCTCCGGTCTTGGAAGCGTTGCTATTCCGCCAACGTATGTCACCGGATTGCTGCGCCTTAGCGCGAACACGGCACCGGTGAACAACGCGATCACGATCAATGTAACGGACCTTGCGATCAGCGGCGCGAACATCAACTGGAGCTTGGGCGGCACGGTGTCGAGCAACACGGTTCTGACGCCCCCGGGATCGAACATCGGCGTGACGGTCGGTGGCACGGTCCTGAAGCAGAGCGCACTGCAGTCTCAGGCGAACGTCGCGGTCTCCGCGGCGCAGGCGGCGGCGGTGGCCGCAGCCGCGGAGGAAGCGGCCAACACGTTCGGCACCGACAGCGTGGCGGAGCAGATCGAGTTCGGCTTCGCCGGCGACGTCGGCGTGCTGCCGCCGATCGACCACCGGCTGCAGGGCGTCGGCATCTCGGTGCCCAAGTGCTTCAACGAGAGCCGCGAAGGGGAGGCCTGCCAGTAACCCCGGGACGCATCCGGCCGCGGAAAGCGGAACCAGGGGCGCTCCGGCGCCCCTTTTTTTCGGGCCGTGTAAAATTGCCCGGTTGAAAGGGCGTCATTGGGGTCAGAGGGGAGCCGAAGCGCAGAGATGGCCGAGCAGCAAGCCCAGGCAGCGGTGCTCTTTGCCGACGTGAGCGGCAGCACGAAGCTCTACGAGACCGCGGGCGACCAGGTCGCCAAGGCGGCCATCGACGAGTGCGTGCGCATCATGCGCGACAAGACCGAGGCCGCGAAAGGCCGGGTCATCAAGACGATCGGCGATGAGGTCATGTCCTCGTTTCCCTCGGCCGACGCCGCGGCGGACGCCGCCATCCAGATGCAGGAAGCGATCAACGAGCTCAAGCCCGTCGGCAACACGAAGATCGGCATCCGCATCGGGTTCAATTTCGGCCCGATCGTGGTGCAGCCGGACGGCGATATCTTCGGCGACGCGGTGAACGTGGCGTCGCGCCTGTCGCACGTCGCCGTGAAGGGGCAGATCATCACGGCTCGAGACACGGTCATGCAGATGGCGCCGATGCTCAAGTCGGCGACGCGCAAGATCACCGCTATCCAGATCAAGGGCAAGGCGGTCGAGGTCGAGGTCTACGAGCTCATGTGGCAGCAGAGTGAGGACGCAACCACGATGGCCGCCGCCCGCTCGGTCTACAAGCCGAAGAAGACGACGCTGCGCCTCGTGCTGCAGGGGCAGGAGCACTTCATCACCGACGAGAAGACGGCTGTGTCGATGGGTCGCGACGCGACCGCGGATCTCATCATTAAGGATCGGATGGCGTCGCGCTCGCACGGCAAGATCGAGCGCCGCCTGGACAAGTTCGTGCTGACCGACCACAGCGCGAACGGCACCTTCGTCATGGTCGATGGCGACCGGGAAATCGTGCTGCGCCGCGAGGAATTCACGCTGCGCGGCCGTGGCTGGATCGCGTTCGGCCAGTCGAAGACGACTGCCACCGACATCCTGGAGTACTACTGCGAATGAGCGCGCGCCGCTGCCTGGCTGCCCTGGCGCTCGCGGGTGGACTGGTCGCGGTGTTTCCTGCGTGGCCGCAAGTCGCGCCGACGCACCAGGTGCGGCGCGGCGATACGCTGTTCGGCATAGCGCGCAAGGCCAAGCATGAGGGCGTCAGCCGCAATCAGATGATCCTGGCGATTTGGCGGGCGAACCAGTCGGCTTTTCCGGGCGGCAATGTCAACGTGCTCGAAGTGGGGACGATCCTCAACATTCCGTCGCGTGAGGCGGTGGCCGCCATCGATCCCGCGGAGGCCGACCGGCAGGTGCGGGAACTTTTGGCGCGTTCGGCCGCGCCGCAGGTTGCCTCGGTTAGGCCGGCAGCAATCGCGCCAAGTCCGGCTTTGCCACCCGTGCCTCCTGGCCAGGAGGCGGCGGCGCGCCGATATCAGGAAGGTCTCGCGCTGGAGCGCAAGCAGGACGAGCGCGGCGCGTTCCAGGCGTTTCTGGAGTCCGGGGAGGCGGGCTACGGACCTGCGCAACGCAAGCTGGGCCAGCTCTACGACACCGGCAACAGCGCCGTCAACCGCGACTATCAGGCGTCGATAAACTGGTACCAGAAGGCGCGCGAGCAGGGTATCGAAGTCGGCAAGCCTCTGCGACGGACCGCGCCCGATCCCGCAGCCCCCGGGAGCAAGTGAGGCGGATCGGCGCCCTTTGGGCGGGGCGGAGCACTCGCCGAGTGCGACATTCGCCCTTGTGTTCCCTCGCCCCGGCCAAGATAATATATGGGCGTGGTAAATCGCCCAGAAAATCTGGAGTTTAGGCTCGCATGAGCGCCCAGGCGCCCGCGGAGCTCAAGCAGCTCGGGCGGTACGACCTCGTGCGCGTGCTCGGCAAGGGCGCGATGGGCATCGTCTACGAGGGCCTGGACCCCAAGCTGCACCGCAAGGTCGCCATCAAGACGATTCTCAAGGGGCACCTCGACGACGACGAGGCGGCCAAGGAATACTCGATGCGCTTCATGCGCGAGGCCCAGGCCGTCGCGCGGCTGAACCATGCCCACATCGTTCAGGTGTACGACTTCGGCGAGGAAGGCGACATTGCCTACATCGTCATGGAGTTCATCAAGGGCAAGGAGCTCAAGAACTTCTTCGACGCCAACGAGCGCTTCGAGCTGAAGGAGGCGGTGCGCATCATGTGCGAGCTGCTCGATGCGCTGGATTTCGCGCACGAGGGCGGCATCGTCCACCGCGACATCAAGCCCGCCAACGTGATGCTGGACAGTCAAGCGCGCGTCAAGCTGGCTGACTTCGGCGTCGCGCGCGTCACCGACGATCGCTCGGCGGCGGAGAAGACGCAGGCCGGCACGATGGTCGGAACGCCGGCGTACATGTCGCCCGAGCAGATCACCGGCGGCAGCGTCGACCGGCGAACCGACATCTTCTCGGCCGGCATCATCCTGTACCAGTTCCTGACGGGCGAGAAGCCGTTCACCGGCTCGGGCGCCTGGACCATCGCCAAGAAGATCATCCAGGACCACCCGCCGGCGCCGTCCAGCGTCAACAACACCATTTCGCCGCTGTTCGACCACGTGGTCAACAAGGCGTTGTCCAAGCAGGTCGAGACGCGCTACCAGACCGCGCGCGAGTTTGCCGCTGCGCTGAAGCGCGCGCTGGAGGGTCGCTCCGACGAGGACGAATCCGACAAGACCGTCGTCGGCTCGATGGCCGACCTCGGCAGCGTTGCCGCGAAGCCCGCGCCGGGGATGGCGGGCGTCAAGGCCGAGGCGAGCGCGCGCACCAGCGCCACCGGCAGCCAGGAGGTCGAGCTCGAATTCTGGCGAGCGATCAAGGACGGCAACGACCCGGACGACTTCGAGCTGTACGTTCAGCAGTTTCCCAACGGCATTTACGCGGCGCTTGCCAAGCGCAAGATCGCCAAGCTGAAGGGCGTGGCGCCCGAGGAGACCAGCGCCAAGGCGAAAGAGCAGGAGAAGAAGGAGGCCGACGAAGCCGCCAAGCGCGAGAACGAGGTGCGCCAGAAGCTCGCCGACGAGAAGGCAAAGCTGGAGGCGCAGCTCGCAGCCAAGGAAGCCGAGTACCAGAAGCGCGAGGCCGAGGCCGAGGCCAAGCGGCAGGCCGAGGCGAAGGCGCGTGCGGAAGCCGACGCGAAGCGCGAGGCCGAGCTCAAGGCGCGCCATGCGGCCGAGGAGAAGGCGCGGCTGGAGGCGATCGAGAAGGCGAAGCGGGATGCGGCAGCCGAGCTCGCGAAGAAGGAAGCCGAATACCAGAAGCGCGAAGCCGAAGCGCGCGCGGCCGCCGAAGCCGAGGCCAAGGCGCGCAAAGAATCCGAGGCGCGCGCGAAGCAGGAGGCGGAGGCGGCGGCTGCGAAGGCGCGCGCCGAGTCCGAGGCGCGCGCGAAGAAGCAGGCGGAGGAATTCGCCAAGGCGAAGGCGGAGGCGGATGCGCGCGCGAAGAAGGATGCGGAGGAGCGCGCGAAGCAGCAGGCCGAGGCCGCGAAGGCGCAGGCGGAAGCGGCGAAGCGCGAGGCCGACCTCAAGAAGAAGCTTGCCGAGGCGCCCAAGGCGAAGATGCCGGTGGGCATCGTGATCGGCGTCATCGTCGCCATCGCCGCGGTCGGCGGCGGCGCATGGTACTTCCTCACCGCGAAGCAGCGTGAGCTGCAGGCCGAGCTGACGGCTCGCCTCGAGGTCGCGGCCAAGGCGAGCGAGGATCTGAACAAGGCGAAGCAGGCGGAAGTCGAAGCGCAGAAAAAGTTGGCCGAGGCGCGCGCCGCCGAGCTGGAGGCGATCAAGCGCGGAGACACCGCGAAGGCGAAGGAACTCGAGGAGGCGCGCAAGAGGGCTGAGGCGGAGGCGGCGAAGCAATCCGAGGCCGTGAAGCAGCGCGAAGCTGCCGCGCAAAAAGCGCGCGACGACGCGAAGAAGGCTCAGGACGCCGCCAAGCAGGCCGCCGCCGAGAAGGCGAAGGAACCAGCCAAGCCTGCGGAAACCGCCGCGGCGCCGGCACAGACCGTCGCGACGGTAGCGCCGACGTCGACGACGCCCGCGCCGTCGGCGGCTCCCGGTGCGGCATCGACTACGTCTCCGTCGAAGGCCCCCGCGCCTGGGAAAACCGCGCAGAAGCAGCACGCGAACGTTCCCTGCGAAGAGTTGAAATCGCGCTCGGAGCGCGAGGCCTGCCTCGACGACCGCGCGGCGAATGAACGGCTGGCCAAGGTGGGCCGTCCGACGGAAACGCACAAGAAGGATTCGGCCGGCAGTACGAGCACCGCGGCTGCGGCGACTGGAACGCAGGTTGCCTCCGCGGCGCCCGCAAGCACGGCAGTTCCTGCCGCGGCGACGCCCCAGGCGCCCAAGGCTTCCGAGAACGAGGTGCTGTATCAGCAGGCGCTGGCGATGGAGAACGGCGGCGACGTGAAGGGCGCGATACGCGTTTACCGGCGTGCCGCGCGCGCAGGCAGCGGCAAGGCCGCCAAACGCCTCGGAGAGATCTACGATCGTGGCGTGCCCGGGGTGACGCGCGACTATGCCGAGTCGCTGCAGTGGTACGAGACTGCGCGGCAGCTCGGCGAGACGGTCGAGACGGCGGGCAAGCGCTGAGCCTTAGAATTAGGTCCTGCCTTACCTGCGCAGGACCATGACATGGATTCGCAATGACCGAGCGTCCCAAGGACGACGCTGATCCTGACGCGACCGTGATGCTTCCGGGCGAAAAGCGGACCCGGCAGGCGAAGGACGACGACGCAACCGTCATGATGCCGTCGCCGAAGCCGGACGAGGACGCCACGGTCATGATTCCCGCCGCCAAGGGGGGCGAGGACGCCACCGTCATGATTCCAGCGTCCAGGGACGACGACGCGACGGTGATGATGGCGACGCCGACCGCGGAAGCTCCGGCGGACACCAATGCGGCGGTCGCGACGCCAGCCACAGCGTCTGCGGAACCCGACCCGGATGCCACCATCGCGATTCCGACGCCCGGCCGCAGGCGCGACGCCGAGGCGCCTGTATTGCCGGCTGCCCCTGCGGCGGGCAGTGTGGCCGCCGCCATCGATCCCGGAACACTGGGCGGAATCAACCCGCTCGTCGCCGCGGCGAATCCGATCCTCGCGATCGCGGCTCAGGTCCGCCACGCCCTCAGGCACCCTGACCCGAACGCGCTGCGCGCCAACCTGCGGCGCGGAATCGCGTCGTTCGAGGAAGCCGCGCGCGCGGCGGGAGCGGGCGACGAGACGATTGCCGCCGCAAGCCTTGCCTTGAGCGCGCTCGTGAACGAGTCGGCCGCCTCCACGCCCTGGGGTGCGTCGTGGAAGACGGATGAGACAGAAAGGTTCCTCGAGCTGCTCGATCGACGCGCCGCCGCTGGGGAAACCGACCAGTATCTGCTGGAGTTTTTTTATGCCTGCCTGTCGCTTGGGTTCGAAGGCCGCGCAGGCCTGAAGGAGCGTCGCGAACGGCTCCTCGAGCAGCTGCGGACTCTGCGGCCTGCGCGCGACGGCGAGCTCTCCGGCAGCTGGCGCGGCGTGGTCTCTCCGGCGCGCAAGCCTCCGGGAATGCTGGCGCTCTGGGCTTGCGGGTCTGCCGTGGCGCTGCTCCTCGCGGGCCTGTATGCCGCCTACAGCGTTTCCCTGGGAAGCCTCTCGGACCCCGTTGCGCGCGAGCTCGCGCAACTGAAGGCGGCGCCGGAGCCGGAGCGGCCGCGCGCCTCGCAAGCGGCTGGCGCGAATCCCCGGATCGCCGAGCAGCTCGCGGCCGAGATCTCGCGGGGCGAAATCGCGGTGAGCGACGCCGCGGGCACGAGCACCATCATCATTCGCAGCGACCGGCTGTTCGCCTCGGGCAGCGCGCGGCTGGAGACGAGCGTCGAGCCGGTCGTGCTGCGCGTCGCCGAGGCCCTGGACAACGTGCCGGGCGCGATCGTGGTGACCGGGCACACGGACGACGTGCCCATTCGCACCGCGCGCTTTCCTTCCAACTGGGAGCTGTCCACCGAGCGCGCGGCGTCGGTGGTGAAGCTGATGTCGAGCAAGCTCAAGGATCCCGGACGCTTGAAAGCCGAAGGCCTGGCCGATTCCGCGCCCACCGTGCCCAACGATTCCGCGGCCAACCGCGCGCGCAATCGTCGCGTGGAAATCATCCTTCGGAGTTCCCCATGATCGTCGGGCGCATTCAGGGCGCACTGCGCAATCGCTGGGTCGTTGGCGGGGCTGCGGTCATGGCGTTCGGGTTGCTCGTCTGGTCGGCGGGCGACTTGCTGGTCACCGGTCGCAGCCGGCCGCTGGAATCGGAGGTCGCGCGCGCCGCACTGATCGCGGTCGCGACCGGCGCGTGGCTCGCCTGGGAGGCTTGGCGCGCCCGCGTTGCGCGCCTGGAGAATTCGCGCCTGCTCGAGGTGCTCGCCGCGGGGGGCGAGGGAGACTCCGCCGCGCGCGCGGCGCGCGAGATCGCGGTGCTCCGACAGCGCTTCGAGGAGGCGGCAGCGATACTCAAGAACGCACGCTTCAAGGGCCCCGACGGCGAGCGCCGCTACGTGCACGAGCTGCCCTGGTACGTGTTCATCGGTGCGCCCGGCTCCGGCAAGACCACCGCGCTGGTGAATTCCGGTCTCAAGTTCCCGCTCAAAGGCGCGGGCGGCGACCCTGCGCTGGCAGGCGTAGGCGGCACGCGCAACTGCGATTGGTGGTTCACCGAGGACGCGGTTCTGCTCGACACTGCGGGCCGCTACACGACGCAGGAGAGCGACATGGAGGCCGACGCCGCAGCCTGGCTCGGCTTCCTGGACCTCATCAAGCGGTTCCGGCCGCGCCGGCCGCTCAACGGGGCGCTGGTGACGCTGAGCGTGTCCGACCTGATGCTGTGGGACGACGATGAGCGCAGGCGCTATGCGTGGCACGTGCGTGCGCGCGTGGCCGAGCTTTACGAGAGACTTGGCGTGCGCTTCCCGATCTATCTCATGGTGACCAAGACCGACCTACTCGCGGGCTTCATGGAAACCTTCGGCGAGCTGGACGGCGAGGCGAGGGCGCGCGTCTGGGGAATGACGTTTCCCCGTTCCGGCGACGATTTCGCGCCCGGCACGCCCGGGCTACGCTTTGCCGAAGAGTTTCGGAGCCTCGAGGACCGTCTTTACGGAGCCATGCTCGATCGGCTGCAGGAGGAGCGCGACCTGCAGCGTCGCGCCGCGGTCTACCGCTTCCCGCAGCAATTCCGCGCCCTCTGCCCGCTCGTCGAGCAGTTCCTGGACACCGCCTTCATCGGCGTTCCGGAAGCGCCGGAGCCGATGCTGCGCGGAGTCTATTTCACGAGTGGCACGCAGGAAGGCAGCCCCATCGACCGCGTGCTCGGCACGCTGGCGCGCAGTTTCGGGCTCGAGCGCGAGGCCGGTCCCGCGCTCTCGGGCACCGGCAAGAGCTTCTTCCTCGTGCGGCTGCTGCGCGACGTCATCTTTCCGGAATCCGGGCTGGCCGGCAGCGATGCCGGGATGGTGCGCCGCGAGCGTCGCCTTCGAGTCCTCGCTTATGGCTCGATCGTCGCTTTCGGGGCGCTGCTCGCATTGCTCTGGACCTGGAGCTATCGCGGCAACCGCGACTACATCGAGCGCGCGCTCGCGAGAACCGACGCCGCGAAACAGACATTGGCCGAGCTGGGTCCGCCGCGCTCGGGCGACGAGCTGCAACTGCTGCGCGCGCTGAACGACCTGCGCGTGCTGCCCGGCGGCTATCGCGACCAGAGCGCCGGGATTGCGCCGGCTCCGGGCTGGGGCCTCTCGCAGGCCGGAAAGGTGGGGACGCAGGCAATGCGCGCCTATCGCAATGTCCTGCGCGACGCGCTCTTTCCGAGGCTGGCGCTCGCGCTGGAGGAGGAAGTCCGGGAATGCCTTCGCACTCCGAAATGCGATCGCCTAGGCGAGACCCTGGACGCCTACCTGAGCCTTTACGAGGGGCGCAAGGCCGACGCCAGGCTGGTGGAATCCGTGGCGCGGCGGATCTGGGACCTGCCCGATGCCGATGAGGCTGCCTTGCTTGCGCACCTGCGGGCCGGCCTGGAGGACGGGGCGCCGGAGATGCGCCATCCGCGAGACGAGGCGATAATCCGGGACGCGCGCCAGAAACTGGCGGCGGCAAGAAAAACGTGACCGAATCCTTCGAAACCGGCTGGTACGGCAAGCTGCCCGTCAACGGCGACTTCGTCACGCGGCGGCTGCCGGCCGCGTTCATCGAGCCCTGGGACGCCTGGCTGAACGCCATGCTGGCGGGAAGCCGCGAGCGCCTGGGCGCCGCGTGGCGCGACACGTTCCTGTCGGCGCCCGCCTGGCGGTTCGTGCTCGCGCCCGGAGTGATCGGCCTGCAGGGTTGGGCCGGACTGATCGTGCCCAGCGTCGATTCCGTGGGCCGCTATTTCCCGCTCACCATCGCGAGCGGGCTGCCGCCGCGCAGCATCGACCCGGTGTCGACGCTGGTGCGTGCGCAGCACTGGTACGAAGAGATCGAGCCAGTCGTCGGCGTCGCCCTTTCGCCGGACGCCGAGCTGGGCACTTTCGACGCGCAACTCGCCAACCGGCGTTTCCCGGGCGAGCTCGTCGCCGGCCTGGAAGAAACCGAGGAGACGATCCCGCCGCGTTCGCGCGGCCAGCGGTCGCTCTGGATCCCGCTCGGGCCCGAATTCCAGGGCGAGGCCGGCCTGCGCGGGCTCGCCAAGCCGCTAGCGGCCCCGTATTCGGCCTGGCTGGCGGAGGAGTCCGAGATCTTCGGCCGCAGCCTCATGCTGTGCGAGAAGCTGCCTGGCGTCGAGCAGTTTTGCGCGATGCTGAACGGCGAGTGGCAGGGCCGCCCTGCCGAGCGCAGGAGCGCCTGACCGGTCATGGCCCTCTCGATCAAGATTCTGAAGAAGGTCGGCTCGCGCTCCGACATGATCGCGAGCCGCAGCTGGCCGCAGAGCAGGATCACGGTCGGGCGCGGCGAGGAATGCACGCTGGTGCTGGAGGATCCGAAAAAGCACGTCTCGCGCGTCCACGTCGAGCTGGAGGAGAGAAACGAGGGCACTTACGTGCTCACGGTGGTCTCCAAGGTGAACCCGGTGTTCGTCAACGGCAAGCGCCACGGCCCCGCCAGCAAGCTCGAGATGCACGCCGGCGACCGGTTCGAGCTGGGGGAGTACGAGCTCGAGCTACTGCCGCCGCCGGGCGCGCATCGAACCGAGTTCCCGACTCTGGAGGTCGAGGAAACGACCCGCCCCAACAATCCGATGCTGCAGGTTCCGCGCGCGATTGCCGAAGCGGAACCCCAGCGGCAGGAAACGACGGTTCCCGTAGAGCCGGTTGCGGAGGCGCATGCGGACGAGCACGCGATCGATACCACGAACCTGCCGCCGGTCGAGCCGGGCCTGTTCGACGAGCCGGCGCCGGAGCCCGCCGCGCCGCCCGCTGCCCCGGAGGCCGCACCCGTGGCGGAAACTGACGTGTTCGCCGAGGCCACTTTCGTAGGCGCCTCGACGCCGAGCACCACGGCCGCGAACTTGTTCGACGAGGCGACCTACGTGCGGCGCCCGGCGGCGCCCGGCGGCGCGCCGGCGGCTGTCCAGGGAACCAGCGCGCGCGCGGCGGCGCAGGCGTTCCTGAAGGGCGCCGGGCTCGAGGACAAGGAGCTCACCGACGCCGACATCGAGGCGTTCATGCAGCAATCGGGGCGGATCCTGCGCGCCGCGGTCGAGGGGGCGATGGCGCTGCTGGCGGCGCGGGCGACCGCCAAGAAGGAGCTGCGCGCCGAGGACCGCACGATGGTCGCCTCGAAGGACAACAACCCGCTGAAGCTGATGTCGGATCCGCAAGATGCGATGGCATTCCTGTTCGACACCAAGGATCGCACCGGCGGCTTCCTCGATCCGGTGCGGGCGGTGGGCGACGCCTTCGACGACCTGCGCGCGCATGAGGTCGCGCTGTTCGCGGGCATGCGCGCGGCGCTGATCGGCGCCATCCAGCGCTTCGATCCGAAGACGCTCGAGGCCGAGCTGGAGAAGAGCGCCGGCGGCCTCGGACTGAACCGCAAGGCCAAGCTCTGGGAGCAGTTCGCCGCTTTCCAGCAGAAGCTCGCGCACGACGCCGAGGATGACTTCAACAAGGTCTTCGGCCGCGAGTTCATGGGCACCTACATGGCCCAGGTGAAGCGCCTGAAGAGCGGCGGGCAATAAGAAAGGCGCCTGCAACCCCCTGCCGGAGCGGGGGCTTGCCAAACACCCGATACTGTATGAATATACAGTACCATGACTTCCTTGGCAGAGATCCTCCAGCGGCGATCCGTCTGGCGCGGCGGCGCTCCCTCCGCGGCCGCCCCGGCGGCGCCGACCGGCTATGCGGCGCTCGATGCGGCGCTGCCGGACGGGGGATGGCCGGCGGGCGGGCTGGCCGAGCTGCTGTGCCGTGCCGAGGGAGCGGGGGAGCTGCAGGTCGTTTTGCCGGCGCTGGCGGCGCTCACGGCGGCCGGGCATCGCGTCGCCTGGCTGGCGCCCCCTTATTTGCCCTATGCGCCTGCCCTGGAAGCCGCTGGGGTGCGCCTGGCGGGGTTGACGGTGGTGCGGGCGCCGGGGCGGCGGGACGCCCTCTGGGCGGCCGAGCAGGCCCTGCGCTCGGGCGCGTTCCACGCCCTGCTGCTGTGGCTGCCCAGGGCGAGCTATCCGGAGCTGCGGCGGCTGGCGGTGGCAGCACAGGCGGGGCCCGGGTTCGCGCTGGCGTTCCGGCCGCAGGAGGCGGGCTGCGAGTCTTCGCCGGCGGTGCTGCGCCTGGCACTGGAGCCCGCGGCGGACGCCGCGAGGCCGCCGGCACTGCGCATCCTCAAGCGGCGCGGCATGCCGCTCGCAACGCCGCTTTCCCTGCCGATCGCAAGGCCCCTTTCCACAAGGCCCGCCCATGCTCTGGGTCGCGCTCCACTTTCCGCAGTTCCGGCGACAGGCCCTCGCGCGCGGGCATGCGCCGCCTGAGCCCGAGCGGGAGGCGCTCGCGGGCCTCGCGGCCTGGGCCTGCCAGTTCACGCCGCGCGTGTCGCTCGAGCCGCCGCAGGCGCTGCTGCTGGAGGTCGAGGGCAGCCTGCGCTGCTTCGGCGGCCGCTCAAGGTTCCTCGCACGCTTGCGCGCGGGACTGAAGACACTCGGCTTCGAGGCGCGCATCGCCGAGGCGGCGACGGCGCGCGCCGCGCTCTGGCGCGCGCGCGGCGACGGGCGCCGGCTGGGAGCGCAACCGGTCGCGGTCATGGATCTCGCCGCTGAGGATGCCGCGCTGCTTGCCGGCCTCGGCGTGCGCACGGTGGGCGGGCTCGCACGGCTGCCGCGCGAGGGCCTCGCGCGGCGCTTCGACGCGGGCCTGCTCGCGCAGCTCGACCAGGCGCTCGGCCGCTCGCCCGAGCCGCGCGCCTTCTTCATGCCACCGGCGCGCTTCGAGGCGCGCCTGGAGATGCCCGCGCCGCTGCGCCAGGCCGAGCAGGCGCTGTTCGCCGCGCGGCGGCTGCTCGCCCAGATGGAGGGCTTCCTCGCCGCGCGCCAGGCCGGAGTGCGCGCCTTCGCGCTCGAGCTGCTGCATGAGGAGGCGCCGGCGACGCGCGTGGTGGTCGGCCTCGCGGGCGCCGGGCGCGAGGCGGAGCATTTCGCGCGCCTGCTGCGCGAGCGTCTCGGCGCGCTCGCGCTGCGCGCACCGGTCGAGGCGATCCGGTTGGAGGCCGGCGCCATCGAGCCACTCGCCGAGCGCAGCCGGCGCCTGTTCGACGAGCGGCCCGGCGGTGAGGAGGGCTGGCGGCGCGTGGTCGAGCGGCTGCAGGCGCGGCTGGGCAGCGCCGCGGTGCACGGGCTGGACACGCATGCGGATCATCGGCCGGAGCGGGCGTGGGTTGCGGTTTTACCCGAAGGAGAATCTTCTCCGGCAGGGAAAATGCAGGAGAAAGATCAAAATCCCTCCCGCCCCTTGTGGCTGCTCGATCCGCCGCGCCCGCTCGCCGAAGGGGAGTTCGCGCTGCTCGCCGGGCCGGAGCGCATCGAGTCGGGCTGGTGGGACGGCAGCGAGGCGCTGCGCGACTACTTCATCGCCCGCACCGGGGAAGCGTCGCTCGCCTGGATCTACCGCGAGCGCGGGGGAAGCTGGTTCCTGCATGGGTACTTCGCCTGACGGCCTGCCCGGCTACGCCGAGCTGCACTGCCTCTCGAGCTTCAGCTTCCTGCGCGGCGCCTCGCAGCCCGAGGAGCTCGTCGAGCGCGCGGCGCAGCTGGGCTACGCGGCGCTCGCGATCACCGACGAATGCTCCCTTGCCGGGATCGTGCGCGCGCATGTCGCGGCCAAGGAGGCCCGGCTCCCGCTGATCGTCGGCGGCGAGCTGCGGCTGGAGGACGGGCCGAAGCTCGTGCTGCTCGCGCCCGACCGCGCGGCCTACGGCGCGCTCGCCGCGTTGATGACCACCGCGCGCCGGCGCTCGGAGAAGGGGAGCTACGCGCTCTTCCGCAAGGACCTGGACGCCGACCTGAAAGGGCTGCTCGCGCTCTGCCTGCCGGGCTCGGAAGCCGACGCGACCTGGGTCAAGGAGCGCTTTCCGGATCGCAGCTGGATGGCCGTCGAGCTGCATCATGGTCCTAACGAATTGGAAAAGTTGAAACGAATAAAAGACACCTCGAAACACTCCGGCCTGCCGCTGGTGGCCGCGGGCGACGTGCACATGCACCTGCGCTCGCGCCGGCGGTTGCAGGACGCGCTCACCGCGATCCGGCTGGGCCGGGCGGTGGCCGAATGCGGGCATGCGCTGCACCCGAACGGCGAGCGGCACCTGCGCCTGCGCGCGCGGCTCGCGCAGCTGTACCCGCCGGCGCTGCTCGCGGAAACCCTGCGCATCGCCGGCCGCTGCCGTTCGTTCCTCGACGAGCTGCGCTACGAGTACCCGGAGGAGATCGTGCCGCCGGGGCAGACGCCGGCCGCGCACCTGCGCGCGCTCGCCTTCGAGGGCCTGCAGCGGCGCTATGCGGCGGGCCCGCCCGGCGCGGTCGTGCAGATGGTGGAGCGCGAGCTCGCGCTGATTGCCGACCTCGGCTACGAGGCGTTCTTCCTCACGGTGCACGACGTCGTGCGCTATGCGCGCTCGCGCGGCATCCTCTGCCAAGGACGCGGCTCGGCGGCGAACTCCGCGGTCTGCTACTGCCTCGGCATCACCGAGGTGAACCCCGAGAACGGCAACGTGCTGTTCGAGCGCTTCCTCTCCAAGGAGCGCGGCGAGCCGCCCGACATCGACGTCGACTTCGAGCACGAGCGGCGCGAGGAGGTGATCCAGTACATCTACGCCAAGTACGGGCGCGAGCGCGCGGCGCTCGCGGCCACCGTGATCAGCTACCGGCCGAAGAGCGCGCTGCGGGACCTGAGCAAGGTCCTGAAGATCGAATGCGATTTCTCGAAATTGCTTTCCTGGTGGGAGGGCGACTCGGTCCTGCCCGAACGCCTCCGCGAGGCGGACCTCGACCCGGAGGATCCCCGCATCCGGCAGCTGCTCGAGCTGACGCGCCAGCTGATCGGCTTTCCGCGCCACCTGTCGCAGCACGTGGGCGGCTTCGTGATCTCGCGCGGGCCGCTCGCCGAGCTGGTGCCGGTGGAGAACGCCGCCATGCCCGGGCGCACCGTGATCCAGTGGGACAAGAACGACCTCGAGGCGATGGGGCTGCTGAAGGTGGACGTGCTCGCGCTCGGCATGCTGACGGCGCTGCGGCGCGCGCTCGCGTTCGCCGGCATCGCCAGGCTGCAGGACATCCCGCAGGA
>Ga0335082_10004835_pt1 | contig 14715 bp, 11 predicted proteins | sample Lox_Sample_41_FD_206718 | JGI IMG/M metagenome (GOLD analysis project Ga0335082, IMG submission 206718) | Soil microbial communities from Loxahatchee National Wildlife Refuge, Florida, United States - Lox_Sample_4.1 | ecosystem: Environmental > Terrestrial > Soil > Wetlands | place: USA...
CTACGCTCGCGGCGCTTCGTTTCTGAGCGACGGTCTACCAGCGCGCGTGCAGCTGGAGGCCCGCGGTGTGCGCGCCGGCCGAGGGCGCGACGACCAGCCCCGTGCCGGACGACGCGCGGGGCGCGAGGAAGTAGAGCAGGGCGCCGCCCGCCAGCGCAGCGCCGCCGGCGGCGAAGGCGATGGTCGACACGGTGGCGGCGCTGTGCGCCGAGTCGAGCGAGTCGAGGCCCTGCTGGTTGCAGACGCCCTGGTTGCAGTTGCCGCCGACGCCGTCGTTGTCCGATCTGGCGATGAAGCCGAAGACCGCGCCGACACCGACGCCCACGATGCCGACGCCGCCGAGGATCAGGCCGATTGTCCGCTGCGTGGACCCGGGGCTCGAGGTCGCGGGCGCCTCCGCCGCTGCAGGCTGCGCGGGAGCGGTCGTCGCGCCGATCGCGGGCGCGGGCGTCGTCGCGTTCGGCGCAGGGGTCGTCGCGTCGGGCTCGAGCGCCGGCACCTCGATCGACGCCTTCGCCCCGGCGGCGTCGACCTGCGCCTGGCCCTGCCACGTCTTGCGTCCCGGCGCGCTCGCCTGCACCGCGTGCGTCCCGGGGTCGACCGGGATGGGCGTGCCCCACGCCGGGCGACCGACGGGCTCGCCGTCGCGCGTGACCGCGAGGTCCGGCCGGTCGGCGGCGGGGGGCACGACGATGGTGAGCGTCGGGAGCTTCGCCTCGAGCGCCGCGGCGCGCGTTCGGGCGAGCTTGGCGCGATCGAGCTCGTTGGCGTTCTGCGCTGCCGTCGCGGCGCTCTTGTAGGCGGCCCAAGCGCTCGCGATCTGCCCGTTCTTCTCGTAGCAGGTGGCGAGGTTGAGCAGCGTGCCGGTGCCCGGATCGAGCCGCTGGCTCTCGGCGAGCTTCGGGCATGCGTCGGCGTACTTGCCTTCGGCCATGAGCTGGCGCGCCTGCTTGAAGAGCGCTTCGGCAGCGGCCGGATCCGTCGCGTTCTGCGCTCTCGCGAGCGACGGGGTGGACGCCGCGAGGACCACCAGCGCGACGGCGAGCGAACGGCGCAGCACGGATTCGATGATACGCGCGTGTGTGGGAGCCGGGTGGTTTACGGACCTTTACGCGTCCGAACGCAATGTGGCGTTGCGGGAGAGTGTCTCGCCCCGGAGGATGAAGCTCGTGAGCAAACGCCTCCTCTTCGTAGCGTCCGTCGCCGTCAGCGTCGCCGCGTGCGACCGCGGCACGCCGCCGCCGGCGGCTCCTCGCGCCGCGGCGGTCGTCACCGCGCCAGCCGCCCCGCCCGCGCCGAAGCTCCTCACGTCGGCCGACGTCGACGCGAAGCTGCGCGACGAGTGGACCGGCGCCGGCGTGGCTTCGGTCGCGCGCGCGGACGACGCGACGTGGCTCCGTCGCGCGTGGCTCGACGTGCTCGGAACGATCCCGCCGCCCGAGGTGACCGTGCGCTTCCTCGCCGACAAGAGCGCCGACAAGCGCGCGCGCGCCGTCGACGAGATGCTCGCCTCGCCGCTCTGGGCCGACCACTGGACCGCGTACTGGGACGACGTGTGGATGGGCCGCGACATGCGCGCGCCGCAGGTCGACCGCGGCGCGTTCCGCGCGTGGCTGCACGACGCCTTCGCCCACAACGAGCCGTGGGACCGCATGGCGCGCGAGCTCCTCACCGCCACGGGCGTCAACAGCGAGGGCGGGCGCCAGCGCGACGCGCTGGCCAACGAGGGGACCGGCGGCACGCCGGAGGGCATCAACGGGGCGGTGAACTGGACGCTCAAGTACCTCCAGAACCCGCAGGACATGGCGGGCGCCGCGTCGCGCACGCTGCTCGGTCTGCAGATCCAGTGCGCGCAGTGCCACGACCACAAGACCGAGAAGTGGACGCAGAAGGACTTCCAGCAGTTCGCCGCGGCGTTCGTGCGCACGCGGCTCGTCGCGCTCGACGACGGCAAGCAGATGGGGCAGGTCAAGCGCTTCGCCGTGCGCGACCTCGATCGCGCCGCTCCGCGCTTCGCGAAGATGGGAGACACCGGCCCGATCGTCGCCGCCCACCCGACGGCGCTCGACGGGACCGACCTCGGCGCGCAGCGCAACGTGCGCGAGGCGCTCGCGACGTGGGTGACGGCGCGCGACAACCCGTGGTTCGCGCGCGCGATCGTCAACCGCATGTGGGGGCACTTCCTCGGACGCGGGTTCAGCGACCCGGTGGACGACATGCGGCCGTCGAACCCGCCGGTTGCGGGCGCGATGCTCGACGCGCTCGCCGCGGACTTCGTCGCCAGCGGCTGGGACGTGAAGCACCTCGTGCGCGTGGTCGTCGGCACCGAGGCGTACAGCCTCGCCGCTGCACCGCTCTCCGACGCGACCGCCAAGGTGGACCCGGAGTCGAAGCTCTGGGAGCGCTTCCGCGTCACGCCGCTCGGGCCAGAGGAGCTGCTTAACGCGCTCATCGTGGCCACGCGCCTCGACGGCATCGTCCGGGCGACGGGCCGGATGGACCTCGACAACGTGCGGTTCCAGGTGAAGCAGCGCTACGGCTTCCTCTTCGACGTCGACGAGGAGAGCGACGCGCCCGATTACGAGGGCACCATCTCGCAGGCGCTCGCGCTGCTCGACGGCAACGTCGTGGGCGGCGGCGCGCGCGTGCTTCCGGGCGGCGCGCTCGCCGACGTGCTCGCGGCGCCCGGCGACGACGCATCGAAGATCGAGGCGCTCTACGTCAGGACGCTCTCGCGCTTCCCGAGCGCGGAGGAGACGGCGACGTGGACGAAGTACGTGGCCGACGCGAGCGCCGCGCCGGATCCCGCGCCGGCCACTCCGCCGGGGCCGAAGCCGGCGTCGAAGCCGGCCAACGGTGGCAAGGGCGGCAAGGGAAAGCCCGATCCGCTCGCGAGGCTCGAGACCCGTCCGCCCGTGACGCGCGAGACCGCGCGCGTCCGCGCCTTCGAGGACGTGCTGTGGACCCTGCTCAACTCGAGCGAGTTCGTGCTGAACCACTGAATGGAGACGACGATGACGATGCCCACCCTCGGTCGACGCTCCCTCCTCCGTCTCGGCACGAGCGCCTTCTTCGGCGCCATCGTCTCGCGCTGGATCTCGCCGTCACGCGCGCTCGCGGGGGACCTGCCGGCGGCGAAGGCCGACGCATGTATCCTGCTCTGGCTCAACGGCGGCCCGAGCCACATCGACACGTTCGACCCCAAGCCGGTGCGGCAGACGGGCGGGCCCTTCAAGGCGATCCGCACACGAGCGACCGGGATGATGCTCAGCGAGCACCTGCCGCTGCTCGCGGACCGCGGCGACCGGATCGCCGTCGTCCGCGGCATGACGAGCAAGGAGGGCAACCACGCGCGCGCCCAGTACTACGTGCACACGGGCTACGCGCCGAACCCCACCGTGGTGCACCCATCGCTCGGCGGCTGGACGAGCGCGCGCCTCGGCGACCCGCACGCCGAGCTGCCCGCGTTCGTGAGCATCGCCGGCCCGAGCTTCGGCGCCGGCTTCCTCGGCGTGCAGAACGGGCCCTTCGTGATCACGAAGGCGGGCGCGCCGCCGCCGGACGCGACGCTACCGACGGGCGTCGACCGCGCGCGCTTCGGCCGGCGCCTCGCGGCGCTCGACGCGATGGAGACGCGCTTCGCGCAGTCGACCGGGGACGCCAAGGTCGAGGGGCGGCGCCAGGTCTACGCGAAGGCCGTGCGCCTGATGGACTCGTCGAAGATCGACGCGTTCGACCTCGCGAGCGAGACCGAGGCGACGAAGAAGGCGTACGGCGACACCGACTTCGGGCGCGGTTGCCTCGTCGCGCGGCGCCTCGTCGAACGCGGCGTGAAGTTCGTCGAGGTGGTGCTCGACGGATGGGACACGCACCAGAACGACTTCGAGCGGACGCAGAAGCTGATGGGGACGCTCGACCCGGCCTTCTCGGCGCTTCTCGACGACCTCGCCGCGCGCAAGCTCGCCGGGCGGACGCTCGTCGCCTGCATGGGCGAGTTCGGCCGTACACCGCGCATCAACGCGAACGATGGCCGCGATCACTGGCCCGCCGCGTGGAGCGCCGTGCTCTCGGGCGGCGGAATCCGGGGCGGCATCGTGCACGGCGCGACCGACGACGACGGCGCGAAGGTCGTGCACGATCCGACGATGGTGCCCGACCTTCTCGCGACGATGGCGGCGCAGCTCGGGCTCGACCCCGCGCACACCGAGGTCTCCCCGGCGGGGCGACCCATCTCCATCACGGACGACGGGACGCCGATACGCGCGCTCTTCGCCTGATTCGCTCGGGCGCGGACCTCAGCGGTGTCCGCCGCCGTGCCCACCGCCACCGCCGCCGCCGTGGAAGCCTCCGCCCATGCTCGGGTGCGGAGCTGCCGGCGCGGGGGGAGCGCCGCCGAAGCTCGGGTGGTAGCCCCCGCGCGAGCCTCCGGCGCGGGCCGGCGGCGCGTAGCCGGGCGGCGGCTTCTTCTTGCCGCCCTGTGGCTGCGGTTGCGGGTGCACGCCCCCGGGCAGGCCGGCGCCGTAGTGTGACGTCGCGGCCGAGCCGAGTCCGGCGCCACCGAACCGCGTGGCCCCGTGCGCGCCGAGAGCCGTCGCCGTCGACGGCCGCGAGAACTGCTGCGCGCGCGCGATGCCCGCCGCCGACGTGCCCGTGGCGTGCGGGATCTGCGACGCCGAGTACCCGAGACGCATCGGCTCGGGGCCGTGCGCGACCGTGGGCTGCGCCGTGACCCGCGCCGCGATGGGCCCCGCAGCGCCGCCGGTGACGACGCGCGCGCCGACCGTCGACGAGAACACTTCGCCTCGCGGGCAGTACACCCAGCGCGGCCCCCAGTAGAACGAGTAGCCGACCGCGACGCCGCCCCACCAGATGAACGCGGGGCCGAGCGGATACCAGCCGAGGTACGTGTAGCCCGGGTCCCATCCCCAGCCGACCCACGCGCCGGCGTAGTCGCGCCCCGGGATCCACGCCCAGCCGCGACCCTCGATGTAGACCCAGCGCCCGTAGTGGAACGGCGCCCAGCCCCAGTCGTAGTCGCTCACCCAGACCCACTGGTCGTCGTAGACCCAGTGGCCGGCCGTCGTGTACGGCACGAAGTCGGTGCCCACCTCGCTCGAGTTCGGGATCCACACCGTGCCGTAGGTCGAGTCGTCCACCCACGTGCCGTGCGGGTCGAGCGTCCCGCGGAAGTCGGTCAGGGCCGACGGATCGGAGTCGTCGTACGCGTCGGAGTCCTCGCCGAGCGCGTACTCGCCGGAGGCGTACATGCCGTCGTTCTGCGCACCCGCGGAATCATCCTGCGGCGGTGCGGTCGGCGCCGGCGGCGCAGGCTCGGACATGCCGACCGCGTTCTGCGGCGTCGCGGGAGGCGGCCCCTCGTCGCCCGGATCGCAAGCGACCACGGCGGGGAGCACGAGGCACAGCGAGAGCGAAGCAAGGTGGGACAACCGGCGATTCATGACGTCCTCGCCCACAAGCATGCTCACGATTTCGACGCCCGTCACGCGGGACGTTTTGCCCTAGGGGTGAACGAACACCACGCTACCGCTGAGCGCCTTACGCACCCCGTGCCACCCGCGCGGCAATTGCGGCTCGGTCCAGCCGAAGAGCCACTTCGCGTCCTCCGGGGACAGGTTGATGCAGCCGTGGCTGCGCGGGGTGCCGAAGTCGTCGTGCCAGTAGGCGGCGTGCAGGGCGTAGCCGTCCTCGAAGTACTGGACGTACGGGATGTCCTTGAGCTCGAACTCCTCGCCGACGACCTCCGAGCTCATCGTCGTCGTCAGGTGCTTCGTGTGGATGCGGAAGATCCCGCGCACCGTCGACTTGCTCGTCTGGGGGTCGTTCAGGCCCGCCTCGCCGGAGGAGACGAGCGTCGCGTAGACGGGCTTCGTGCCCTCGTAGGCGAGGAGCACTTGCTTGGAGATGCTCACGTCGAGCCAGCGCTCGCCGTCGAGCGCCCACTTGGGCATTTTCTTCACGCCGTCGATGCGCGAGACGAAGCGGTCGCTCAGCCAGGTGCCGTCGGCCGCCTCGAAGTAGAGGACGCCGTCGAAGAATCGCTGCTTGCCGGTGAGCCGGATGGCCGAGCGGCGCGGGGCCTCGTGCGACTTCACGAGGGTGCCGTGATGGGCGACGAAGGCGGCGGCGCCGTCGCGGCGCACGAGCGCGAAGGGGACGTCGACGTCCTCGGGAATGCGGAAGCCGTGGAAGTCGGAGCCCTCGATGGGCCGCATGCGGTCGACCGGGAAGACGGAGAGGTCGGTCGTGATTCCGTAGCGCCGCCCGTCGAGCACCGCGGTGTCGAGCAGGGCGAAGCCGTTGTGGTTCTTCGTCGCGCCGACGACGAGATCGTCGCCGTGCTTGAGGCCCGACAGGTTCCCGGGCGTGAGCCTGCCGCCCGCGAGCCACTCGGGGACCTCGCGTGTGGCCTGCGTCTGCCAGAGCACGAGCGCCGGCGGTGAGGGCTCGCTCTTGCCGCGGAGCCAGTAGTCGTAGCGGAAGGAGGCGCCGTCCTCGGCCGACAGCCACGACCGCATTCGCGCGTCGAGTCGCGGCTCGGCGGCTTCGGCCTCGGCGCGCGTGGGCAGGCGCGAGTAGACCGGGCCGTTGCGACGAACGATCCCGTACATGTACGGGAGGCGCTCGCCGAGGTCGGGCCGGTGGGAGAGGGCGACGACGAGCGGCGCCTGCAGGTCGAGCGTCGCGCTGCCCGGCTCGACGCACACGTAGCCGACGGGGGAGACGGCGCGCCACTGGCCGCGGCAGTCGTCGCCCGGCGTGGAGGTGACGGCGGCGCCGATCACGCCGCCGGCGCGGACGTACCCGAGGAGCTTGCTCGACGTGCGCGGCTCCTCGTAGACGCGCGTCTCCCAGGCGAGGGCCGCGAGCTTCGCCGGGAAGCGCCCGGTGTCCTCCGGCGCGCGGGCGCCCTCGACCGAGAAGGGAGACGGCGCGGCCATCATCGCCGGGATGCCCGGGGGGAGCGTGCCGGCGTCGTCTCCGGTCGCGACCGAGACGGAGCCCTTCGAGCAGGCGCTCGCGGACGCCAGGACTATGAAAAGCCGAGCAAGGCGCGGGGCCCCCACGCAACCCGCGTTACCATGCACCCCTCGAGGGGTGAAGAAAACGCCCATGACGACGACCCCCGCCGCAGCGCTCCTCGAAGCCCTCTCCGCCTCGCTCCCCGCCGGCTCGCTGTCGCGCGACGCCGGCGACCTGGCGGAGTACGGCCGCGACTGGACGCGCGTCTACGACCCTGCCCCCTGCGCCGTCGCCTTCCCGCGGTCGACCGAGGACGTCGCGCGGATCGTGCGGCTCTGCGCCGAGCATCACGTGGCCATCGTGCCGTCGGGCGGACGGACGGGGCTCGCGGGCGGTGCGGTCGCGGCGCGCGGGGAGCTCGTGCTCTCGCTCGCCAAGATGCGCGCGATGCAGCCCGTGGACCTCGTGGGGTCGACCGTCCGCGTGCAGGCTGGGGCGGTGACGCAGGCGGTGCACGAGCACTGCGCGCCGCACGGGCTCACGTGGCCGGTGGACTTCGCGTCCAAGGGCTCGAGCACCGTCGGCGGCAACATCGCGACGAACGCCGGCGGCGTGAAGGTGATCCGCTGGGGCCTCACGCGCAGCTGGGTGCTCGGTCTGCAGGTGGTGCTCGCGAGCGGCGAGGTGCTCGAGCTCAACGGCGCGCTCGAGAAGAACAACACGGGCCTCGACCTGCGCCAGCTCTTCATCGGCAGCGAGGGATCGCTCGGCGTCGTGACCGAAGCGACGCTGAAGCTCGCGCGCCTTCCGGCGCGGCTCGACGTGCTGTTCCTCGCGGTGCCCGACCTGCCGGGCGTCGTGCGCCTCTTCCGCGAGGCGCGAGCGTCGCGATTCACCCTCTCGGCGTTCGAGATGTCGACCGCCGAGTGCATGCGCCGCGTGCTCGCGCACCGGAAGCTCCGGGCGCCGCTCGCGTCGGAGAGCACGCACTACGTGCTCGTCGAGCTCGAGGACGCGCCGCGCGAGGAGCTCGAGACGTGGGTCGCGTCGCTCTTCGAGCGCGGCGTCGTCACCGATGGCACGCTCGCCCAGAACGCGACCGAGGCGCGCGACCTCTGGGCCCTGCGCGAGTCGATCAGCGAGTCGCTCTCCGCCACCGGCTTCCCCCACAAGAACGACGTGGCGCTCCCCATCGCGGCGCTCGAGGCGTTCTGCGGCGAGCTCGGATCGGTGTTCGCTCGGCGCTACCCCGGCTGGGAGATATGCCTCTTCGGCCACATCGGCGACGGCAACGTCCACGTCAACGTGATGAAGCCGGACGACATGGAGAAGGCCGCGTTCCTCGCGAAGACGAAGGAGGCCGACCGCGATCTCTTCGAGCTCGTACGCGCGCACGCCGGCAGCATCAGCGCCGAGCACGGGATCGGGCTGCTCAAGAAGCAGTGGCTAGGCTACTCGCGAACGCCGGCGGAGATCGCGACGATGAAGGCGATCAAGCACGCCCTCGACCCGGGGAACCTCTTCAACCCCGGCAAGGTGTTCGACCTGCCCTAGTAGAGGATGCGGTTCTTGATGCTCGTGTCGAGGGCGGCCATCGCGTTCTTCACGTCGCGCGACACGTCCTGATCGAGGTCCATGACGAGGTAGCCGATGTCCGGATCGGTCGCGAGCACCTGCGCGGCGATGTTGGCGCCCTTCTCGCTCACGATGCGGTTGATGTCGCGGAGCACGCCGGGCACGTTGCGGTGCACGTTGAGGATGCGGTGCTTGCCGGGCGTCAGCGGCAGGTCGATCTGCGGGAAGTTGACCGCGCCCGTCGTGACGCCCGCGTTGACGAACTTGGTCAGCGCCGCGCCGACCTCGCGGCCGATCGCCTCCTGCGCCTCCGCGGTCGACCCGCCGATGTGCGGGGTCATCACGACGTTCCCCAGGCCCCGCAGCGGCGTCGCGAAGCCGTCGCTGTTCGTCTCGGGCTCCTCGGGGAACACGTCGATGGCGGCGCCGGCGACGTGCCCGCTCTTGAGCGCATCGGCCAGCGCCGGGATGTCCACGACGGTGCCGCGGCTCGCGTTGAGCAGGTAGCTTCCGCCGCGCATCTGCGCGAGCTCGCGCGTGCCGATCATCCCGCGCGTCTGCGGCGTCTCGGGCACGTGCAGCGTCACGAAGTCGCTCTGCGCGAGAAGCTCGTCGAGCGTCTTCGTCGCGCGGTTGTTGCCCATCGGCAGCTTGGCGACCACGTCGTAGAAGAGGACGCGCATGCCCAGCGCCTCGGCGATGACGCCCACCTGCCGGCCGATGTGCCCGTAGCCGACGATTCCCAGCGTCTTGCCCCGGATCTCGAAGCTGCCGGCGGACACCTTGCGCCACTGCCCCGCGTGCATCTCGCGCGCCCGGTCGCCCAGGCGCCGCGACAGCATCACGACTTCCGCGAGGATCATCTCGGCGACGCTGCGCGTGTTCGAGAACGGCGCGTTGAACACCGGGACGCCGCGGCGGTTCGCCGCGCGGAGGTCCACCTGGTTCGTGCCGATGCAGAAGCAGCCGACGGTGAGCAGGCGCCGCGCCCCCGAGAGCGCCTTCTCGGTCACCCGCGTCTTGCTGCGGATGCCGAGCACGTGCACGTCCTCGATCTTGCGAGCGAGCTCCTCCTCGCCGAGCGCGCCGGACACCTTCTCGAGCTGGAAGCTTTCGCTCTCGAAGATCTCGTGCGCGCTCGCGTGGATGTTCTCGAGCAGCAGGACCTTGATCTGGTCCTTGGGGAACGAGTGGATGGCGGAGTCGCTCGTCACGCTGCGTCATTTAGCACGAGCGGTCGCACGGCCGCGGCGTCTGGCGTGCTAGAGGTCCGGGCGTGAGGCCGTCGTGAGCGACCAGCGCACGCTCCAGGTCGCGACGCTCAACATCTGGAACCGCTTCGGTCCCTGGGAGCAGCGGCTCGCGGCGATCCGCGCCGGGGTGGGCGAGCTCGCGCCGGACATCATGGGCATGCAGGAGGTGCTGCGGCTCGCCGCCGGCGAGGGCGACTCGCTCGACCAGGCGGCAGCCGTCGCCGAGGGCTTCGGCTACCACCTGGCCTACGGGCGATCGAAGGACGAGCGCTGGTACGGCAACGCCGTGCTCTCGCGCTGGCCAATCGTGCACACCGAGTGCTTCGAGCTTCCTCGCTGCCGCACCGACGAGAAGCGCTCGCTGCTCCTCGCGGCGATCGATTCGCCGTTCGGCGAGATCCCCTTCTTCGTCACGCACCTCAACTGGAAGTTCGACGAGGGGCACGTGCGCGAGGCGCAGGTGCTCGAGGTCGTGCGGCGCGTCCTCGCTTTCACCAGCCGATTCCCCGCCATCCTGGTCGGCGACTTCAACGCCGAGCCCGGGTCCGACGAGATCCGCTACATGCGCGGGCTGACGAGCCTCGGGAGCACGTCGCGCGTCTACTTCCAGGACGCGTTCGCGGACGCCGGCGACGGCAGCCCCGGCTACACCTTCTCGCGGCGCAACCCCTTTGCGGCGCCGCTGCGCGAGCCGGACAGGCGCATCGACTACATCTTCGTGCGCGGGCGCGACGAGCGCTTCCGCGGCGAACCCCTCGAGGCCCGCGTGTGCTTCGACGCGCCAGTCGACGGCACGTACCCGAGCGACCACTTCGGCGTGACCGCGAAGCTTCGCACGGACTAGCGCTGCACCCACTCGGGAGAGGGCGTCGCCGCCGGTTGCTCTGGCGCGACGACGGGGCCGCCCGCGGCGACGAAGTACGTCTTCGTCAGCGTGGCCTCGCTCCCGTCGAAGCGCGGCACGCCCGCCTGACGCAGGACCTCGGCGATGCAGTCGAGCGCCGGCGGGGAGGGCGGCGCCTCGCTCTCGACCGACGCACGCAGGACGTAGCCCTCGCGCGAGAAGGTCGCGTGCACGTGGAAGTAGCCGCCCTGAAGCCCGCGGTCGCGGCAGGCCGTGACGTCCACGTGCGACAGCGCTCCGTACCCGGCGCCCATCTGGAAGCGCACCGGGTCCGGCACCGGCTTGTCGCGCGGCGACGGGGGCAGAGCCGGGGGCGCCGGGGCCGCCTCGGGCGTGACCGTGATCTGCCGCTCGACCAGCACCTCCGGCGGGGGCGCCGGACCGTCGTCGACCCACCGAGGCTCGAGGTCGCCTTCGTGCATGCAGCCGACCTGGAGCAACGAAGCAGTCGCTGCCAGAAGAATCCACCGGGGCATGGCCAACCCATGGCCGTGCCTCGCCCTTTCCATCGCCGCGATCATCGATCCATGGTGGCGCGCGGGAATAAGAGCGGCAATCAGCGGTTCAGGGCGGCGGGCGCCATGGTTGACAGCAGACGGTCCCCCGCTACGATGCGCCCCGCTTCGGGGGGACAGTAAGGGTTTCGCGCGGTTGCGTCACACGACGTGCCGCCATCCGAGCGACACCACAGCTGTTTCATCCCCGAGCACTGCCGGAGCACCGGAATGTCCAACGACGTGATGATCTACGCGAACGACCTGTCCAAGAGCTTCGGGTCGTTCCGCGCGCTCGACAAGATCAACTTCGAGGTGAGCCGCGGCGAAATCGTCGGTTTCCTCGGCCCCAACGGAGCCGGGAAGTCCACGACGATGCGCATCCTGACGTGCTTCATCTCGCCCACCGGCGGGACGGCGCGCGTCAACGGCCACGACGTGTTCGACGAGCCGCTCAAGGTGCGCGAGAGCCTCGGGTACTTGCCGCAGCGCGCCCCGCTCTACCTCGAGATGAGCGTCCTCGAGTACCTGCGCTTCGCAGGCGACCTGAGGCACCTCGACCCCGACACGTTCCGCAAGCGCGCCAAGAACGTCGTCGAGGTCTGCGGTCTCGCCCAGGTGCTGGGCAAGGAGATTCGCTACCTGTCGCACGGCTACAGGCAGCGCGTGGGTCTGGCCCAGGCGCTGATTCACGATCCGCCGATTCTCATCCTCGACGAGCCGACGAGCGACCTCGACCCGAACGAGAAGGCCGAGTTCCTCGACTACCTCAAGCAGATCGGCCAGGAGCGCACGGTCATGCTCTCCACGCACAACCTCGCCGAGGTCGAGGCGTCGTGCGCGAGGGCCATCATCGTCTCGCGCGGTCGCATCGTGGCCGACGGGCCGCTCGACGAGATCCGCGGGAAGAGCGGGCGCGTCCGATACGTCGTCTCCATCCAGGAGTCGGCCGAGGCCGCGGCGTACCGCGGGCGCGGCGCACCGCCGAAGAAGGGCGAGGTCGAGGACGCGCTCGGCAAGCTGGCCGGCGTGAAGAAGCTCGGCGAGCTGCCGACCGACGAGCGCGCCCACGCGTACGAGCTCGTGAGCGAGCAGGACGTCGATCTGCGGCCCGAGGTCTTCAAGCTCATCGTGGACAAGGGCTGGGTGATGCTCGAGCTGCATCGCGACTCCCAGACCCTCGAGGACGTCTTCCGCAGCCTCACCATCGGCGACGAGCGCAGGAACCGCAGCCTCACCGCGGCCGCCGAGCCGGAGGACGACGACGTCGACGAGGACGAGGAGAGCGACGACGAGGAGAGCGACGAGAGCGACGACTCCGGCGACTCCGATCACGACACCAAGGCCGCCGAGGGCCGGAGCTAAACGACCATGCGCAACATTCTCATCATCGCCAAACGCGATCTGCGAGCGCAGTTCAACTCCCCGGTGGCGTACGTCGTCATCGGCGGGACCCTGCTGCTCCTGGGCATCCTGTTCTTCCTCATCCCGCACATCAACGGCATGTTCCTCGGCAGCTTCTGGGACGTCGACCGCGCGTCGATGGACCAGATGTTCACCTTCCTGCCGGCGCTCATGAGCCTCTTCGTCATCCCGGCGGTGACGATGCGGTCGCTCGCGGCCGAGAAGGGCTCGGGCACCCTCGAGCTCCTCATCACGATGCCCATCAAGGACAGCGAGGTGATCCTCGGCAAGTACCTCGCGTGCTGCGCGATGGTCCTCGTGCTCCTCGCGGCCACGCTGCTCTACCCCATCACGATGTTCGTTTGGCCGTGGCACCTCGGCCCGCTCGACTGGGGTCCCGTGTGGGCCGGGTACATGGGCATCGCCTTCTTCTCGTTCGCCGCCATCGGCCTCGGGATGATGCTCTCGAGCCTGACCGAGAGCGACGTCGTGGCCTTCTTCACGACGGCGGGCGCGCTGTGCGTGCTCTACGGCATCGGCTTCATGGTCTCGTCGGTCTCGTGGGGCGACAAGGCCAGCTGGCTCAGCGACAGCCTCGCCTTCGTGTCCTTCCAGTCGCGCTTGCAGTCGTTCATGCGCGGCATCATCGACGCTCGCGCGGTCATCTACTTCGCGTCCGTCGCCGTCGTCTGTCTGCTCGTCAGCTTCCGCTCCCTCGAGAGCAGGAAGTGGAGCTGAGGAAATAGAGTCATGGAGAAGCGAAAGAAGTCAGCCGTCGAGAGCGGCGCCCTCATCTTCGTCGTCGCGGCGATCCTCATCGCCGTGAACGCCCTCGTCGCGCTCGGCGCGCTCGGGAAGTTCTCCCGCGCCGACGTGACCAAGACGCAGAAGTACACGCTGTCGAAGGGCAGCGGCAACCTGCTCCGCTCGATGAAGCAGGAGCTCGAGATCGACGCCTACGTCACCAAGGGGCTGCCGAAGCTCGACGCGTTCGTTCGCGACCTTCGCGATCTGCTCCAGGAGTACAAGAACGCGGGCGGCGACAAGTTCAACTACACGATCGTCGAGCCCAAGGACGAGGACACGCGCAAGAAGGCGAAGGACGCGGGTCTCGTCGAGCAGCCGTTCGGCGAGGCGAGCGGCACCGAGGAGAAGGCGACCGTCGCCCAGGGCTTCATGGGCCTCGTCTTCAAGTACGGCGAGCAGCAGGACGTCATCAAGTTCCTCCCGCCCGACCGCACCGACGGCCTCGAGTTCTGGGTCACCAACAAGATCCGCGAGATCCGCGACAAGGGCGACGACATCCACCACAAGATCGGCGTGCTCACCGGGCACGACGAGCTCAAGCCCACCGACAACAACCTCGTGCCCAGCCAGATGGGCAAGTTCTCGATGCAGGGCATCATCACCCAGAACTTCCCCTTCTACACGTTCCAGGACGTGGACCTGAAGGGCGGCGAGAGCGAGATCTCCGACGAGCTCGATGGCCTGATCATCACGCAGCCCGGCAAGGACCTCTCCGAGAAGGAGCTTCGCCGCATCGACCAGTTCGTGATGAAGGGCAAGAGCCTGGCGGTCTTCGCGAGCTCGGTGAACCTCAAGGCGTCCGACGCGACGATGGCCGGCACGCTCAACCGGCACGGCCTCGACACGCTGCTCGACGGCTACGGCATCACGATGAACAAGGACGTCGTGCTCGACGTCTGGCGTCACGCCGGCATCGTCGTGCCGACGATGAGCGGCATGGCTCGCGCCGAGCTGCCGCAGGTCCTGCAGGTGCAGGACGACCCGCGCTTCGCGGGCGACCAGCAGCTCATCGACACCGGGTTCCCGTGCCTCTTCCGCGTGGAAGAGATCGCGGCGCCGTTCGCCTCGAGCCTCAAGGTCGACCCCGGCAAGCAGCCGCAGGCGACCGTGAAGGTCGTCGCCCGGTCCTCGCCGTTCGCCGTGCACCTGCAGGGCGAGAGCGTCGATCTCCGGGTGCGCCCGCAGCTCAAGCAGTGGGCGAGCACGCTCAAGGGTCTGACCCAGGAGCAGTTCGCGATCGCCGCCGACGCCGAGGGCACCCTCAAGAGCGCCTTCCCGGCCGGCGACAAGCAGGGCG
>Ga0335082_10004836_pt1 | contig 14713 bp, 23 predicted proteins | sample Lox_Sample_41_FD_206718 | JGI IMG/M metagenome (GOLD analysis project Ga0335082, IMG submission 206718) | Soil microbial communities from Loxahatchee National Wildlife Refuge, Florida, United States - Lox_Sample_4.1 | ecosystem: Environmental > Terrestrial > Soil > Wetlands | place: USA...
TGTCGGCGGACGGAGTGGTGCTCGCTGGCAGCCTGGAATCCCGCGCGCTCGGATTCGTCCAGGAATGGGCCAGCCTCCGCCGCGATGAGATCATGGCGAACTGGGAACGGGCCAGGAAGAACGAGCCGCTGCTCGCCATCCCGCCGCTGCCCTAGAATCGGGATCATGGACGAGAACTACCTGCCCGTCGTGGTTGGCGTTGCAGTGGTCGGTGACCGTGTGCTGCGACTGCTGTTCAGCGACGGCACCGTTGGGGACGTCGACTTCTCGTCCGAGCGATGGACTGGGGTGCTCGAGCGGCTGAACGACCCGGCATACTTCGTCCAGGTGGAGGTCGATCCGGAGGCGGGAACCGTCGTGTGGCCCGGTGGCATCGACCTAGCGCCCGAGCCGCTTTACGAAGAGGCCAAGGCCCACCCGCTTGCAGCGGCCTGACGCCCGCAGCGACGGCGCATAGGACGGGCTGAAACTGAGCATGCGTGCTGGCTGAATGTCGTGGGCCAGGACTCAAGTCCCGGCTACGTAGTAGCCCTTGCCGATCACAGGAGTGATCAGCCCCGCATCCTTTAGCGTGGTGAGTGCCCGTTCGGCCGTGATGTGGGAGACGCCATGCTCCTGGCTGAGCGTCTTGACGCTCGGTAGCCGCTTGGTGATCGTCCCGTCCTCGATCTGAGCACGCAACAGCGCCGCGAGCTGCACATACAACGGCGTCGATGACTCATGATCGATTCCCACATGATCACATTAGGTCTCCCTTGCATCCTTCCTCATCCCCGGGAGTCCTACAGGAACCATATGGTTCCTGTAGTCTTGATGAGCAGAACAGACGGTTCCTGCTGCCGGAGGGCGCATGCCGGATGAGCAACCAGCCGCCAGTTCGGACGTCACAGGAGAAGACATCCCGGACTGGTGGCCCTATGCCGCTGAGTTCCCGCACTGGCATGTCTGGCGCGGTGTCTGCGGCCTGGTGTACGCCCGGCGGCCACGCACCAGCCCACCGCTCGTGATACGCGCGGATAATCCTGTGGATCTCCTCGTCCAGATCAGGCGAGCAGAGGACAAGACGCGCTGACAGCACCCCCTGCCTTCTTGTCCGGCCGCGGCCCACACTATGACTCTCCTTGCAATGCTTGATGCGCCATTCGGCGAGATTGAGAACTGGGTCTCCAGTTCTGTCGCATAGGACGCCGGGCTATCGGTGGGATCGTCTCTGCCGGGTGTTCACCGCCCGGCAAGGTCTGCCATTCGGCTGTACTGGCGGCTGAGCCGCGAGCACTGACGCTCAGCAGATCTTGAAGCCCGTACTGGTGCCGGTATAGGAACACCGGTCGATCACGGTGCCGCTGCGGTTCTTGAGCGTCGCTTGATCTTCTCCGGTGTTGTTCCACACGTACCCGGAGTGGCCCCAGTAGCGGTTGGTCTGGGTGTTGGTGCCCTTGCCGGTGTGAATCTTCACAGATCCGTGGGCGTTGATCGTGTAGGCGCCGAACGTGTAGACGTGGCCTTGTTTGTCCCGCAGTGTCCAGCCGGTCAGGGTGATCCGCGATCCGGACGTGTTGTGCAGCTGAACCCACTCGTGGTTGAGACTTGAGTTCGAGCCGGTGTCTGATCCTGGCGAGTTGTAGAAGATCTCGTGGATCTGCATCCGGTTGGCTGCCTGAGCCGGTGCGCTAGACGTCACGGCAAGCCCAACCGCCATGACAAGGCCAAGCGCCCCAGTTGACACGTATACGACGATTTTCCGCATAGCTCCCCCTTTGCCAGCTCACACGGCGCGCTCATGGTCGGCATCACTGAAGCGGGCGGTCACCCGCTCTCCGGTACTGCGCCCTTCTGGCGGTTATTGGACGCGTAGCCAGCCCATCGGGATTACGGACACGCCGAACACAGGCTATGAGAGCCTGTCAGGTCCCGTCCTGCGCCCGGGCAGTGTCGTGACCAGTGCCGCCGCAGGTCGGCGGCATCTTGTACTGGCGGCCTCCATCGGCGGCAGGTGCCACCCGGAGTACCTGGTGGAGGTATCTGCGCCACGCCGCGGCCGTGTCTGGCTGAGTGAACCGGGGGCGTTCGCTGCACGTCCCACCCACGGGCCACGCATACGAGGAGGCACCCGTGGGATTCCTGATCTCCGTCCTGATTAAGTTCATCATCTGGTATGTCAGGCTGATGATCTGGCTGGTTGTTGCCCTGGTCGTGATGACCGGGTGGTGCATCGCCGCTGCCACGGGCCACGACCGGGCCGCGAGGTCGTGGGCGCGGTCGGTGCCCCGGTTCCCGCTGCCCTGACTGGGCAGGCAATGTACCGCACGAACGCATCGTCAACTGCATCAACCATAAGCTCTCGAACGCATGGGCGCTGCGCGACGTCGCGAAGGCACTGGCCACCACGTCATAGGCATCAGATCCCTGGAACGCAATGGTTCTGGCCTCTTCGTCCCGAAGCCAACTCTATGGGCTGTCACCGTGGGGCAACGCCACATGTGGCCTGCGTATGTAGTCCACTGGCGTCAACTGACGTGTCTCCCCGTCCGCTGCGATCGTTACTCAGTTCGTTACTCACCCTGAGCCGACCTCTTCCCTATCGGTCAAGCTCACACAGCGGCGGTTGACGCGATCGTCACTCAGCTGTAGCTACCCTTGGCGCCGTTCTTCTCCGAGTTGGGGCTACCTTTGACGCCGTCCAAAGGTGGAAGATCACGTCTATGGCAGCATCCGACTGGCTTCTCGTCGGCACGACCGTGATCGGTGGCGTCCTCGCGGCTGGGGGCGGTGCCCTAGTGCAGTGGACCGGCAGTCGGCAATCGGACGACCGGGCCCGGAGGGACTACCGCCGTACTGCGTACGTGGACCTCATCGCGGCGGTCGACGAACTCATGCGGGTGTTGAGGTTGCCGCGGTCGGTCACACCGTCCAAGTCCCGCGACAGCCTCCTTGTGGCTCTGAACAGCATGGACCGCGCCGCCGCGGCCGTAAGCCTGGCAGGCCCCCAACCAGCCGCTGATCTGGCGGACGACATTCGGAAAACCGCATGGAAACTACCCGACGATCTGTCCGGAGTCGAGGGAGGCAACAAGACGAAAGCTGACGATACCCCCGAGCATCTCTTGACGCTCTGCAAGAAGTTCATCGTCGTTGCTCGGGCCGTCCTCGACAGCGACCGCGACTGAAAATGTCAATGGTGGGACTGCACGATCCGGCCGGCCGCCTGCTCATGTCCGACGTCTGGCCATCTGATCCGTAGAGTGTGTCGCGGCTTCTTCCTACCTGGGCACATGCCGCTTGGCCTGCGAGGATACCGCTCGTTGCTTTGCGTCGTTACCCAGTCATACGCGGTGTTGTATGGCCAAAATCAGACCACCGGCAAGGGTCACGGACTCCGGAGGTGGTAAGTGCGAAGCGCCAGTACCTGCCCGTCCCATGATCAAACCTGGTTCTTGATCCACGTCTGGTCTTTGGCTGAGCGAGCGCCTAACCAGACGGCATCTTGACATCTGAACAGTGTGATCTGCCCCAGGTTGTGGGCGGTCAACCGCCTAGCCAGGCGAGTGTCCATGGCGATGTTGTCAAGACACCGACTCAGGGCTGGTGAAAGATGTGGCTGTGAAACTGTCGCGGCGAGGCTTGAAGGCCTCTGGGGGCAAGCCTGAGTGGCATCCCATACCTACCTCGTGGTGGGTTCTCGGTGCCGTGATCGTCCTGCTAGTAACAACGACGGTTGTGACTGGCTGGCTCCTGGTGATTGCTTCCCATGCTGCTCCGGGCACCGATCGGGCATCCGCGCAGCTTGATGCCGTTCGGACGGGGCTCGCTGCTGGAGCGGGAGCTGCCGCGGGCGTAGGTCTGATGCTCGCTTTCCGCCGCCAGCACCACCAAGAGATCGCCACCGTCCTCACGGATCTCGACGCCACTGAGCAGAGGATCACTGAGCTTTACATACGCGCGACCGAACAGCTTGGCAGTGAGAAGGCGCCCGTTCGGCTTGGCGGCCTCTATGCATTGGAACGTCTTGCTCAGGACAACCCGGCTCATCGGCAGACGGTAGTTTACGTTATCTGTGCCTACCTGCGAATGCCGTTTCCTCCAGCCGTGCCGGTTACAGAGCAGGACATTAAGGATGAAAGGCTTGAAGAGCAAAGACATCCTGGCCCATTTCCAGAGCAACCCTTTGGAAGCTCTTCCAGCAGGGAGCTGTGGCAGCAGGAGCGTGAGGTACGCCTGACGGCGCAACGCATTCTAAGCAATCATCTTAATTCTCAAGCAGAGACCTTCTGGAACTCTATGAATGTCGACCTTATAGGCGCTACTCTTATAGAGTTCGATTTTGCAGGCTGCGAGGTTCGGATGGCTGCCTTTAATAAGGCTACCTTCGTAAACAGCGCTTGGTTTAGTCGGTCAAAGTTTCATCACTATGCAGCCTTCTCTCAGGCGCGCTTTGACGGTGATGCTGAGTTTAAAGATGCGATGTTTGAGGGCTACGCCATCTTCGACCGCTGCAAATTTTCCAGAGTCACAGTGTTTGACGGAGCACACTTTATGCGCGCGGCCGAATTCGGTAGGGCTGTTTTCGGTACCGGCCGTAGGACTTGGAAAACCCTATTTAGAAGATCAAGGTTCACCGGTGAATGCATGTTTGCCTCAGCGACCTTTAAGGGTGCTGCATGTTTTGATGAGGCAGTTTTTGACGACCGGGCTACCTTTGATAGCGCCGAGTTCCTGCAGGATTGCAGTTTTGACAAAGCGGCTTTCGGTGGCACGATGAACTTTGATTCTGCCGAATTCGCCCGTGCTATTACGTTCGCTGGGGCGCGGATCATATCGTCCAGCAGTGAGCATACTGTCCCTACTGGCTGGCGCCTAAACTTCGAAGAAGACGAAGGTACGTTGGTCCGGACACCCACTGCTTTGGAAGAGAGCCGCGAAAGCTGACCGCTAGGTCCGAACATGAAAAGCGAGTAATGAGCTTCAAGAGCAACGATCTCTTTCCGGACCTTCTGATCCGTAGCTACTGGCGGCGCGGTCGCTGAAGGTCTTTGCGCTGCCGGTGAGGGCTATAGCGGTCGGCTGGGGTCGGCAAGGGGCGCTGCGGCTGCTGCACTTGTGTGCTGCACGAGGCAGCCACTCCCAGCCTTGGCCTCCTCGGCTTCATATCGAGGGCGCGGTGAGGGTGGTGAACACGCATGGGTGGGTGGCGACGGACTCGGGGACGGCCTTGCCGCCGGACAGCCCGGCGCGGCACTGTCTTGTAAGCCTCGGGCGGCTTGGGACAGGTCCCCGTCATGCATGCTGACGACCTGCTCCTTGCAGGCTGACACCCGCTGTCTGTTATCGGGCTACTGAGATTCTCAGCCGCCCGCTGGGGAGCTTGACCCGGCTGGAGGGTCGCCTCGGTCTAGCCAAGCACAGCATTAAGAGCATCCTGGTTGGAGGCCAGTAGGAACAGCGTTCCTGGCAGGGGTGACGTTGACGTGTCTGCTGGATCATGGAATTCCTCTTCGGCTATGTCCTCCTCGTCCAGCTCCGCTAGGTACTCGAAGCCTTCGATGCGCTGCACTGCTCGCACGAATGAGGGTCTGTCCCCCGCAATCTCCATGACGAGGACTAGCTCAGGATCAGTTCCGGCAAGATCGTCAGTTATCTCCGCAGACCTGTCGCTCATGGCCCGCTGGAGGGCTTCCCACTACCGCCTAGCCGTTCCTGCTGCCTGCCTGTGCCAAGCGGCCGGAACCGGCTAGACCCGCCCGCGCCATGAAGCTTCGCCCTCTCAGCCTCTGCAGGCTGGCCGAACAACAACAGTGGCCGCTCAACGCTGGGCTCGCTCATCCTCCTGGTCCCCCTGTGCTGCGTGGCTGTCTTGGGCGCGAGCCTTCCAAAGACGCAGCCTCTGGTCTAGGACCATTGGGTCAGAACCGTCCAAATCGCCCAACAGTATTTGGCGACGCCTTAGCTCAACCAAGAACTCTTCGACCTCAGCGTAGCTTGTCTTGCCGAGACGTTCAGCAATAGTTCGGGGAGACTTTGCAAGGTGCATACCGAGGCGCTCCGATACTGCCTTGATCTGCTCCTCTCGCCTGGAGCGGCTAGGCATGCCAAGCTCTACACGGACCTGGAAGCGTCTCCAGACCGCCCTGTCGAGAAGTTCGCTATGGTTTGTTGCGGCGCAGATCACCACATATGACGGCAACTGGTCAAGCAGAAGAAGAAGCGTAGACACTACTCGCTTGATCTCGCCAGTGTCGTGTTCGTCTCCCCGTTCTTTGGCGAGCGTGTCAAACTCGTCGAGGAAGAGAACGCAGTGTCGCCGCCGTGCGCTGTCGAGTACGTGCGCAATGTTGGCGCCAGTCTCTCCCAAAAAGCTGGTGATGACTGTTTCGTATCGCAAGACAAGAAGTGGCACGGACAGTTCTGCAGCAATAGCTTCAGCGCAGGATGTCTTTCCGTTCCCGGGCGGGCCAATCAGCAATATTCGATGTCTTGGCTCGATGTTATATGCGCGAAGTAGGTCAGCCCTGTGCTGTTCCTCGATCAAGGTGGTGAGTTCATCCCGCACGTCATCTGCGAGGAAGAGATCCCGCTTCCTCGCAGGTGCCGAGCCCTTGTGAGCGGGCGCCGTGTCGAGGGTCTGCGCAACCTCCCTGGTCACCGCCTCCGGGGCCGTGGCCTGCCGGGCTGCTAGCTGGGCTGGCTGCCGATCAACTCACTACTTGGCCCACTCCTGGTCCGCGAACGGATGACCAACTGCTTTCAAGGACTTCGCGGGATTGACCTTGACCTCGGCGTTCCTGGTCAGGCGGCTGATCGCACCGCCCGTAACTGACCGTTGACCCCCCTCTGGCTCATATGGAACGGGCACGCAGGGGGCACGCCGACGATGACCTCCAGCTTGCTCGGTTGACTCATTGCTGGCGATTCGCGTGCCTGCTACGGTCCGGGTCGTCGCAGATCTTGATCTCAGCCACTGGGGTCGTGAAGGATGCCTACATGACGTCCGAGGCCAACTCGGCCGCGAAGTCTGGGCAAGAATCGGTAGTCCTGGCCAGCTTCGATAGCTACCGCCATGCCGAGCACATGCTGGCGTCGCTCGGGCGGGGGTTCCGCAGGAAGGCCCGCAAGGGCGGCGGCACGACTGCTGTCGTGGTCAGAGGCAACCCCGACGGGTCGCTGAAGCTAACTGAGTCTCGTGTGCTGTCGGCCAGTGATTTTGCGTCCACCCTGATCCGTCTCTCCCTGTCATGGATGGTCGGGTTCATGGGCCTGGTCTCTACCCTGAAAGGCGCAAAGAGCCAGGCCCGCGCCGCTCACGTGCGTGAAGGGCACGCCGGATCGAAGGAGCACCGGGCCCACGAGATCCTCGCCGGAGCTGGCCCGCATGCGGCCATCGTGCTGGTGCGTTGCGAGGACGGGGAGACGCGGAAGATGGTCGCGGCGTCGGCGGCCGACAGTGCGAGATATAGCTGGGATGGCTCGCTTACAGAGTTTCTCGCCGCTCTCGACCCCGGTAGCTCTCACGATTGGGTGCGCGCCGCTGTCGGCGAGCCCTCCAGCACGAACCGCTAGACGGATCGGTCCGTGATCATGGCCTGCCCACGTGCTCCCAGCCCAGTCGTGGCGCGTCTCGCCACATGACGTGTAGTTTGCGCCCGCCCAGCACAAGTGCCGTTGCAGGATGAAGTGCCAAAGGCCTCGTCCCTCCCCCGTCCTCCCGACAGGTGCCGGATCTTGCCGGGCAAAGATCACAGTCAGGAGTGGCGCTCGCGCCATCCGAAGGACGCGAGCGTAGCGAGCGCTCTTGAAAGTGATCTTTGTGCGGCGACAGGATGCCCGGCGCAAGGAGGACGGCCCGGCTGTTCTGGCAGGTACGGTCACCAGGTGCGTGACGGCGGGGACCGCCTAGCGGCGGGTGCGGGGAAACGGCGCGGCGGCAGTCGCCCGCGCCGTGCGTCCCCAACGCAAAGGCAGCGGGCTACACTGCCGCCCCACAGCGGCGAGCCCCCCCCCCCCCCGGACCCCAGCCCCCTACGGCGGGAACCCTCGCCTGTCCAGCGCACCCCCAGGTGAGCCCGCACTCCTGCCCGGAGCCTGGCCCGGGGCCGGACGGCCCGGCGCGCCGTAGGCGTGCCATTTAATATAAGTAAAGAAAGTTATCACCGCATCGGACAACACCCGTTGTCGGCGTTCTGATTCTGCTAGTTTCCGCTGGTCAGAATAGCTATGGGCGGACTCTGATGACCAGAGTAGATCCGGCAACACATGTTTACAAGTTCCACCTGATGCTTTACACCGGGCGTCCTGGCCGATGATGAGTCAGGCCACCCGATCCCGACGGCCAACCCCGTCACGGTGGCGGCGCTGGTAGTGCTGGCGGGCCGCCTGCCTGCTCACCCCTAGCCGGGCGGCGATTTCTGGCCACCCGATGCCCAAGCTGACCGCCTGGTCGATGAGCACCGTAAGCTCCGCCTCTGCTGCCTCCCGTGCGGACCGGGCGCGTTCGATCCGCTCCAGCACCTGGGGTGGAGACAGCTCGGGAACTCGCTGGGGCGCTGCTGGCGGTTCCGCTCGTGCCCGGTGCCGTGGCCTGGGTTGAACGCGCCTGGCCCTCGGCTGACGCTTCGACCTACCCATGCGGTCCAGCATGGGCGGCGGGTGCGACAATCGGTGTTGCCCTCGCGGAAACTGGTTCACGATCTGGCCACCCGACCCAGATCACAGCCGCATGCGTTTGGCCTACAGGTGGCGATACACGGTGCTGCGGTGGCCAATATCGAGGATGACGACGCGGGCCTGGTCGTGCTCCACGCGGTAGATGACCCTCCACGCGCCAACTCGGACCCTTAGCAGCCCACCACCGCCTGCCAGGGCTTTGACCTGGGCAGGTGTGGGATTGACGGCGAGATCGAGAAGAGTCCGGCGAATGCGGTCGCGGATGACCGGGTCGAGTGCTTTGTACTGCTTGCGGGCTCGCGCGGTCAGCTCGACCTGGTGAGCGGCCACCCGCGATCAGCTCTCAGAAATCTCGGCGTCCACGTCGGCAAGCGAGTAGGTGCGCCGGTCGTCGGCATCCCACTCGGCGAGTGCGTCCTCTGCGACTGCCAGGTCGGCCGCGTCTTCGAGCGCCCCAATGGCAGCGGTCCCGGCGGCGGCGACGCTGGCGGGCACGATCGCGGCGATCCTTCGGCCCTGCGGATCGGTGAGGTAGATCACTTGCCCGCGCTCGGCAGCGTCGTGGGCGGCGTTGGCCAGTCCGGCAGTGTCATCGATCGGCAGCTCGGTCATATGACGAGGGTATGGCCCGGCCGGATAGCTGGCCAAGCGGAAGACCCACACCCGCCCTGCCGAATCGGGTGACAACCGCTCCTAGTCCGAGGAGAGCGAGCCCGTCTGAATGTGATTCAGGTCACATTATTTCCGGCCGGGCGGTCACTGGCGGACAGTAACGGACCTCTACGGTCTTCTACGGACACAACGGGTCGTCGTCGACACGCGGACGGTGTTTGCATCTAGCGGGCACCGGCTGCACAGTGGATACCGGAGCCGAGCAGGGTTGCCAAGAGGTGCCGGGCTGAACGCCCAGGGGTACCGGCAGATGAAGGTCGCCGTTCCGGCGAGATATCAGGTAACTGCGCATCATCATGCGGGGTTTGTTCCCCGCCAACTTGCGCCATCATCAGGGTCTGGGGCCCACTACCCGCTTCCTGGGCATGCAGAGCAAGCAGGCGCCCCCATACAGACCCACGCTGACGGGGCCATTGCCTGCCCCCGTTCAAGATCAAGGATTCCGCGAGGAGTCCACCGTTGCCTGATCTCACCGGAAGGAGAATCACCATGGACGAGCAGCTGTGCCGGTCGGTTCGCTGGCTTGGGCCGAACGACCGGCGCGGCACCGTGGCTGGGAGGCAACGCCATGCCCAGCGCTGACGAGGTTCGGGGCCGCCGGGAGCGGGACAAGCTCACCATCGCGGAGGTTTGCGCCGATCTGGGGGTCAGTCGGCGTACCTTCTACGAGTGGCGGGCGAAGGGCAAGGCACCCAAATGCATCACGCTGCCGAACGGCAGCCTGCGCATCCGCCGGTCCGAGTACCAGCGCTGGCTGGCCGCGCATGAGGAAGCAGCCTGATGAGTACCGATGGAACGACCTTCGACGTGCGGCTCTACCGGACTGAGGTCTACAAGGGCACCGAGGTAACCACGTACAAGGTGCGCTGGAAGGTGGGCGGCAGGCTGTGGAAGGAAGGCTTCCGCAACGCCGCACAAGCCGACAGTTTCCGCAGCTCCTTACTGACCGCTGCCCGGAAAGGCGAGGCATTCAGCCTCGCTACCGGCAGGCCGACGGCCTGGGACCGGGCTAAGGCCGATACCAGCTGGTATGAGTTCGCCTGCGCCTATGTGGACATGAAGTGGAAGCAGGCCTCCGCAAAGTACCGGAAGGACATCGCCCGGGCGCTGACCGCGGTCACTCCGGCGATGCTGGCCGAAGCGCGCGGACGGCCAGATGATGCGAGCATCCGTCGCGCACTGGTGCGGTGGGGATTCAACACTAAGCAGCGCTCGGACCCGCCGGACGACGCAGCCCAGGTCCTCGACTGGGTGGCCCGCAATACCGCTCCGGTCTCTGCGCTGACCGAACCCGCGACCGCCCGCCAGATGCTCGACTTGGCCACCAGCACCGTGGACGGCAGGAACGCGGCTGCGAGCACCGCCCGAAGGCACCGCATCATCCTGGCCAACGCCATGGACTACGCGGTCGAACGCGGCCTGCTGGAGACGAACCCGATCCGGGTGCTCAAGTGGACGGCGCCCAAGGTATCCAGCCAGGTGGACCGACGATCCGTCGTCAACCCGCAGCAGGCGCGGGCGCTGCTGGATGCCGTCCGCGCCCAGCAGCCCAGCGGGCCACGGCTGGTCGCCTTCTTCGCGGTGATGTACTACGCCGGGCTGCGTCCCGAAGAAGCCATCAACCTCAGCGCCGACAACATCATCCTGCCGCGTCGGACATGGGACGCCGAACGCCAGCTGTGGCAGGACCCGCGCGAGGACGGCGATTGGGGCGAGTTGCATCTGCGCACCGCAACGCCCGATGCGGGCAGCGAATGGACCGACGACGGCAGCTCCCGGGAACGTAGGCAGCTTAAGCACCGGGCCGAGGGTGACACCCGCGTCGTCCCGACGCACCCCGAACTGACCAGGCTGCTCCGCGAACACCTCGCCGACTTAGAACCGGCCACCGACGGCCGCCTGTTCGCCGGAGTCCGGGGTGGCGAACTGCCCACCATCACCTACCGGCGCGCCTGGGCCAAAGCCCGCCAGCTGACGCTCACCCCGGCCGAGCAAGCCTCTCCCCTCGCCCGGCGGCCATACGACCTCCGCCATGCCTGCCTGTCCACCTGGCTCAACGGCGGCGTCTACCCCACCCAGGTGGCCGAGTGGGCTGGGCACAGCGTGGACGTGCTGCTGCGGATCTACGCCAAATGCGTCGTGGGCCAGGACGAGCTCGCCAAGCGCCGGATCAGCGAAGCACTGCGCCAGGACTGATATCGCCAGCCCGTCAGCCGATCCCGGCGTGCTGCAGCAGGCGGTGGTGTCAGGCCGCTACCGTGACGGCCAACAGCTGGGGTGCCCCAACCTCCTCGGGAACCGGCTCGCCATCGGCCCGCAGGCCTGCGATGTGCACCTCAATGGCCTCGGCCGCCCGTTCCCGGCATTCGTCGATCGTGCTGCCACGGGTGAAGCATCCAGGCAGGGCCGGGACGGTCACGAAGTAGCCGCCGCCGTCCTCGGGCTCCACGACGATTGTGTAGGTGCGCATCGGATTCATCCTGTCACAACCCCGCCCGTAGTTCCTCCACGGTGAGGCCCGCCTGGCTCAAGATCGAGCGGAGCAGACCGGGCCCGATCGTCTCCCCCGCGTGCAGCGGGACAGTCACCCGGCCGCCGCGGCTGGGGGGCTTCAGCTGCGCGTGCGACCCTTTCTGGACGACGACCACCCAGCCTTGCTTGCCGAGCGCTCGCACCAGTTCCCGGCCGGTGATCCGGGGCAGTGGCGGCATGGAGCCAACGTAGGCGGACCCTATGACAGCCGCGCCAGCGATCTTGGACTTGGGCACGTATTGGGCACAGAGAGCCGCAGATGACAGCCTCGGGCCGCATACAGCTGCACATGGCTCCAGAACGGAAGATCATCTAGCTTGGAGATTTCCGCAGGTCAAAGGCCCTAATCTGCGGTTCTGGTGAGTGGGGCGGGTGGGACTCGAACCCACGACCGACGGATTATGAGTCCGCTGCTCTGACCGGCTGAGCTACCGCCCCGTGTGCGCACGCTGGCGCGCGTGCACCCTACCGCAGCCACGCCCCGGCGACGAGCACGCCCCGCGTCGTCAGCGCATGCTCATCTGCATGGTCATCGCGTGCTCCACCAGCGCGATCAGCGTCGCCTTGGTTGATGCCCTGCCACGGGCGTCGCACTCGACGATCGGCACGTTCGGGCTGACCGACAGGGCCTCCTGGACGTCTTGCATGGTGTGCGGGAACTCGCCGTGGAAGCCGTTGATCGCCACGATGAAGGGCAGTCCGGCCGTCTCGAAGTAGTCGACGGCTGGGAAGGAGTCGGCGAGCCGCCGGGTGTCGACCAGCACCACCGCCCCGATGGCGCCCTGGATGAGGTCGTCCCACATGAACCAGAACCGGTGCTGGCCAGGCGTGCCGAACAGGTACAGGATGAGCCCGGCGTCCAGGGTCACCCGGCCGAAGTCCATCGCCACGGTGGTGGTCGTCTTGTCAGGCACGTGCGAAAGGTCGTCGACCCCGGCGCTCGCGGCGGTCATGACCGCCTCCGTGGTCAGGGGGGTGATCTCCGAAACCGACCCGACGAAAGTGGTCTTTCCCACGCCGAAACCGCCCGCGACCACGATCTTGACCGAAGTCATCGCGGTCTCGCCCGTAGTACTCCGGGCGGGCCTAGAGCTTGCGAAGTCCACTGAGCACCCTTTCGAGCAGGTTGAGATCCGGGCGGCCCTGGGCGTGGTCGAGCTGGTGGACCCGGACCAGTCCCTCTACCGCCATGTCGGCGATGAGGACACGGGCAACACCCAACGGCATCCTGAGCACTGCCGATATTTCTGCCACCGAGCGCCAGTCCCGGCAGAAGCCCAGGATCGCCTGACACTCAGGACTGAGAACGGACAGATCGCGCGCCTCATAGTGAGAGGCGGCGACCATCGCCTCGATCTGAAGCTGATACCGGGGCTTGGTGCGCCCGCCAGTAACCGCGTACGGCCGGACCAGGGAACTCCCGGGGTTCTCGCCTGTTGCCGGGCGCATCCCATTGGGGGATCCAAGTTGTCCACTGGCCGACGGCCACTCATCCGGGCCGGGGCCGACCACGAGCCTCTCCAGTCACTACCTGCTACCCTCCGACCGAAGCACGCCGCGCATGTCCGGGGTGAGCGCACGGCCCACCCGCTCTACGAGCAGCGCCATCTCATAGGCCACCAAGCCCATGTCGCAATCAGCTGCCGCCAGGACCGCGAGGCTCGACCCATCGCTGATCGCCATCACGAGCAGCAGACCACGCTCCATCTCCACGACCGTCTGGCTGACCGGGCCGCCTTCGAACACCCGCGCAGCACCCTGCGTCAGGCTGGTCAGCCCCGAGGTGACCGCTGCGAGCTGGTCCACACGGTCCGGCGGAAAGCCATTAGAAAATGCCATAGGAAGACCATCAGCCGAAACGACAATCGCGTGCGCGACAGACGCGACTCGCTCGACGAAGTTCGTGATCAGCCAGTTCAGATCTTGCACCGGGCGGGCTAGCGGGCTCACGAATCCCCCTCTCTCCGTGGCTTGCGTGTGACCGCATTCGTCACGACACGAAGACTGCGTTCTGGAGCGTTAGATAGCACTGTTGTCCTCACCGCTGGGCACGTCGCTATCGCGAGCGGCTGCCCGTCCCTCTCTCATGCCTCGCTGGAAACTAGCCAGCCGCTCCCTTGCCTGCGCAGCCGACCTGGCAGGCGTGGGAGCGGCCGCCGCGGCCGTTTCCACGCCTACGGTGCCGGGGACAAGGTTCGCCCGCGGCACTCGCTTGGGCAGCCCCGACAGCGTGACTCCCCCGGACGTGGGCACGTGCGCCGCCTCCGCCGCGCGCCAGCCCTCGTCCGCAGGGGAGGTCCAGCCGCCGCTGCTGGCCACCGTGCTCACCTGCTGCTGCCCGGCCCGGCTGGCCCCGTGCCTGCCACGACGGAACCAGTCGGATTCCACCGACTCGAAGATGGGCAGCCGGTGCTCCTCCCCGGCGCCGGCGCTGGCCGTGGGCGGGACGATGATCCCGCTTACCTTCGGCTGGGCCGGCGGGGTCCGGAAAGGCAGTTCGTTGCCGTTGCCGGCGGGACCCGCGGAGACCGGGCGCTCGCTGCGGGCCGGGGAGCCGTACGCCGGGAGCGGGCCCGCCGCCGGTGCCGGCGGGGAGCTCTCCTCCAGCGTGGACGCGCTGTCCTTGTCGGAGGCGGGGGTGGTGCCCAGGCCGAACGCTGGCATGGCGCCGGTGTCGAACGCTGGCGTGGCGCCGGTACCGAACGTCGGTGCAGTGCCGAACACGGGCGCCGCACCGGTGTCGAGGGGCGACACCGAACCGGTGTCAAAGGCCGGCATCGAGCCGGTTTCCGCCTCCGGCCTGCTGCCCAGGTCGTAGCCCGCCGTGGCGCCCGACCCGGCCGGGGCAGGC
>Ga0335082_10004837_pt1 | contig 14711 bp, 14 predicted proteins | sample Lox_Sample_41_FD_206718 | JGI IMG/M metagenome (GOLD analysis project Ga0335082, IMG submission 206718) | Soil microbial communities from Loxahatchee National Wildlife Refuge, Florida, United States - Lox_Sample_4.1 | ecosystem: Environmental > Terrestrial > Soil > Wetlands | place: USA...
AGTCGGCCATTTTCGAAGCGTTCCACCAAGCGGATGGATCGGTGAGCCGCCTCTATGGGGGCAGCGGCCTGGGACTCACCATTTCGCGGCGGCTCGTGCGGCTCATGGGCGGCGGCATCTCAGTGCAAAGCACGCCCGGCCAGGGCAGCCGGTTCGATTTCAGCGTTCGTTTCGGTCTGCCGCGCACCGAGTCTCGGCCCGAACAGAATCGACCCAGCACTACGGATACGTGTCCGCCATTGCGAATCCTCGTCGCCGAAGACAATCCGATCAACCAGAAGGTGCTCGTCAAACTGCTGGGTCGGGATGGCCACCAGGCGGATGTTGCCGCGGATGGAGAGGCCGCCCTCGCGGCCTTGCAGAAGGGCGCCTATGACATCGTTCTCATGGACGTCCAGATGCCCGGCCTCGATGGCCTTGAGGTGACGCGCCGATTCCGGCTGATGGAAAACGGAGGCCCGCGTCTCCCGATCATTGCCCTCACCGCGCATGCGATGAGAGGGGATGCGGAACGATGCTTCGCCGCCGGCATGGACGCCTACCTCAGCAAACCGGTTGATGCCAGCGCACTCCGCGCTGTTCTCGCGCGCTGGGCTAATCCAGGCGCTTGTGAAATCGCATCGCGCTCAAATAGAGAATCGTCACCCCAAATACCGCCAGTGCCGCCACCTGCGGCCACAACACATTGAATCCGCTTCCCTTCAAGAAGAGTCCGCGCACGATTTCCATGAAATACCGGAGCGGGTTCAGATAGGTCAGCCACTGCACCATCTCCGGCATGTTTCGGATGGGAAAGCTGAAGCCGCTAAGCATGAATGCCGGCTGAAAGAAAAAGAACGCACCCATCATGGCCTGCTGCTGAGTGTGCGAAATGGTGGACAGGAACAGTCCGGCCCCCAACGTGGTCAGCATGAAGAGGGCCGACGCCAGCACCAACAAGATAACCGATCCGTGGAACGGCACGCGAAACACGAGGAGCGCAATGGTCGCCACCAACGCCGTGTCAAACAGTCCGATGATGGCGAACGGCAGAGTCTTGCCCAGCATGAGCTCGATGGGCCGGATCGGCGTTACCATGATCTGCTCCATCGTTCCGATCTCCTTCTCGCGCACGATGGAAAGGGCGGTCAGCATCAGCGTGACCAGCGTGATGATGTTCACCATGGTCCCCGGCACAAAGTAGTTCCGGCTTCGCAGTTCGGGGTTGAACCAGATCCGCGTTTCGGGTGTCAGCGAGGGGATGGCCAGACGGACCGGGCCTGCCGCGGTCCGGCCGACGAGCTTTTCCCGCATGCGCTGGTCCAGCATTTTTCGATTGAAGCCGTTGATCACGGAGGTCGCGTAGTTGGCCACGATGGCGGCGGTGTTTGAGTTCGCGCCGTCCACGAGCACCTGAATTTCGCCCTGGCGCCCGGCCTGAATGTCACGCTCAAATGCCGGCGGCACGCGGACAACGGCCTGCGCCACGCCCCTGTCCAGCAGGCTCTCGGCTTCCTTCTCATTCGAGGCCAGTGCTTCCATGCGAAAACTCCGCGTGCCCCTGAACCCGCGCTCCAATTCACGAGAGACGGTCGACTGGTCCAAATCCATCCACCCGATTTTGACCAGCTCGACGTCCATGTTCACTGCGTAGCCGAATATGAGCATCTGAATGATCGGCGGTCCGATGAGAATGCCGCGCATCCGCGGCTCGCGCAGCGTCTGGCGGAATTCCTTTCGGACGATTTGAAGAATGCGTTCCCACATGATTCAAGCCACTTTCTGCCGCATTTTGCGTGTGGCGAGCATGAAGATCAGCGCCGCGTACAGCAGCAGGAACATCACTTCCTGCCACAGCAGATCCATCCCGATGCCCTTCAGAAAGACTCCCTGCAGGATCTTCACGAAGTACCGTGCGGGGACGATGCGCGTGAACTGCTGGATGACGAAGGGCATATTCTCAATGGCGAAAATGAAGCCCGAAAGCAGAAATGCCGGCAAAAATGAGCTGAGCAGAGACAGTTGGTAAGCCAACAACTGCGACCGTGTGATCGTCGAGAGAAATATTCCCCAGCACAGCGCGCCGAAAAGGAACAGCATGCTGGCTCCAATGAGAAGCAGTGGGCTGCCGCGCAGGGGGACTCCAAACAGGCCCACTCCGATGATGATGGCGATCGCCATGTCGATCATGCCCAACAGAAAGTACGCCAGCAGCTTGCCCAGCAGGATCTCAGTGGGCCGCGCCGGTGTCGAAAGCAATTGCTCCATCGAACCCGATTCCCATTCGCGCGCGATCGTCAACGATGTCAGCAGCGCGGCGATGATCATCAGAATCACCGCAATGAGCCCGGGTACGATGAAGTTTTTCGACTTCAGCTCGTTGTTGTAGAACACTCGAACGCGGGCATCGGCCGGCATTGTGATCTTTCCCGCTCCACGCCGCAGCAGTTCCTCGTCACGCAATTCCAGGGAGTAGCTCAGCACCAAACCTTCGGCATAGCCGGCAGCGATGGAAGCCGTATTGGAATCGCTGCCGTCGAGAATGAGCTGGATCTTTGCTTCGCGGCCGGCGGCCAGATCCTCGGCAAACGTCGTCGGAATCACCACGCCGAGCAGGACCTTGTTTCGCTCGATACCCGCATCGATGGCCTGATAGCTGCCGCCCGCCGGCAGAACGGTGAAGTATCTCGAACCCCGAAAGCGTTCCGTGAGTTCGCGGCTTTGCGCCGACTGGTCCTGATCGTAAATGACAGTCGGAATGCGATCCACGTCGAGCGTCAGAGCGTATCCGAACAGCAAAAGCAACAATACCGGGACGGCCAGGGCCATCAGCAGACTCCGCCAGTCGCGCAGAATGTGGAAAACCTCTTTGCGGAAGATCGCTTTGAGGCGGCGAAGATTCATCGTGCTGCGGCCTCCTCCCGCTCAATGCTTTCCACGAACACGTCCTCCATGGTCGTCCCGTCGCGCCCAAGGGAATGCTTCAGCTCCTGCGGTGTTCCCAATGCGATGACCCTGCCGCGATACATCAGGGCGAGCCGGTGGCAATATTCGGCTTCATCCATGTAGTGCGTGCTGACAAAAACCGTGCGGCCCTTTTCGGCCATTTCGTAGATGGTGTCCCAAAAGCTTCTCCTCGCAATCGGGTCTACGCCCGATGTCGGCTCGTCCAGGAACACAATGGGCGGCTCATGAAGCACCGCGCAGCCGAGCGCCAGCCGCTGTTTCCATCCGCCGGCCAGCAGTCGTGTCATGTCGGCGCACCGCTCGCCCAGTCCCGCCATCGACACGACGTATTCTTCCCGCTCCCGGCGCCGTTCGCGCGGAACGCCATACACGCCGGCGAAGAAGCTGATGTTTTCTTCCACTGTCAAATCGTCGTAGAGAGAAAACTTCTGCGACATGTAGCCGATGGATGCCTTCACCTGCTCCGGCTCGCGGGCCACATCAAAGCCCAGCACGCTTGCCTGACCGGAAGTGGGCGCCAACAGCCCGCACAGGATTCGGATTGTCGTCGATTTACCCGCGCCGTTCGGTCCGAGAAAGCCGAAGATTTCGCCGCGGCTTACCGACAGCGTCACGCGGTCGACAGCCGTAAAGTTGCCGAACCGCTTCGTCAGGTCCTGCAAAACAACGGTGGGTTGGTCAGTTCCGTTCATGCCGCTCCTGCTGCCGGATTCGGGCGATAAACAGATCTTCGAGCGCGGGGACGATCGGTTTTACTTCCGCGTCCCCAAAGCCCGCCGCGTGCAGCCGTTGCTCGATACTGCCGGCCGCGACCCCCGGCTGCTGCATGTAAAGATGCAGCAGAGCTCCGGCCGGCTCCGCGCTCAGTACGTCCGGCTGGCCGTGCAGCCATCCTCGTATCTCGCGGCCGCGATCCGAACGGATCGAAAAAGTGTACGGCGCGAAATCGTCGCGCAGCCTTTGCGGCGTATCCAATTGAATGATTCGTCCGCGGTGCATCAGTCCCACCCGGTCGCACCGTTCCGCTTCGTCCAGATACGCCGTGGTCACCAGCACCGTCATCCCCTCTTTCGCCAGCCGGTAAAGGATCGTCCAGAAGTCCCGGCGGCTCACCGGGTCGACGCCGTTCGTCGGCTCATCGAGCACCAGGATCTTCGGCCGGTGCAGCAGCGTGCACATCAGCGCGAGTTTCTGCTTCATGCCGCCCGAGAGCTTCGCTGCCGCACGGTCGCGAAACGGCGCCATGCGCGTCATTTCGAGCAGTTCGCCTTTGAGTTGACTCCGCTGTTCCCCGACAATGCCGAAGAGATCGGCGTAGAAGTCCATGTTTTCTTCCACGGACAAGTCGCCATAGAGACCGAACCGCTGGGCCATGTATCCGAGCTGGTCCTTGACCTCGTCAGCGTGCTGCTTGACCTCAAGTCCGTTCACCGTGACGCTGCCTTCCGTCGGGTCGATTAGCCCGCACAGCATGCGCAAGCTCGTCGTCTTGCCGGCGCCGTCTGGACCGACGAGCCCGAAGATCTCGCCGTCGGCCACTTCCAGGTCCAGCCGGTCGACTGCCACCAGTGAGCCGAACTTGCGAGTCACTTGTCCGAAACGGATCATTGACGGCTCCCCAGCACGATGACGGCGTCCACCGGCATGTTGTTCTTCAGCTCCTGGTTCGGATTGTCAAGCGAAACCTTTACCCGGTACACGAGTTTCACCCGCTCTTCCGCGGTCTGAATCTGCTTCGGCGTGAATTCGGCCTGCGAAGAAATGAACGTGATGGTCCCTTTGTACTTTTTGTCCGGAAAGCTATCCGTCGTGACTTCAACCGTGTCCCCCAGCCTGATCCGCCCCAGGTCCTGCTCACCGACGTACGCGCGCAAGTGGGGCTTGGTGATGTCGCCCAGCGTCACCACCGTCGCACCCGCCGCCAGCACTTCACCCATTTCCGCGCTCTTCGACAAGACCACGCCGTCGATGGGAGACAGGATCGTCCGGTCGCTGAGTTGCACGTCGTAGACCTTCACCTGTGCCGCGGAGCGATCGATGTCCGCTCGCCGCGCGACGGTCTCCTCCTCCCGCCGCTTCAGGTCAATCCGGTTCGCCTCCGACAGCCGGACGGCCGCCCGGGCTCGCTCGACGGCAGCGCGCGCGGCGTCGATTTGTTCTTTTCGCGGCCCTTCCTTCACAAGTGCCAACGTCTCTTTCGACCGCTGCAATGCCGCTCGCGTGGCTTCGAACCGCATCTTGTACTGGTCAAATTGCGCGCGAGATATGTCGTCGTTCTTAATGAGCCGCTGCGCGCGTTCCCAGTCTGCCGACGCCTGTTCGTACTGCGTCTGCGTTTCGTTCACGGCGGCCTGCGCCTGCTCGATCTCCTGCGGCCGCGACCCAGCCAGCAGTTCCGCCAACCGCGCTTCGGCCTGACGCAGGTCCGCTCTCTTCAACTCCAGGTCGCCCGCGATCGACTCCCGCTGGTACTCGATGCCTGTCTGCAACTGGGTCAGGTTCGATCGCGCTCCTTCCAGCCCCGCCACTTCCCGTGCCTTTTGGTTCTCCAATTCGTTTTGGTCGATCCGGGCGATCAGTTGGCCCTGCTTCACAAAGGCACCTTCGTCCACGGCCCGCTCGACCAACCGTCCGGGCCACTTGAAGGAAAGGTCGACCTCGGTCAGTTCGATGTTGCCGTGCACCACGATCCGGTTCGGATCGCGGTTGTTCGCCGCAGTAACGCGCCAGATCACGATTGCCGTGGCGGCCACCAGAAGAACGAGGAGAATGATGAACTTTCGCTTTTTCACTGTGACACTCCCTTACTGCAGACTGGGCGCATCGCCCACCGCCACATCCAAATCCACGCGCGTCGACCCAAGCCGCGCCAGGGCGTTGGCATGCGTCTCGCGGGCCCGCGCCACTCGCGTCTGCGCGTCCGTGACCTCCACGCTCGAGGCGACCCCGGCCTCAAACCGCCGCTCCGCTTGCTCGAGTTCCTTCTGCGAAAGCCCCAATGCCTCATTTGCCACGGTCGCTTGCATCCGCGCGCTCCGCAGCGCATCTACTGCCAGACGGACTTCCAGTTCCACCTGTTGGTCGGTATCATGCTGCCGGATCTGCTCCTGGCGCAGCCCGGAGAAGGCTTCGGCCCGCCGCGCGTCTCGCCTGCCGCCATCGAAGATCGGAATTCGCAGACTCGCGCCGAAAGTGTGTGTCGGGATCACGGGACCTTCGGTAATCCCGGTTGTCCCGTAGTCGCCGGTGACCGCTACTGACGGCAGCCGCTCGTATCGCACGGATTCGTAGTTCAACTGCGCGCTGCGGGTTCGAGCGGTTTGCGCGGTCAATTCCGGCCGCTGTTTCTTTGCCCTCTCGAGGGCCGCTGCCTCGGTCGGAATCTCGCCCTGATAGTCTTTCAGCCGGTCGGTCAGTTCCACGTGGCCGTCAAGCGTGAGTCCAATCGCTCGCAACAATTGCAGCTTCGCTCCCCGGGAATCCTCTTCGGCGGCAACCAGGTGCTGCCGCTCAGTTGCCACCTGCACGTCGGCCCTCACTACGTCGATGCCGGTGCCCGTACCCGCTTCCTTTTGGGAGCGTGCCAGCTTCGCGATTCGTTCCGCCAGCGCCACATTGGCCCGGCTGGCTTCTTCGACCGCTTCCGCGCGCAACGCATTGGTGTACGCCTTTGCCACCTGACCGCTGGTCTGCGTAACTGCCGTGTCCCGGTCCGCCTTAACGGCCGTCAGCGCTGCCTTTGTCGATTGCCAGCGCCGGATGGCCGCCATGTCAAACACTGTTTGCGTTCCACTGGCGCGGATATCAAGAACGTCAACCGGACCGACGAGAGTCGGTATCGTGATCGGCAGAATCGGCGCGGTGAACGTGATGCCAAACGCCGCAAGGTTTTGTGTGAAGTTCCTGTACCCCACGCTGGCATCGAAGTTGGGCAGAAGCGCGCTCAGCGCCTGCCGCTGCCTCGATTCCGCTTGCCGGATCGCCTCTTGGGCGATGCGCACGCGCGTGGCCCCATCCGGAGCTTTGGCGATCTCAATCGCCTTCTCGAGACTCAACGGCATCGATGGCCGCTCCTGCGCTACCGCCGTAACCGCCGCTAGCATCAGCATCCATCGCTTCATGCGTTCTTCTCCTCTCCGGCGAGCGACCGCAACCCCGCCGTCGTGTACCGGATCAGCCGCTCGATCACACGGTCAAACGACAAGCCCTCCAACGTCTGTCCCGCGATGAGTTCCAACAGGCTTCCTGCAGCCAGGTAATGTGCTGCGGAGCCAATCATGAAGTGCAGCCCTAACGTTCGGTCGAGCACGGACGACGCTGGTAGAGCTCGCTCAAACGCGGCCCGGAATCGAGTCACCGTCTCCTCGAGCGCCGGCCGCATCCGCAGGCGCATCGATTCACCCGGCTCTGTGTACATCCTGCCGAATAGCTTCCCGAATGAGGGCGAGCCGTGCGCGAGTATCATCGGCCGTAAGAGTGCTTCAACCACTTGCTCCAGAGGAAGTTCTCCCTCGGGATGCTCACGTTCAACCCGGTCCAACAAATCGAGCCGCGCCTTGGTGATGGGCTTCAGTCTCCTGACCATCACCGCCTGGGCCAGCTGCTCCTTCGATTGGAAGTGATAGTTCACTGCCGCCAGGTTGACCCCGGCTTCCGCCGTGATCTGCCGGAGAGAGGCCGCTTCGAAGCCAACTTGCGCGAATAACTTCTCGGCGGCGTCAAGAATCCGGTCCTTTGTTTCGGACTTGGCCTCGGACGCCGAATGATCCAACGTTTGATTCATACAACTGTTTTAATTGTACGTTCGTTTGCGGCCGTGTCAAACGGTTTTCTGGTCACATTTTTATCCGCAGACCTCCTGCTTGACATAAACCACGCCGATACAACACAATAGGGCAATCCCCCGTGTGTGGGGGATGTGTACCTTATGTAGGAGTCTCAATCAGGACTTTAAAGCGAATGACGTTGCGCAAATCCCTGCTCCTGCTCTTACCCCTCTTCACTTTCTTTTCTATCAACGCCGCCACTACTGCTACACCAAAAAGCAGCAAAAAGACGACGGCAAAACCCGCGACGAAGCCGACCGCTTTTACTCCGGCCCCCAGTTCTACCCGCACTACTACAACCTCCAAAACGGCACAGAAAAAGAAGCCGGTTCGCCGCTATTACAACCCCTACTCGACCCCGACCTTCGCGCCATCAGGCGAAGACGATAACGTCGACGGGGAAGATCTCGTCGTTCGCCGCGCTGCTGTCGAGGCTCTCGGCCCTTACAATGGCAGCGTGGTGGTGGCCGATCCGTCCACAGGCCGCATTCTCAGCATCGTGAACCAGAAACTCGCTCTTACCGGTGCGTTCACTCCCTGCTCCACGATCAAGTTGGTGTCTGGTTTGGCCGGGCTGATGGAAGGCTACATCGAGCGTGATACCTACGTCCGGCTCAGCCGGCGTGAGTCCATGAACCTGACTGTCGCGTTAGCGCGCTCAAACAATCTGTTCTTCCAGAAAATCGGCGCCAACCTGGGATTCGAGAAAGTCCGCTATTACGCGCAAATGTTCGGCCTTGGCGAGAAGGCCGGGCTGAATATCGATGGCGAAGTCGATGGAGTCTTTCCACCAGAGCCGCCGAAAGACGTGCCGTTCCCCTTTATGTGCAGTCACGGATCAGGCATAGAGATGACGCCGCTGCAGTTGACGGCGATCATGTCCTCATTCGCCAACGGGGGAACTCTCTACTACCTCCAATATCCGCGCACCGCCGAGGATGTAGAGGCGTTGGTTCCCCGCGTGAAACGGCGCCTCGAAGTTGATCACTGGCTGCCCGAAATGAAGCCGGGGCTCTTGGGCGCCACCGAGTTTGGCTCGGGCCGCCGGGCCGGCTATGACAACAGCAACGAGCCCGTTTACGGAAAGACCGGCACTTGTTCGGACGGCCGCACGCACCTTGGCTGGTTCACGTCGTTCAATGAAGTGGGAACCCGCAAGCTCGTCGTGACAGTGCTGCTCACCGGCGGCTCACCGATCAACGGACCCGTCGCCTCCGGTATTGCCGGCCAGGTCTACAAGACTCTATCCGGCCTGCAATACTTCGCCCAGCAGCACACTCTCTCGCCCGCAACGCTGGTAAACGCACAGTAGCCGGCGCGGGGCCGTATCCTGGTCCCATGACGCTGATTCTCTATCTGCTGCTCTCCGTCGCTATCGACCAGAGCTTGATGGACGCCGACCGTGCCTTCGACCGCGACACCGCCGCTCGCGGTCTGGACGGCTGGATGTCATGGTTCGCCGATGACGCGCAGTTGAACCATCGCTCCGGCGTGATCCGCGGAAAGACGTCATTGCGCGAGCATTACGCCAAGTCCATCGGGCAGCCCGCGTTCTCCCTCCGTTGGGAACCCCTCTTCGCCGAAGCGGCCAAGGACGGCTCTCTCGGCTACACCTTCGGGAAAGCGGAAGTCATTTCGAAAAAACCCGACGGCACCGAAGAGAAGCGCGCCGCCAACTACCTCACCGTCTGGCGCAAAATGCCCGACGGCAAATGGAAAGTCGTCACCGACCTGGGCAACTAGGCTGACGGCTGACAGCTTCTACACGCCCCGCACTTCGACGCGCTGGTAAACATCGCGCGTTTGCACAAGGTTCGCCAGCGTCACGCCGGGCAGTCGTGCCGAGGCAGTGCCGGCCGCAACGCCCCACCGTAACGCGTCCGAAAAATCATTCCGCTGGGACATTGACCAGGCGAACGCCGCCGCCAGTGCATCGCCCGACCCGATCGGCGACAGCACGTCCACTCTTGGAGGCACCACCTCCACCAGCGATCCTCCTGGCAGCGCTCCTACCGCGCCCCGAGCCCCCAGTGAAAGCACCACCGATTCCGCCCCCATCGCGCGGATTCGCTCCGCCGCTTCCAGAAAATGCGTCCGCGTCAGCAGCACGCGCCCCAGCAGCCGCTCCGCCTCCTGCTGGTTCGGCGCAACTGCTGTGGGCTTCGCATCCAGCGCGGCCTGCAGCGGCTCGCCGTCCGTGTCCACGAGCGTCCGCACTTTGTACATCTGCGCCAGACGAATCAGCCGCGCGTAGAAGTCCGGCGGAACTCCCGGTGGCGTGCTGCCGCAGATCATCAGCCATTGGCTGCCCGGCAACCGGGCCTTAACGGCTCTTTCAACTCGCGCGAGTTCCGACAGCGATACTTCCGGCCCCACTTCGTTCAGCTTGACGGCAAGCCCCTGGCGATCCACGATCGTCATGTTGACGCGAATCTCATTCTTGATCCGCACCAGTTCGACAGGGAACCCGCTCTTCAGCAGAAACTCTTCCAGCCGCTTCCCATTCCGGCCGCCACTTACGGCGATTGCCAGCGTCTTCCCCTTGAACGAATGCACCACCCCGCTCGCGTTGATGCCCCGACCGCCCGCCGCCTCCACCGTGGAAAGAATATAAGCCCGGTCCTCAAATACCAGTTTGTCGACCGTGACGTTTCGGTCAATGGCGGGGTTCAGCGTGAGCGAAAGGATCAAGCCCATATTCTATCGGATGGTACCCTGGGTTCTTGGGTCGCGATCCCCGTTTTCTCGCCTGGTTGGCCTTCGCGTCCGTCAGCTTCTTCTGGGGCACAACCTACCTCGGCATTCGCATGGCGCTCGAGGGCTTGCCGCCCATGCTGCTCGTTGCTGTCCGCTATACGTTTTCTGGCGGCATTCTGCTCCTGGTCGCCTTGCTTCGCCGCTGGAAACTCCCCCGCGGCCGTGAGCTTGCCGAAACCGCCCTTCAGGGTCTTGTTCTCCTCGGCGTTGGCAACGGTTGCCTTGTTCTTGCTGAAACCTGGATCGCCAGCGGCCTCGCCGCCCTCATCATCACCCTCTCCCCGTTTTGGCTTATCGGGCTCGATGCAGCCTTCCCCGGCGGAGAACGCCTTCACCTCCCCACCCTCGCCGGCATGGTCGTCGGACTCGCCGGCGTTGCGCTCCTGCTCGGCCCCGACGCCTTCAGCGCCTCACAATCCGCCTCGCTCTGGAAAGGGGTCCTCATCCTTCAACTCGGCAGCATGTGCTGGAATCTGGGCTCCATCTATCAACGCCGCCGCACCGTCACCGTCCACGCTTTCTCGAGTGGCGCCGTCCAGCAATTCGCCGTTGGAATCGCTTTCCTGTTCATCTCCCTCGCCTGGCGCGGCACCCCCGTCCACCTTACGACGCGCTCAACCCTGGCCGTTGCCTGGCTCGTCCTCTTCGGCTCCATCGTCGGCTACACGTCATACATCTACGTGCTGGACCATCTGCCCGTTGCGATCGTCTCTCTGTACAACTACATCAACCCCGTTGTCGCGGTCCTGCTGGGTTGGTGGTTCTATCGCGAGCCCTTCGGCTGGCGCGAAGCCTTCGGTATGGCTGTCATTTTCACCGGCGTTGCCCTCGTCCGACGGTTTCAGGCAAAGCGCGTCTAATCGCGCTCCAGAACCTTAGCCCCTAACATCCCGCCCAGCGACGCCGCCAGCGTGTATGTGGCGAACAGCAGCGCCAAAATGAACACGATCAGCAGTGCCAGGAACGCCGGAGTCTCCACCAGTTGCTGGATCTTCGACGCCGCATCCGGCGGCAGTGAAGCCGACGCAGCCTGTTCCTGCAGCATCGCGGCCAGCCCGCCCTTGCTCATCAGCGCCACCGCGCCAAATGTCAGCAGAACGATATTGATCAGGAACCCGAAAATCCCCGTCATCCACCCCATGCGCGCGCCGTTGCGCGGCGACAGCGTCTGTCCGCTGCGCCGGTGATACAGATAGACCGCGTAAAAACCCGCCGCCGCCGAAATCACCAGGGTCAGCAGGAACTGGATTGCCGGAATGCCAATTTGCCCCAGCGCCACGCCGCAAAGGTAGGCGATGGCCGCTGCGAGAAAACAGATCCGCACCGCCAGTCCGTTGTGGAAGTTGATCTCCGCCGGCGTGAGCGCCGATGTCAACGCCGGTGGGGGGGCCATCACCACCGCGGGCGTCTCACCGGATGCAGGTGTCTCCTCGCTCCGGGCGACCAACTCACGCACCGGGCGCCCGCATCGATGGCAGAAGAGGGCGTCATCAACGAGCCGCGCCCCGCAGGTACAGTAACCGTCCACTGTCCCATTCTATCCTGGAGGTTTCATGTCGCCGTCCACCGTGCTGGTGCTGCATTCGCCCGCGGCCCGCCATTTGGCCGTCCTCGACCGCCTGCCCCCCGACACCCGCATCGTCGCGGGCGACCGGCCCGACGCCTTCTCCGCCGCTGTGCGAGCGGAAGCTGATGTGGTCCTGGCCGCCGGCACTTTCGGCCCACTGCTTCGCGAAATGTGGCCGGACCTTATCCGCCTGCGCTGGGTGCACAGTCTCGCGGCCGGCCTCGAAGCGCTTCTCTTCCCCGAACTGGTCGAGAGTTCCATTCCGCTCACCAATTCCCGCGGCGTTTTCGCCCGCGCCCTCAGTGAGTTCGCCATCGCCGGCATGCTCCACTTCTCGAAAGACCTGCCGCGCATGGAGCGATCACGGCGCGATCACCGCTGGGATCCCTACGATGTCGACGAACTCCACGGCCGCGTCCTCGCCATCGTCGGCTACGGTGAAATAGGACGCGAAACCGCCGCCCGCGCAAAGCCTTTCGGCATGAAGGTTCACGCCCTCCGCCGCCGCCCGGAACTCTCCGTTGCTGACTCTTTGGTCGATCGCTCCTTCGCCCCCTCGGAACTTAACGACTTGCTCGATTCGGCCGACTACCTCCTTCTCTCCGCCGCATTGACCCCGGAAACGCGCGGCATGATTGGTGCGGCACATCTGGCGCGCCTGAAGCCCTCCGCCGTCGTGCTCAACCTCGGCCGCGGACCCCTTATCGTCGAAGGTGACCTTGTGGCGGCTCTCCGTGCCGGCGCTCTCCGCGGAGCCGTCCTCGACGTATTTGACGTCGAACCCCTCCCCGCCGGCCACCCGTTCTACGACGTCGACAACGTCCTTCTGTCGCCGCACTCCGCCGACCATGTGGCCAATTGGATGGAGGCCGCCGTCGAACTCTTCGTCGAAAACTTCGAGCACTACCGCGCCGGCAAGCCGCTCAAAAACATAGTCAACAAAACACATGGATATTAGATGAACGCCCCCACCTTTCAGGACATCCGAGCCGCCGCCACGCGCATCGCTCCCCTCGCCCATCGCACTCCTGTTCTCAGCAACCGCAGCTTCAATCAGCGCGCCGGCGTCGAAGCCCACTTCAAGTGCGAAAACTTCCAGCGTGGCGGAGCCTTCAAGATTCGGGGCGCGTCGAACTTCCTTTTCTCTCTCGATGACGCTACCCGCAAGCGCGGCGTTGTCGCTTATAGCTCCGGCAATCACGCCCAGGCCGTAGCCATCGCCGCTCAGCATCTCGGAATCCCGGCCACTTTAGTCATGCCCGATGACGCCCCTCGTTCCAAGGTCGAAGCCACAGCCGCCCGCGGAGCCACCATCATCCGCTATGACCGGCACAAGGAATCTCGCGAAGCGATTGGCCGGCGGATCTCCGAGGAAACCGGCGCCACGCTCGTTCCGCCGTACGATCACCCTTGGATCATCGCCGGCCAGGGTACCTGCGCTCTCGAACTCATGGAAGACCGCCCCGACATCGACGCGCTCCTTGTCTGTCTCGGCGGAGGCGGCCTTCTTTCCGGCTCTGCCCTGGCGGCGCGCGCTTTCTACTCAGGCCTTCGCATTTACGGCGTCGAACCCGAATTGGGCAACGATTGGTGGCTCTCCCGCCGTGCCGGCGAGCCCGTCGAAATCCCCTCCCCTCCGACCATTGCCGACGGCCTCCGCACGACCAAACCCGGTGTCCACACCTTCCCGCTCGTACAGAAACTGGTCGACGACATTCTGCTCGTCACCGAAGAGGAGATCAGGGAAACAGTCAAGTTCATCCTCTCCCGACTGAAGATCGTGGTCGAACCAAGCGGCGCGGTCGCCGCCGCCGCTCTGCTTTTCGGCAAAATGCCGCCGGGGCCCAAACGGGCCGGCGTCATCATCTCCGGTGGCAACGTCGATCTGGAAGTCCTGGCGTCGCTCTAGCGCTATCATTTCGCTATGACGCCCCGACCCCTCGGCGCAAACGGACCCGCTGTGTTCCCCATCGCCCTCGGCTGCATGGGCATGTCCGGAATGTACGGAGCCGCGGACGAAACCGAAAGCATCGCCACCATTCATGCCGCGCTTGACACCGGCATCAACCTCATCGACACCGGCGATTTCTATGGCTCCGGCCACAATGAGATGCTCATCGGCCGTGCGCTCAAAGGCCGCCGCTACCAGGCCCTGCTCTCAGTCAAGTTCGGCGCCCTCCGGACCCCTGGCGGCGGCTGGACCGGGGTTGACGGCCGCCCGGTCGCGGTTAAAAACTTCGCCGCCTACTCCCTCGCCCGCCTCGGCGTCGACCACATCGACGTCTACCGCCTCTCGCGCCTCGATCCAACCGTCCCCATCGAAGACACCCTCGGCGCCATCGCCGATCTCGTCCGCGAAGGCTACGTTCGCTACATCGGTCTCTCCGAAGTCGGCCCCGACACCATCCGCCGCGCCGCCGCCGCGCATCCCATCTCCGATCTCCAAATCGAGTACTCGCTCGTCAGCCGTGGACCTGAAACGGCAATCTTCCCGGCGCTGCGGGAATTAGGCATCTCCGCTACCGTCTATGGCGTTTTGTCACGCGGCCTCCTGTCCAGCTCCGTCCCCTCGGCGAATGACTTTCGCGCCCATCTGCCCCGCTTCAGCGGCGCAA
>Ga0335082_10004840_pt1 | contig 14710 bp, 13 predicted proteins | sample Lox_Sample_41_FD_206718 | JGI IMG/M metagenome (GOLD analysis project Ga0335082, IMG submission 206718) | Soil microbial communities from Loxahatchee National Wildlife Refuge, Florida, United States - Lox_Sample_4.1 | ecosystem: Environmental > Terrestrial > Soil > Wetlands | place: USA...
ACGCACGGGTCGGCGCGCACGACCTCGGCCTGGAAGAGGTACGTGCCGAGTGGCGTGCGGCACTGCCGGTGCTTAAGAAACGCGCCGTGGAAGCGCTGGCGAAGCCGGCCGGTCCGCATCATCCTCCCGGCGTCCGATGACGGGGCAGGGGCCCCGTCACACAAACACGATAGATGTTCGCCCGCCTCCTCATTGCCCTCGTGCGTGTCTATCGGCGGACGCTCTCCCCGTTCCTGGGCAACGTGTGCCGGTTCGAGCCTTCGTGCTCCCGGTATGCGATCGCCTGCCTGGAAGGGCACGGGGCAGTCCGGGGCTCCTTGCTTTCGATCGCACGCCTGTGTAAGTGCCACCCGTTTCACCCCGGCGGATACGACCCCCCGCCCCCAGCACGCCTGCCCCTGAGCGGCTTCGCCCCGAGGGGCACCCACGACTGATGGATCGCAACTCGCTCCTCCGCACCGTCTTCATCGCCGTCATCCTGCTTGGCGGGTACTGGTTCTTCTTCGGTCGCAAGTCGAGCGAGTCGGCGCAGGCGCTGCCGCCCGAGAACTACGTGAACGCTCCGAGCTTCCAGCCGGACTCGGTGGATGTGGCTACGGGGCAGCAAGCCGCAGGGCCGCCGGCGCCGGAGCAGACGTGCACCGTCGACGGTCCGCGCTTCCAGGCGGTCCTCTCGTCGCACGGCGCGGGGCTCACGCACTTCTTCCTCACCGACGCGCGCTACGCGTCGACCGACTCGCACGATCTGTCGACGACGCCGGACGTCGAGCGGTGGCGCAACCTGCGCACCGTCTTCCGCGATCCGTCCACGCAGCCGTCGCCCGACGATCAGCTCAAGTACGACCGCTTCGACTGGAAGACCGAGCAAGTGGACGGGGCTACGTGCCGCTTCACGTACGAGGACCAGACGGCGCGCATCGTGAAGACGGTGAGCGCAGACGAGCGGCCCTTCGAGCTGAAGGTCGAGACGGCGATCACCAACCTGACCGACGGGCCGCGCAAGCACCAGACGTCGATCGAGGCTTTCGCCTACCGCACCAACAAGGAGGTCAAGGGCAAGCTCGGACGCGTATCGCCCTTCCAGACGAACCTCGAGTGCGCGCGCGACAACGACGTGAAGCGCCTGAACAAGGGTGCCGACGAGTTCAAGACGGGCTGGTTCGGCGAGCCGCTCGTCGACCGGTACGCGGCGATCGCCAACTACTACTTCGCGCAGGCGCTCGTGCCCCTCGAGGCCGCGCCCGGCGTGAACGGTGAAAAGCCGGCGTGCGAGCTCCAGGACGAGCAGTGGTACGGCCCCGGGCAGAAGCCGGACGACGAAAACGCAGGCGACGTCTACAAGGCGCGTCTGACGTACCCGCAGCGCACGCTCGGGCCGAAGGAGACGGCGACTTACAAGCAGATCGCCTACTTCGGGCCGAAGGAGCGCAACGTTCTGCAGACGGCGGCGGGCGGGTGGCCGCGGCTGCAGGACCTCATCAACCTCGGGACGTTCTCGTTCGTCGCGAAGTTCCTCGTGTCGATCATCACGTGGATTCACGCCCACATGACGTTCGGCAACTGGGGCCTCGCGATCATCGTGCTCACGCTGGGGCTGCGCATCGTCCTCTTCCCGCTCACCTGGAAGCAGATCCAGAGCGCGGTGGCGATGCGGCGGCTCAAGCCCGAGATCGACGCGCTCAACGCGAAGTTCAAGGACGACCCGCAGGCCAAGAACCTCGCGATGATGGAGCTGTGGCGCAAGCACAAGGTCAACCCGCTCGGCGGGTGCCTGCCTGCGCTCGTGCAGATGCCCATCTGGTTCGCGCTCTACGCGACGCTGCAGACGGCGGTCGAGTTCTACCACACGAGGTTCTTGTGGTTCGCGGACCTGTCGGCGCCGGATCCGTTCTACATCCTGCCGATCGTGCTGGGCGCGGCGATGATCGTGCAGCAGCGCATCGTGCCGCAGCAGGGCATGGATCCGGTCCAGCAGAAGATGATGATGTGGCTCATGCCGGGCGTCTTCACCGTGATGATGCTCTTCTTGCCGGCGGCCCTCGGCGTCTACATGCTGACCAACAGCTTGCTCGGCATCACGCAGCAGCTCGTGACCGAGAAGCTGTACCCGCGATCGGGACCGCCGGGCGCTGCGGCGCCGGCGACTGCGGGAGCCGGCATCACCGTCAAGCCGGCGAAGAAGGACGACAAGGCCACGGCGACCGCCGCGGCTCTGCGAAAGGGAAAGGCTCGTGTCTGAGGAACAAGGAACGGCATCGGCGCCGCAGATGGCGTCGACGCCCGATGAGCAGACGCTCAAGGCGCTCGCCTTCGTGCGCGTGGTCGTGGGCAAGATGGAGATGAACGTCGAGGTGAACCTCGCGCCGGACGACGGCGAGGGGACGCCCGAGGAGATCCGCATCGAGATCGAGGGGCCCGACGCCGGTCGCATCATCGGCAAGAAGGGCAACGTGCTCGACGCGATCCAGTACCTGACGGCGCGTGCCGTGGTGCGGCCGGGCGACCCGCGGCGCCACGTCATCGTGGACGCCGAGGGGTACCGCGCACGCCACGAGGATCAGCTGTCGCAGATGGCGCGACGCCTCGCTCAGCGCGTGGCGACCGAGGGCAAGGTGATCACCTTCGACCCGATGAGCGCGCGCGAGCGGCGCATCGTGCACATGGCCCTTCGCGACGTGAAGGGCGTGCGCACCGAGAGCACCGGCGTCGAGCCGCAGCGGCGCATCCAGATCATCCCGGACAAGGGCGGCACTGGCAGCGCCGAGGGAAGCTGAGCTTCTAGAGAGACGGCGGCGCCAGGCTGGACTTGGCGACCTCGGAGACGACTGCCTCGAGGTCCGGTCGCCACTTCGCGAGCTCCGCGAGCTGGCCGCCCTCACCCTTGTGCGAGTCGAAGGCGCGGCGCGCCCTGAGCGCCGCCTGCAGCGCGCGCAGCCAGCCCACCTCGAGGTCGAGCGTGCGCGCTTGCTCGTTGTACATCGTGTGGTGCCACACGAGGTCGAGGGCTGCGCGACGCTCGGCGACCATGCGGCGGCGCGACTGGACGCTCGCGACGATCGCGGCTCCGAAGGAGCCGCACGCGACGACGGAGACGGCGCTGAGGAAGACGTGGGGGCCGCTCCGGGCGAAGGCGAGCATCGAGGACAGGAGCGCGGCCGCGCCGATGGAGGGCAGCACGAGGAACTCGGCGACCGAGCCGACGTACTTCGATTCGCCGAGCGGTCTGCCCTGCGCCCCCTCGAGGAGCATGCGGGCCGCCGCCCCGCGTGATCGCACGACGCCGCCGTCGGCAGGCATGGCGCGCCGGAGCCGGTCGTCTCCGCCGAACTCGGCCCACACGGCCGTCGCTTCGGTCGTGGGCTCGGGAGGGACGTCCGCCTGCCACGCGGCGAGGTCCCTCTCGGCCGCCTCGAGCGCGGCGGTCGCCTGCTCTTCGCTCGCCAGCGAGGCGACGTTGTCGGGCGCGCCGCGAGAGGCGCGCGCCTCGGCCACGCGTGACTTTGCCGTCTCCACCTCCCCGTCGAGCCGCGCGCGCTGACGCACGAGGTCCACCCACGAGTAGAGCGGTGCGATGACCTCGTCGCCCACGTCGCGCGTCAGCTTTCGGAGCGACTCCTCCAGCTTGAACCGGAAGCGCTCCACGTCCGCCTTGAGCAGCGGGTCGCTCGCGGCGCCCTCGGCCAGCGTGTCGATCTTCTCGCGCACGCTGACCGCCTCGAGCCAGGCCCGCTCGGGGTCCTCCTCGCGCAGACCGACTGCCAGGGTGAGCTGCGTCTTGAGCAGCCGCAGCGCGCGCGGCAGGGGGTTCTGCGAGGTGGAGGCGTACTCGCCGGTGCCCGAGCCGGGCGGGATGGAACCTCCCGGCGGCGGCATGGATCCGCCGGGCGGAGGCATCGATCCCCCGGGCGGAGGCATGGAAGAGCCCGGCGGAGACGTGGGGGAGCCGGGCGCCATGACGCGATTCAAAGTTACCGCGGTTGGGGTCACGGCGGTACTTTGCGGTCGAGCTCCGAGCGCGCGAAATCAGGTCGGACGGCGGTCCACGGGGCCGTCCAGGGGGGGCCTCTGCATCTGCCCCAGCGTCGCGAGGCGGGCATGCGGGGGGGCAACGTGGCGCACCTGCTCGGGATCGTCGCTGCCCATCGTGACGATCGCGCCGGCGATGGGCGCGAGCAGCTCCGAGGCTCGCAGCGCGTCGGCCGCCGGCAGGACCTGGACGTGGCGGCCGGTCGGCGGGACCAGCAGGCGCTCTCCGAGGCCTACGGCATGCTGCGATCCGGACCAGGTGCGGCCCGCGAACGCGAGGGCCTCCTGCCAGCGGCGTGCCTCGGCGCGCTCCTCCTCCGCCAGCGTTCCGCGCGGCACGCGCACGGCCCATTCGTCGAGGCTCGCGTGCAGGGCGCCGGCGAACCGCTCGGCGCGAGCCGCGTCGCCCTCGACGAGGACGACGCGCGGGCTGAGGCATCCACGCTGGTCGAACACGACGACGTCCTCGGCGAGCCATGGCGCCGCATCCGCCGGATCGGCCGCGCGGGTCACGAAGGCCACACCGAGACCCGGGCCGTGAGCCCGAACGGACACCCCGGGCCTGGCTCGCTCGCGCACTTGCTCGATCGCTGCGGCGCCGCCGTACACGTCGATGCGATCCGCGTCGCTCTCACGCGGGTCGCGCTCCGAGGTCAGCAGCACGCCCGGATCGTTCGCGGCGTCGACGAGGGCTTCCGTCAGGATCGGATCGCGCGGCGACGGCCGGATGGTGACACGCGCCGCCGCCGCGCGCGCGAACGCGAGCGCGCGAAGCGCACCGACGAACACGTTGGCCGAGAGGATCACGTGCACGTGCGCCGCATCACCGGCGCTCTCGACGAGCGCGCGCAGCTGCGCGTCCGTCGCATCTCGCTCGAGCGATTCGAAGCCCAGGAGTACGCCCTGCGGCGAAAGACCGGTCGTCCGCGCCAGCGACGGCACGAGCTCGTGGCGCTTCTCGTACACACGCCGGGCCGCCTCCAGCAGCCGGCGTAGTTCGCGGACGCGCTCGTCGACGGTCCGCATCGCTCACCGCCCTCCGAGCATCTCGTCGACGGCAATCGAGCAGCCGCGCGGCGCAGCGCCGGGCGCGCGACCGAGCAGCTCGAAGCCGCCGCTCACCCTGCGCACGAGATCCGCAGCGAGCACAGCGAACGCGCTGTCCACGTTGGCGAGATCCTCGATCCGGGCGATCCCGACCTCGCCGTCGGGAACGGGCGCGAGCGTCTCGGGGTGGACGGGCACGACGCGCGCCCACGTCGGCTCGAGGTACACGCCGGGCGGCGTCGCTGCACGCGACAGCGAGCCTTCCCAGAACTGACTCGAAAGCTCCGTCATCCCGTACTCGCTCACGACGTGTCGCTCGTCCACGGCGAAGAGCCGCGCCACCGCGCGACGGAGCTCCGCCGCGTCGACTTCTCGCGTGCGACCCTTGAACCCGCCCGTCTGCATGACACGGCTGGCGCCGGGCAGCGGGAGCGATGCCGCGAGATCGGCCAGGTGCGCGAGGGCGAGACTCGTGGCGAGGATCACGGCGGGGCGCCTGGCATCGAGCTCCGCGATGCGCCGGCGGAGGCCCTCGACGTCGAGCTCACCGTCGCGGAGAAACCACGCGCCGCCGCCCCACGCTTGCGCGAACGTGGCGCACATGTGCGCGAGCGACGAGTCGGGCGCGTGCTCCGGAGACGGACCGACGACGAGGACCGGCATCGGCGGCTCGAGGTCCGGCGCGAGCATGGCGCGACCGAACGCGAGGGCCGCCGCGTCGTAGGTCGACGTGATGCGCATCGGATGCGCGCCGCGAGCGCCGATGGTCGTGCCGCTCGTGCGGAACGTGACGCGCGCCTGATCCCTCGGGAAGGCGAAGACCGTGGCCGCCTTGAACGCATCCGTCGGAACGGCGGGCGCCTCGGCGGCGCTCCGGATGCGCTCGGGGGCGACACCGCGTGCTGCGCAGAGACGCGCGTAGCCGGCGACGTGACGCGCCTGGAAGCGCGCGATGTCCACCGCGAGCGCATCGAAAGGCTCGGCGGCCGGTGCACCGCGCTCGAAGGCGCGCACGAAGGCGAGGGACCTCGCGTGCAGCGCATCGCTCTCGGCCAGCCGGACGGGGTCCGTCATCGGACACGAGAGCTAGCTCAGAGCGTCGCGCAGCGCCTCCGCGAAGGCGCCCAACAGGGCCTCGTCCACGTCGAGTGGCGGGGTGAGCGTGAGCACGTCGCCGGCCACGCCGCCGGTGAGCACGATCCAGCCCCGGCCCAGCAGACTGCGCGTGACCGAGAGCGTCCGGGCGGCGCCGCCTTCCAGCGCCACGCCGACCATCAGCCCGCGCCCTCGCACGTCTGCGACCCCGCGGCCGGCCATGCGCTCTCGCAGGCGGTCGAGCCAGCGCTCGCCGGCCTCGCGGGACCTGTCGACGAGCTCGCGGTCCTCGAGCTCGCGCAGCGTGGCGATGGCCGCGGCACACGCGAAGGGCGCCCCGAAGTGCGTCGCCGTGTGGATGGTGGTGCCCCCGTGCTCGGCCCAGCCGCGCATGGCGCGCTCGCTCCCGACGCACGCGCTGACCGGCAGACCACCCCCCAGGCCCTTGCCCAGGCACACCACGTCGGGAAGGACGCCTGCCTCGACGCTCGCGAGCCAGGCGCCGCTCCGACCCAGGCCCGTCCAGATCTCGTCGCACACGAGAAGCGCCCCGGCCGCATCGCACGCGCGCCGCAGGGCCGGCAGGAACGAAGCCGGAGGCACGATGCATCCGCCGCGTCCGAGCACCGGCTCGACCAGCACGCACCCGACGTCTCCCGCCCGGAGCGCCTTCTCCACCGCGGCGAGGCTCGGCGCGAGAGAAGCGTCGTCGCCGGGAAACGGCGCAAAGGACACGTGCGTGTTGAGCTGCTCGGCGAACGGCTCCCGGAAGCTCGCCCGCAGTCCGCACGCCGCGAGCGGTCCGTGCGACAGCCCGTGATAGCCGCCCTCGAACGCCACGACGCCGGGACGTCCCGTCGCGAGCACCGCCGTCTTGAGCGCCGCGGTCACCGCGTCGGCCCCGCTCGTGCCCAGCATCACGCGTGCGCCCTCGGTCGGGTACAGCCGCGCGAGCCGCTCGCACAGCACCAGCTTCACGTCGGATCCGTAGACGTCGCCCAGGGCCAGCCCGAGCCTCTCCCCCTGCGCCACGACCGCCTGCTGCACGGCGGGCGCGCAGTGCCCGAGGAGCAGCGCGCCGAACCCCGCCGTGAGATCCACGTAGCGGTTCCCATCGGCGTCCACGACGTTGGCCCCGCACGCCTCGGCGTACACGATGGGCGCCTGCTCGCTGCCGCTCTCGCGTTCGCGCGCGTCGCGCCTCGCCACCACGGCGGGCGACTCGAGGTCCGCGAGCCTCGCGGCCATCTCGCGCGACCTCGGACCCGGCGGCGCCACGCGCACGTCGGGCAGCTGCTGCCCCCGGTTCACGCCATCACACGATTGCGACCGCCGCGCTTCGCCTCGTAGAGCTTCTCGTCGGCGCGCTTGATGAGGTCCATGCTCGCCTTGTCCTCGTCGTGGAGCATGGCGGCGCCGATGGAGATCGTCACGCGGATGGTCTCGCCCTGGAACACGAAGCGGCTCTGCTCGATCTTCTCGCGCAGACCCTCGGCGAGCTGACGCGCGCCCTCGAGGTTCGTCTCGGGCAGGATGACGGCGAACTCCTCGCCGCCGTAGCGCGCGAGCACCTCGTCGCGCCGGATGCGCTGCTGGATGAGACGGGCGACCTCCTTGAGCACGTAGTCGCCCGCGAGGTGGCCGTGCACGTCGTTGATCTTCTTGAAGTGGTCGATGTCGAGCATCAGGAACGAGAGCTCGCGCGTGTGGCGGCGCGCGCGCATCAGCTCCTTGTCGAGCGCTTCGAGGAGGTACCGCTTGACGTGCACCTGGGTCAGACCATCGATGATGGTCATCCGGTAGATCTCTTCGTGGTACTGCGCCTCGACGTCCTGACCGCTCAGGAACTTGAAGATCGTCGGACCGATCTTGATGCGGTCGCCGTTGCCGAGGCGCGACTCGCGCATGATCTGCTCGTCGTTCACGTACGAGCCGTTGGTGCTCCCGTCGTCCACGCACCACCACGCGCTGCTGCGCTGCTCGAAGTGCGCATGCCGGCGCGAGACGCTGTCGCCCTCGAGGACGATGTGGTTCTCGGCGCCGCGCCCGATGCGAATCGGGCTGCTGTCGAGGACGAAGCGCCGCCCGAGGAGCGTCGGCTCCTTCGTGTAGATCACGACCAGGCAGTCGTTCCCCTTGGGGACCCCGTCGGGGCCCCCGATGGGCTTCTGCACGATGGCTGTGACTCGAGTTTTCTCCTCGGACTCGCTCACGCGTGCGGCCTCAATCCTTCGTTACATTTGAGGTTATTGCCCGTGTTCGCCGGGGTCAAGGCGTGCCCGATGCGCGCCAGGTCGCTGCGCAGCCACGGGGGAAGGAGGATCGCGTGAGGCAGCACCATCGTTGGACGCGGCACGTGCAGCGAACATTTACGCGTGGCGACCCACACGTCTACTGAAGCCTCGCCACGCTCGTGCTGCAGGAGCGTGCGCGTGGCGACGGGGGTGTGATCCCGCGCACGAAGGACCACACGCGGCACGACGCCGCGCCGCGCGAGAGAACGCAGGACGCGATGCGGCCGCGCCAGAGCGGAGACGAGGCCGACGCGGGCGCCGCGCAGGGTGTCCCACGGGAACGGCACGTCGTCCTCCACGATCGGGACGACCGCATCGGCAGCCCTCAGCAGCGCCTCGACCGGGGCCCGCAGGTCGCCGCACGGAGGCACCGCGACGGCCCGTCCCCACGGCTCTTCCGGGTCGACGGCGAGCAGCGCGAGCGTGGCGGGCGCCGGCTGCGTCTGCGCGACCCCGTCGAGCACGAGCACGTCGGCGATGCGAGCCGCGAGCGCCACGGCCGAGGCGCGATCGGGCCCGACGACGACCGGCACCCCGGCTGGCTCGAGCTCGACCGCGGCGACGAGCGCCTCGTCTCCCACGAGCTGCAGCGGGTCGGTCGTGCGGACGACCCTCGGGCAGCCGGGGCGCGCCCGGTACGCGTGCCCGACGAAGGCCACGCGCGCGCCGCTGCCGCTCGAACGCGCACGCGCGAGCTCGCGCGCGCAGGCGATCGCCAGGGGCGTCTTCCCGGACCCTCCCAGCGTCGCGCCGCCCACCGCGACGACCCGCACGTGCGCCGGGAAGTCGAGCGCGCGCACGACGCGGCCGGCCGACGCGCCTTCCCAGACGCGCGCGGCCGCCCGCGCGAGCCGACCCGTGAAGGCGCCCTCCTCGAGGACCCTGGCGACGAAAAGCACACCCCTTCGTACTACGGTACCCTCCCCTCTTCCCATGCTCGCCATCGACCCCCTGCGGCTCGCGAAGCGACAGCTCGAGATCGACCGGGAACGCACGGACCGCTTCCCGCACCTTCTCTCCCACAAGGCCACGCGCATGACGGCGTCGCCCCTGGCGCTGCTGCGTGGGGCGGCGCCCCTCTTCTACGAGCTGCTCGAGCGCCACCCCTCGCTGCGCGAGGGTCCGCGCGGCGAGGGATGGCTCGTGGGGGATTGCCACCTCGAGAACTTCGGCGCCTTCCGCGTCGCGGCGCTCTCGACGCGCGAGACCCGGGAGACGCGCGCACGCGAGGCCATCGTCTTCGACCTGAACGACTTCGACGATGCCTTCGTCGGACCGTGGCGGTACGACGTCCTGCGCCTGCTCACGAGCCTCATCCTCGGCGGACGCGAGCTCGGCACCGACGGACCGCGCACGCTCGCGCTGGCCGACGCGCTGCTGCGCGCCTACTCGAACGCGGCGTTCCACGCGCGCAAGGCCCCGGCGCCGCCTCACGTCATCGCGGCGCTGATCGAGAAGGTCCAGAAGCGCACCCGCAAGGAGCTGCTCGACGCGCGCACGAGCGTGGTCCGCGGAGAGCGGCGGTTCGTGCGCGGGACGCGCTACGAGACGCTGCCGAAGAAGCTCCGGGAGAAGGCCGAGCGGGCGTTCGCGAAGTTCGTGAAGCGACTCCCTGCCGGCGAGCGTCCGCCGAAGGAGGCCGTGGAGGTCGTGGACGCCGCCTTCCGCGTCGCGGGGACGGGCAGCCTCGGCTGCCTTCGCGTCGCGGTGCTCGCCCGCGGCAAGGGGGGCCCCGACGGCGCGTGGATCTTCGACATGAAGGAGGAGGACATCCCGTCGGCGTCGTGCGTCGTGCGCCCCCCGCGCCTCGAGGCGGCCGATCGCGTCGCGACCGCCGTGCGCGCGTGCGTGTCGCAGACCCCGCGCATGATCGGGACGACCAAGCTGCGCGGCTCCTCGATGTTCACGCGCCGCCTCGCACCTCAGGAGGACAAGCTCGACCTCACGAAGCTGGCGGCTCAGGACATGGAGCCGCTCGCGTCGTACCTCGGCGCTCTGCTCGGCGCGGCGCACCGCAGAGGTGCCAAGCGCGCGCCGAAGAAGGCGTGGAACGATCGCGACCGGGCGCATCTGCTCTACCAGGCCATCGAGCTGGCCGGCCTGCACGAGGCGATGTACCTGGCCTACTGCGGGCTGGTGAGGTGAGCGAGAGCGAGAAATTCTTCGAGGCGATCGCGGGACGCTACGACCGCGTCTACGCGCTCGGCGCGCCCGAGTCGAAGGCGCGCGCGACGCGTCTCCTCGCGGAGCTGCCGCCCGCGCCCGCCCGCGTGCTGGACCTCGGGGTGGGCACGGGCCGGGAGCTCCCGGTCCTGCTCGACGCGGGGCTGGCGGTCACGGGCGTGGACCAGTCGCAGGCGATGCTCGATCGATGCGCGAGGCGCGCCCGTCCCGTCCCGCTCGTGCGGGCCGACTTCTGGCAGCCGCTCCCTTTCGAGGACGCGAGCTTCGACGCCGCCATCGCGCTGCACGGGACGCTGGCGCACCCTCCGGCCGAGGACTCGATCGCCGAGCTGGGCGCCGAGCTCGCGCGCGTCGTTCGATCCGGCGGCGTCCTCGTCGCCGAGGTCCCCTCCCCCGCGTGGGTCGAGCGCCTGGACGCGCTTCCGTCCACCGGCGATCGCGTCCTGCGCCGCACGGGTCCGCGCACGTGCGTCTTCGAGGACCGCGTCGCCGGAGCCTCGATCGAAGCGCGCGTCCTCGACGACAGCGAATGGATCGCGGCACTTCGCCCCGCCTGGCAGACGAGGATCGAGCCACTCGGCGAGCTGGAGTGGCTCGTCCTCGCGCGTCTCGCGCGCTAGGCTTCTCACCGTGCGACACGCCTTCCTTGCGGGTGCCGCTGCGGCCGGCATCCTGGCCGCCACGACGACCGCCCGCGCCAATGGCCGCTTCCCGCAGTCCAACCAGATCCTGTTCTCGTCGACGGAGCCGAGCTGGATCATCGTCCGCAACACCTTCGGGGTCACCATCTCGAAGGACAACGGCAACTCCTGGTACTGGCTCTGCGAGGACACGCTGGGGCTTCCCCCGACGTCCAACGAGGACCCGTTCATCGGGATCACGAGCAACAACTCGCTCATCGCCGGTCTGTCGCTCGGCCTGCAGGTGTCGAGCGACGTCGGCTGCAACTGGACGGTCGAGGGCGGGCCCCTCGCGGGGCAGCTCATCAAGGACCTGGTCGTCCACAAGGACAACCCGCACATCGTCGACACGGTCACGAACACCTACAGCCCGACGGCGACCGTCGACGGCGGCCCAGGCTACGCGCACCAGCTCTACGAGACGATCAACGACGGCGCCGACTGGGCCTCGTTCGGGACGGGAATCGATCCCACGGCGGACGTCACGACGATCGAGGTGGCACCGAGCGATCCGAACCGCATCTACGTGTCGGCCTTCCGCGGCCAGGGAGCGACGCGTACTGCGTCCCTCTTCGTGTCGAAGGACCACGGCGCCACGTGGGCGGAGCACCAGACCCCGCTCGACAACACGCACGAGACGGCCGTGTACATCGGCGGCGTCGACCCGAACGACGCCGATCTCGTGTACCTCCGGACCGAGGGTCTATCGCGCCTCATCGTCTCGTCGGACGGCGGCCAGACCTTCAAGATCGGCTTCGCGAAGCTCACCGGGCAGATGCTCGGCTTCGCCCTCTCGCAGGACGGGTCGAAGGTCTACGTCGGCAGCGTGGAGGACGGGGTCTGGGCCGGCGACAAGGCGACGCTCACGTTCACGAACACGAATCCCCAGGTCCACGTCCAGTGCCTGACGACGCGGGGCACCGACCTGTGGGCGTGCTCGGACGAGCCGAGCTGCTTCGTGGCCGGCGTCTCGCAGGACGACGGCAAGACGTTCACCGCGAAGATGCACCTTCTCTCGATCCAGGACGCGCTCCAGTGCCCGGCGAACTCGCAGGCGGCCATGTGCACCGGGACCACCGACGCCGGCGCGATGCCGTTCGTGTCGCTCTGCTCGGGCGTCGGCGCTTGCTACGGGGAGGACGCGAGCCCGCTGCTGCCGCTCACGTCGACGTGCTTCTGCTCGGGCTCGTGCACCGACCTGGTCTACGACGCCTCGGCGAAGTGCCCCATCATCGGCAACGACGCGTCGCTCTACTGCCCGCTGACGGACTCCGGAGGGCCGGCCAACGGCTCGTCGTCTTCCGGAGGAGCCAGCGGGGGCGGTAGCGGGGGCAGCGGCGGCAGCGGCGGCACCAGCAGCGGAGGAGGCGGCAGCGGCAGCTCCTCGTCGAAGAGCTGCGGATGCGACGTCGTGGGCGGCGGCGGCGCGCTCGGGTTCCTCGCGGCGGGCGCGCTGGGGGCGCTCGCGGTGAAGCGCCGGAGGCGCACCGGGGGACGCGCTTGAGGAGCGCCTGGGCACACGCGACGCTCCTCGTCGCGGCAGGGGCGGCGCTGGCACCGGTGGGCTCGTTCGGGTGCAGCAGCTCGAGCACCGGGAGCACGTCCTCGTATCTGTCGCGCGAGGCGATGCTCGATCCGCAGTCTTGCCAGACCTGCCACCCGAACCACTACAACGAGTGGCTCGCCAGCATGCACGCCGGCGCGTCGGACGATCCCGTGTTCCGCGCGATGAACGCGCGCGGGCAGCGCGAGACGAACGGCCAGCTCGCCGACTTCTGCATCAAGTGCCACGCGCCGATGGCGCTCGCCGAGGGTGCGACGAAGGACGGCACGAACCTCGACAGCGTGCCCAGGCAGCTGCACGGCGTCACCTGCTTCTTCTGCCACACGATCGACGCCGTGACGGGGTCCCACAATGCCGCCGTGACGCGGTCGGGCGACCTCGTGATGCGCGGCGAGATCAGCGATCCGGTCGCGAGCACCGCGCACGCCTCGGCCTACGACGACGTCCTGGACCGAGCGAAGCTCACGAGCTCGACGATGTGCGGCGCGTGTCACGACATCGTGGCCCCGCCTGGCGCGCACATCGAGCGCACCTTCGCCGAGTGGCAGGGATCGATCTTCGCGCAGCAAGGGGTCGGCGACTCGTGCGAGGCGTGCCACATGCGCCAGAGCGCGAGCAAGGGACCGGTCGCGCAGGTGACCGGACAGACGCTGCCGGCGCGCTACACGTACGCGCACGACTTCCCGGGCGTCGACATCGCGCTGCCCGGCTACCCGGCCGCCGGAGCAGACAGGGACGCGATCCTCACGCTCCTGCAGACGACGCTGCAGGGAGCGCTCTGCGTGACGCAGACGGGGGGCGTCCGGGTCATCGTCGACAACGTGGACGCGGGGCACTTCTGGCCGAGCGGCGCGGCGCAGGACCGTCGCGCGTGGGCCGAGGTCGTCGCCACCAAGGGCGGGCAGACCATCTACCAGAGCGGCGTCGTTCCGGACGGCACGGCGGTCACCTCGATCACGAGCACGAGCGATCCGGACCTCTGGCTCCTGCGCGACTGCATCTTCGACGCGTCGGGCAAGCAGGTGGACATGTTCTGGCAGGCGGCTTCGTACGAAGGCAACGCGCTGCCGGCGCCGGTCACGTTCAACATGACGGACCCCAGCTTCTACAAGACGCACATCGTGCAGTCCTTCCCGCGGGCGCTCGGGTCGGCACTGCCCCAGATGCCGGACCAGGTGACGCTGCGCATCCGGCTCCAGCCGATCGGGCTCGACGTGCTGCAGGACCTCGTGAAGAGCGGCGACCTGAAGGACATGAGCGTGCTCCAGAACATGCCGACCTGGGACGTCCTGCCGCTGATCACCTGGACACCGGCGGCCGCGATGGCGCAGAAGCTCACCTACGTGGACGAGGACGGGCAGCCCGTGAGCTGCGTGTCCCCCACGGGATTCAACGTGGGCGCCGACAAGTACCCGGCCGTCAACCACATGAAGTGCAGCCCCTGATCCCGTTGCGGCCTAAGGATGCTCGCCGACCAACGTGGCGAGGTGACGCCTCGCTTCCGGCGAGATCTTCTTCGCAGCTGCCGAGACGTCGCGAGCGAGCCCCCGATCGTGATGCGCGCGCGCGGCGTCAGCCGCGAGGACCAGCGCGCCTGGCTGCCGATCGGCCAGCGCGAGGATGAGCGCCTCCGCCTGACGTCGGTCTTTCTCCGACTTGATGGACGAGGCGCCCGCGGCGCGGCGCATCGACACGGCAAGCTTGTGCAGCGCGAATCGTCCTGCGTGTGGAATGTTCACCAGGATGGAGTGGGCGCCGATGAAGAGACCGCGCGAGACCTCGTCGCGAACGAGGTAATCCATGTACCGCAGCGGCTGGGC
>Ga0335082_10004841_pt1 | contig 14709 bp, 13 predicted proteins | sample Lox_Sample_41_FD_206718 | JGI IMG/M metagenome (GOLD analysis project Ga0335082, IMG submission 206718) | Soil microbial communities from Loxahatchee National Wildlife Refuge, Florida, United States - Lox_Sample_4.1 | ecosystem: Environmental > Terrestrial > Soil > Wetlands | place: USA...
GGAGGTCATGGCGGGGATATCGGAGCGCCAAAACCGATGCCGGGAGGCAATGGCGCTCGATTGGTGGCAACCTTCGCAGTTACTCCGGGCGAAATCTTAAATATTGTGGTCGGCGGGGCGGGTGTCAGCAAATGACCGTGCAGGGGGCGGCGGAGGCTCGTGCGTCTATCGTACTCCGGCCCAGGCAGGGCTGCTCATTGCCGCGGCCGGCGGAGGCGGTGCCGGTCTTGGTTCGGGCGGCGGCGGTGGAAGCGCATTCAAACTCGGCATCGGATGGCCAGAGCGCTGACAATCCGGGCGGCACTGCGGGAACGGGCGGGAATGGCGGCGGTGGCGGTGGCAGCGAGGGCGGCGGAGGTGGCGGCGGAGGCGGTGCCGTGTCAGGTGGTGGGGGAGGCTCCTTCAGCGCCTCGACACCGAGCATCGCGACCGACGGGTTTCAATCCGGCGACGGCTACGTCACAATCACTGCGAGTGTCGTTCCGACGGACGCTTTTCAGGTCAACTATGCTTCTAATCTGCAAGCGGGGGATTCTTTCGTCAACATCAGCAATACCGGTTCCAGCGCAGGGAATCTCTGCGCCAACATTTATGTCTTCGACCCGTCGGAAGAGATAGTTTCTTGCGCAGTAAGAATATCGCTCGCAGTCGCGCAGAGTTTGATTTTTTGCAATTCAGTGAAAGAAAAGCCCACTGCTTCTTGTATCCTAGGAGATTAGCATGCGGCTATTCACTGGGATCGACCTACCCGAAGAGGTAAGGGAGCGGCTGGAACGTTTGCTCATGCATCTGCGTCCAGCGGCACACCTGAAGTGGAGTCCGGTATACAACCTGCACATCACGCTGAAGTTCATCGGTGAGTGGCCGGAAGAGAAGTTACCGCAACTTCAAAAAGCATTGCAGTCCCTGACCAATCGCGCTCCGGTTCGAATCGAAGTACGGGGGCTCGGATGGTTTCCCAATCCGCACCACCCGCGCGTCTTCTGGGTAGCCGTCCAGGGTGGGACCGCTCTGGAGGCGCTTGCCCGTGATAGTGACGAGGCCCTGGAACCCTTGGGAATCCAGAAAGAAGGCCGTGCTTTTACCGCGCACCTTTCGCTTGCTCGAATTAAAGAACCGACGCCGCTCGATGCTTTGAGAACTGCGATCGCGAAGCTCGAATCCGCCGAATTCGGATCGTTCACCGCCGAGAAGTTTTATCTGTACCGCAGCCAGCCAGGCTCAGCCGGATCCATCTACACCAAACTGGCGGAGTTCCCGCTCCAAGCTAAATGACGCCTCTGCTTGTGCTTGTAGTGGCCTATCTCGCCGGCGGAATTCCGTTCGGCTATCTGTTGGTCCGCATAAAGACCGGTCGCGACGTCCGAACGATGGGTAGCGGAAACATCGGGGCCACAAATGTCTTGCGAACGACCGGCCGGGCGGTCGCGGTAATCACGCTGATCCTGGACATCGGCAAAGGACTGTTCGCTGTCTGGCTAGCCGCGAAGCTTACCACCGAATCGCCTTTGTGGATGAGCGCCGCCGCACTCGCGGTCATGGCCGGACATGCCTATCCGGTGTTTCTAAAGTTCCGGGGAGGAAGAGCAGTAGCCAGTTTCATCGGCGCGTTCCTCTATTTGACGCCCGTTCCGCTACTGGCATCCTTGGCGCTGTTCGTCATCGTTGTTGCTGCGACGCGCTACATTTCTTTGGGATCCATCGTAGCTGCCGGCAGCCTTCCCCTCGGTGTTTGGCTGATCGAACATCCGCCGATGCCCGTACTAATCGCGGCGCTTGCCGCTGGGGTTTTTATCATATACCGGCATAGCGCAAACATCGCCAGAATTCGCGCCGGCAACGAGCACGTCTTCCGTTTCAAGTGACCCGAATCGCCATCATCGGGGCAGGGAGTTGGGGCACGGCTCTTGCGATCGTGCTGGCGCCAAGATTCGAGCGCATCCGCCTATGGGTGCGGGAACAAGATCTCGCGGCGCGCATGATTGCCACGCGCGTCAACGACATCTTCCTGCCGGCCTGCGAATTACCTGGTAACGTTGAGCCGGAGTGCGACCTCAGGCGGGCGCTCGAAGATGCGAGCATCGTCATTGGAGTCATGCCCTCGCGCTTTGCGAGATCACTCTATGCGGCGATGCTGCCGGACCTGAAAGCTGAGATGCAATTCGTCAGCGCTACCAAGGGCCTCGAAAACCGAACGCTGCTTCGCATGTCGGAAGTCGCTCAAGAAGTAATCAGCCAGAACTTCCCTCCGCGCATCGCCGTTCTCTCTGGCCCAACCTTTGCCCGAGAAGTCGCTCGTGGGGAACCCACCGCTGTCGTAATCTCTTCTGAAGATCGTGAACTCGCCGAATCCATCCAGCACGCGTTCTCAGGACCGACCTTTCGTCTTTACACCAACGACGATCCGGTCGGCGTGGAAGTCGCCGCCGCGTTAAAGAACGTGATCGCGATCGCTGCCGGAGTTTGCCAGGGCCTTGGTCTCGGCAGCAACTCGATCGCGGCCTTGATCACTCGCGGACTCGCCGAGATCACGCGGCTGGCCGTCGCCATGGGCGGTCGTCCCCGAACCCTGTCAGGACTCGCGGGCCTAGGCGATCTGGTACTAACCTGCACCGGGGATCTGAGCCGCAACCGGTCCGTCGGCATCGAACTCGCCAAAGGCCGAAAACTCTCCGAGATCGTAGCTTCCATGACCATGATCGCCGAGGGCGTCGAAACCACCTCCGCAGCCGTCGATTTGGCTCGCAAGTTCAACGTAGACCTGCCCATTACCCAACAAATGGACTCCATTTTCCGAGGCGGCCGATCTCCCCGTGAAGCCATTCGCGAACTCATGGAGCGCAGTCTTAAGACCGAATAACGTAAAGTACTGTAAACCCCGCCCGAAAACCCTCGTCGTGAACTGCAGGTTGAAGGATGGACCGGAAACGTATGATCGCACAACTGGCGCAACCTTCCATGAATACGCGGGTTAACAATGTTGTAGCAGCCGGAAGTCCCCTGGAACGAGACGCGGAACTAATGCTGCGAGTCCGCCACGGGGATCAGGCTAGTTTTGGGTTATTGTTGGAACGCCATCGTGGACCTGTGATCCATTTCTTGTACCGGATGGTCCAGAATCAGGCGGTTGCTGAAGAGTTAGCGCAGGAGGCATTCTTACGGGTTTACCGGTCGAGAGAAACATATGAACCGACGGCCAAATTCACGACATGGTTATTTCGGATCGCAACGCACCTCGCACTGAACTGGATTCGCGATGGACGAAACGAAAAATCACAGCAGAGTTTGGACCAGGAAATGGCGGATGGAGCTACCCGACAGGTGGCCGACCGGTCGAGGACAGTGGAGGAGGAGTTGGTTTATCAAGCGCGTCTACGGGAGGTGCGGCAGGCGATTGAATGCTTGCCGTCAAAACAGCGCGCCGCGGTGATGATGCACAAGTATGAAGAACTGGAGTACTCCGAGATCGCGAATATGTTAACGTGTTCTGAATCGGCAGTGAAATCGCTGCTGTTTCGCGCTTACGAGTCGCTCCGGTCGCGCTTGGCACATATGGCTTGACGAGGGAAGAATTATGAGGGAGTGTCCGATCGAAGATGGCAATGGCGCTGAGCTGATTCTGGCTTACGGCGCTGGAACGCTCGATCCGCAAACGGAAGCTGCGTTCCAACAGCATATGCGCTCGTGCGAGAGCTGCCGCGAACTGGCTGCCGCGCAGCGTGAGGTCTGGTCCGCCCTCGACCATTGGACCCCGGTGCCTGTCTCATCGGATTTCGACGAGAAGCTTTTTCGCCGAATTGCCCAGGAGGAGCAGAGCACATGGTGGCAGCGGCTTTGGTCGGCGAACTGGTCGTGGCGCCCGGCCTTGCCTGTCGCTGCCGCCTGTGCCGTACTGGCTGCTGTCGTATTACTGAAGGCTCCGGAGTCCGCGCCGCAGCCGGTCACGCCCGTGCAGCCGAAGGTTCAAATCGAACAGGTCGAGCGCGCCCTCGACGACATGGAACTGCTGAAGAGTCTCGGCGTCGAGGTTCCAGCGGAGCAAGTGAAATCAACGGAGCGCATATAGCGCACCAGGCGGACCCATGCACTTTGGCAGGCTCGCCATTCACATCACGCTGGTAGCGAGCTTGAGCCTCGTGCCATCAGCGCGCGCGCAGGGACGGCGCGGCGGCGTAATCCGCAGACCACCGCCGCCTCCGGTTCGAACCGAAAAGCCCCCGGCGGCATCCAAGACGCCGATCGACGAGTTCGAGCGCATGACGCCCGAAGAACGGCAGAGAGCACTGGAACGGCTGCCTCCACAGCAAAGAAAAAAGCTTGAGGAACGGCTTAGGAAGTTCAACCAGCTTCCCCCGGAGCAGCAGCAGACCCTCAAGAACATGTATAGCCGCCTCAACCAGCTGCCACTGGAGAGTCAGACCAAGGTTCGCGAGGCGATCAACAAGTTCTCAAGAGAGGCACCCGCGCGCCAACAGGCGATGCGCGACGAATTGCGCGGTCTCGCCGCATTGCCCGAACCGGACCGTGAATCGCGCTTCTCCAGTCGTGACTTCAAGTCTAAGTTCAGCGGCAAGGAACAGCAGATCATGAAGCATATGTCGGATCTGCTTCCTCCCGGCGACTAACTGGGTGTTTCAGCGCTCCTCCCTGGGCATGAATTGGGGGAATAGACCCTATATTCCCCTTTCGTAGCCCCTCACGCCCCTTTTGACTCGCCGAGACCGTGGCAATACACTTGCACTCTTCATGGCGCACTGAAAAGCACACCGAGCGGGCGCTGTAGCGCTGGACAGCCTCCCACCGTTCGCCCAGCGTCCCTCGGGTGTGCTCCAACAGACCAAAGAAGGAGAAGCCCCAATGACATCGAAGAGTATCTGTATATTAGTAGTTCTGTGCATGGTGTTCGCTTGTGTAGCTCTGAACGCACAAACGGTGAAGAAAACCCCTGTTTCACCAACCTCGCCGGCATCCGGAGCGGAAATGTTTAAGGCCTATTGCGCTGCCTGTCACGGCGCCGATGGAAAAGGCAACGGTCCGGCCGCTCCAGCCCTGAAGAAAACACCGGCTAACCTTACCGAACTCACCGCGCGCAATGGCGGCAAGTTTCCGGAACTGCAGGTTTTTGGAACGATCAAAGGTGAAATGGAAACGCCCGCTCACGGCTCCCGCGACATGCCAATTTGGGGTTCGGTCTTTTCCGGTGTCAGCCACGGGAATCAAGGCGAGATTCAGTTGCGGATTTCCAACCTCACCGCGTACGTGCAGTCGCTTCAGGCGAAGTAGTCACCGGCTTCTCCGTCTGAGGTAACAGCTCCTGGATGGGTTTTCCAGGCAGGTGCGAAGCGTCTGGAAGACCCATCAAACTCAGAAGCGTGGGAACGAAACTGAGGCTGTCGTACGGTTCCTCGATCACGAAGTTCTTCGGAATTCCCGTTTGCTCCCCTCCTGCCAGCATCAGCACCGAATGTGAGGAGATTCGCAGGAACGATCCGTGATTTCCTCCTGGATTAAATCCGCGCACGTTGAAGTTCCAGTGGTCGTTAGCGAAGATCAGAAAATCCGGTTGCGCCAGCCGCCTCTTCCGCAACTTGAATCTTCGAAGCAACACAGCATCTCCTTCCGAGCTGTCCGCTATCGAATCCTGCCGGAACTGCTCCTGTAGCGCGATAATTCCGTTCGAATATCTGGTCTTGTGCACTGCGCGCAGCCAGTCGCGCTCGGAATGCCAGGCACTCAACCATTCGTCTCGATCCGCTCCGGGCGTTGCCAACTCCGGATCTTCCCACAGCCGCAACGGGAATCCCGGGCCGAATTCGGAAGGTTCGAACGATACCGCGCCGCCCGAATCCTGGCGCAATCCCCGAACCGGCTGATAGCGCAATTTCAGATTACCTTGGGCGTCCTGCCGGGAGGAAACAATTGCCTGGTGCGTCTCGTCGCCGTACAACCAAACAGACTCGTCCGGTAGCCGAACCGCGCTGAAGTCCACGGGGTGCGATCCGACATTGGCTTGTACGTTGTTCTTCACCGATAAACCGGTGAGCAGACGGAAATAGTTGACTGTCTGGAATCCACCCTCCGTTCCCGGCCCAATCACGTAATTCTGCAGATCGTGAATTGTGTTCGCATCTCCCATGGCATGCTTCGGAATCAGCTCCTCCGCATTGAAACGCCGGTTTTCCAGACTCATTGAAGATAGCGCCAGTAGCTTGGTCAACCCCTTCACATATTCGGTGTAGCTCTCTTCCTCGTCGCGCCACGAATCCACTTGGACCGACAATCTTCGTGCGGCCTTGTCCAACCCCGCATCGCGTTGCTGGACGGTCCACTTCTTCGGCTGTACGGCAATCTTCGCGCGCTGCGACTCAATTACCCGGTGCAATGCGGCCAACTCCGCTCGCAGGCCACTCACAGTGGACTGCCACTCCTCGCGATGCCGGTCCACAATCGCAAGAAACGCCGCTGCAAGCTCCCGGCGCGCTGCAGGTTCTAAACCCGCGCGATTCATCCGCTGCAGCAGAATGTGCAGCGAATTGAGATCGGAATTGCGCAGGTAAACCGCCGCGCGCTCGTTGCCATCCAGATCGAGCAACACCGTCGGATACTGGTTCGCCGCACCAGTGAGGTACAGAGAGTCCGCACTCGGCGTGACAACTTCGGAAACAAACGGGTCCAGTCCCTTCAGCTTGTAATCGGTAAGCGGATGTCGATCCGTGACCACGTGATGACCTCCGCCCGGCCGGCTATTGAAGTAGCTCACCAGGTCGAAGCCTTGGCTGTACGTCCCTGGGCGAGTGTTCATTCCGTGATCGGAGACGACCACGACGGCCGTGCGGCCAGCCTCGGGGGTCCCTTCGATCGCGGTCCAAATCCGTCCAATGAGCGCATCGATCCGCTGCAGCGCCAGCCGCTGCGAGGCGGCATCGGGGGTGCTGTGGGCGATGTGATCGTAGTCGCCCGTGAAGTAATCCAGGTATTGAATGTGCGGATCCGCGAGCGCATCGATTAGCTCTCGCTCGGTCTGCGCTTCGATGCTGCTGCCAATCTCAAACCCGATCGTCCATTCATCCAGGAGTTCCCGAACCGATCGCGAGAAGCGGCTCTGCAGGCTATGCTGCAGCGTCTTCCAGCGAACGCCGCGCTGGTAGAGTTGAAAGCTCTGGTAAGCGCCTTCGTAAGGGAAGCGATCGCTCAACAAGGGAATGCCGAGATCGTCCAGGACCTCGACGCCGGGCATGTCCACCCGGTGCGACAGCGCGTAACCCACATAGAACGGAAAGAAGTTGAGGTAGTCGTAAACATGATAGGTGTAGCGGTCGAACTCCGCGTTGCCGCGAATCTGGAGGTGCTGGCCGGTATCGAGCAGCGACCACGATGGCGCCGATAAGCTGATCGCCCGGACATAAAAATTCTCAACACGTGTTCCCCGTTGCACGAAGATCCGCTCGATCCAAGGCAGCGTGCTTTTGCCCGTTGTTGGATCAACCCGCTGCAACTCACGCTCGAGGACATCGTGCGGGATGCCGTCCAGCTTGACGATCACCAGCCTTTTGACTTCGGCTTGTAGTGACGCGCAGGCCAGCACGAGCAGCAGCGCGCGCCAGAACAAGCGCGGCTGGATCACAGAGCGCCGCCGGGGGCCATCGCGGCGCCTGGCGCGACATCGCCATGGAAGTATTGCAAACAGATCGCGCGCCAGGACTCGTCAATCTGTTCGTTGAGCGACAAGCGCCACAATTCGTTGCGCGCGTCGATGCCATTGGAGCGCCGCAGGGCACGAAGGCAAGCAAATCGCAGCGCGGCGTCACTCGACCGCGCAAACACCTGGGCGATCACGTTGGCACTGCGCTTGGCCGTTCGAGGATAGGCCGAAAGATCATCGATCGACTGCAGTACGTCATTCGTGTTCGATACCACATCCGGGCGTGGGCTACTCGCCAGCAAACCGTTGAGGAAACTCTCTGCGCGCAACGCTCTTCGATAAGAGGCGAGCTGCACGTTCAGTTCGGAACCCGGCTCTTCCGGAGGCCCGCTGGGACCTGAACTGAATAGATGACCTACGCCCGCTAAGATTCGCAATATTCTGGGCTTGGTATAGGCGGCCAGCTCCCTGCGCCGGTCTCGCTCCAACCTGGCCGGCAAACCATCCTGAGATTGGGCGTATCGGAGCAACGCGGCGAACTGTTCCCTTGCCAGGGTCGCCTCCACGTCCATGTGGTTCTCCAGCGGATTCAGCGCCAGATGATCCAATCGCCGCAGCATCTCGCTCTTGAGCCGTAGATCCAGAGTCGTGTCCAACGCCACAAACTCGCGCGCTTCGGAATATGCTTGCAATCGCGCCGAACGGTTTACCGTCGCGCCACGGCGGCCATTCACGAAGTTCCACGCTGAGCTTGCCCCGAAAAACGCCAAGTTGCCCATTCGGGTGATGCCGAAAACTCCAGTCAGCAGGGTGCTTGTTCCATGGCGAACCAGTTCCTTGCGCTTCGGTTTGTAGGTGTCGCGGAAGTCCGCGAGCAACAGCGGCACGCGTGGATAGTCCAGGCTGTAAAGTGCGAGTGGAATCATTTCCACGGGCCGCGCACCGGGCGTGTCGGCCGAAACAGCCCGGTTCTCCGCGTCCAGGTACCGGGTTTCCGTGTATCCGTTCCAATGCTCCAACCGGTCGTCAGTCCATGGATCGGCGAGGTTCAGGAATTTGGCATCGAAAGGTTGATCCTTGCCTCGTCCGAGATCCTCGCGCGACACCCACAGCAAAGCCTCGCTCGGATCGGAATCGGGCAAGGCCAACGGTTCGAAGTAGAGACCGTTTAACTCCGCGCGCTGACGAAGCATCTCCCAGTTCTGACCCCGTACTTGCCGGCGGCGTGTGTTCTCTTTATCGAAATATATCCCCAGCTTCTCCGGTCGAACCAGACCGCCAAGAGTCCGATCGGAAAGACTTAGACGGGAATAGACAGAACGAAAATCGGATTCAGGGAGCAGCGGTTCGGTACCGTCTTCACGCGTCAATGCTTCCAGAGCGCCCAGCGTCTGGAACGTTTGCAGCTTCTGGTAATCGGCATAATTTCCGCGGTAACTGCGCGTCGAGCTACGGACGAGTTTGCCCATCGGGTCCAGCTCCGTCGCTTGCAGGCTATTGGCGAGGAGATTGCTCCACACCGTTTTGCCGGGAGACGCCATATCCAGTACCGGCGCCGGCACCTGGTTCGCGTGACGCTTACCACCTGTGCGAAAACAAATAATGGAAAATGCCGAAGCCAAACGTTGCAGCGGGGTTGGGCGCGTGCGAGTGAGAATCCAGATGTAACGCAAGCGGTCGTCCGCAACTTCGGAATCGCCTAGTGTATCGCGCAAAACGCTAAGCAGCGGAACGTCCAGCCGCGCTTCGGGTGACGACGGATCATCCAGGCGGCCAAATAGTGTGATGAGTTCCGCTCCGCCTGCGACCGGCTGCCGCTCCAGGTGAAAACTGGAGGTCCGCTCGGGAGCGGCCAAGACAGAACTCCCCGCCGGGTCTTCCTCCGGGGCGGCTGTAGTAGGTGCCACAACCGCTGAAACTGACTGGGCTAAGACCGGAAACCAAGTCAGAACCAGAAGCAGTACCGTCACGCGCAAGCGGCTGTCTCTACTCCCCACAATAACCCCATATCGCACAAACAGGACTCGGAATGAGTCGCAGTTCCTCCACACATTTCAGACGTTTCATCTCTTAGGAAGTTGCTCAAAAAAGAACATTGTCGATTGTTTAAGACTCTCGTACGGGTACCGATAAGTGCACTAGGCGCTCATGCGCCGGGAGGTTGAGTTGCGGAAACATCTTACGGTGGGTCGGAAGCTGGCCGTGAGTTTCGGAATTGTCTTATCGCTGGGATGCTTACTCAGTTATTCGTCGCTGGAGACGGTTCGCCGGCTAGGCGGAATGCTGGACGTCGCCGTCAACGAGGATGCCAGAACTTCTGATCTGATTGGAGCCATCAAACTACAGCTCCACGAGATGAAGGAAGAGTCCACTACGACGCAGTTTGCCTATGCGGTGAGCGGCGTTCTGACGCTGAGTTCACGCCGGACCAATACAGCAAAGTCCTTGGGAGACTGCGCGTCATGTCACACCGTAGGAGCGGCCGACGATCGCCGGAAGAGCTTTGCCGCGCTGGCGAATCGGGCGGAGGCGCTGGCGGGCGAGTTGAGACCCCTGGTGCATAGCGAGCGTGCCAGCGCGTCGCTCGATGCAATTACGGGCGCAATTGGCGAATGGCGGCGGCTGTTCGGCGAGTTCGTCGATCATGTATCGAGGAATGACTTTGCCTCTGGCCACGCGTTGGTAACTGACAAAATGGAGCCACTCTTGCAACGGGTTGGCGCGGCCGCCGATGCGCTCGAGGCCGAACAGCAGGTGCTGCGAAGCAAGGCAAAAGCCTCGGCGGGAAATAACGTCGGGCGTTCCCGATGGACGACGTTGGCCTTGATGATCCTCAGTTTTCTCTGTGGCGCGTGGCTCGCCGTTACTATTCGACAAACGAACCGTCAGCTACGCGCTATTGCCGCCGAACTGAATCAGGAGGCCCGGCGCGTCTCGGTAGATGCAGACGAGGTCCAGCAGGCGAGTCGCGCTCTCGAAGCAGGTGCATCGGAACAATCTGCTTCTATTGAGGAAACCTCGGCATCGAGTGAGCAAGTGAGCGCTACAGCGAGGCGCAACGCCGAGCACGCCGCCGAGTCGAGCGGCCTTATCAAGGAAGTTCAACGGCACATGACTGAGACTAATCAGGTCCTCGATCAGACCACCGAAGCGATGCAGGAAATCGCGCAATCGAGCCAGCGTATATCAAACATCATCAAAGTAATCAATGAAATCGCCTTTCAGACCAATTTGCTGGCGCTGAACGCCGCCGTTGAAGCGGCTCGGGCAGGCGAGGCGGGCATGGGCTTCGCGGTAGTGGCCGACGAAGTTCGTACCCTCGCGCAACGCTGCGCCGACGCAGCGAAAGACACTGAAAATCTCATCGGCGACTCGATGGCCCGCTCCAAGGACGGAAAGTCGCGGCTTGATCAATTGACCGAGCGCATTCGCCACATCGCCCACGAGACTGAGTCCATCACGACTCTCGCGGACGAGGTGCAAAGCGGTAGCCGGGAGCAGGCTCAAGCCCTGCAGGAAATTGGTAAGGCGCTCCTGCAAATGCAGGCCACCACCGAAAAGACCGCGGCAAACGCCGAACAAGGCGCCGCCGTAGGCGCCCGTCTGAGCGCGGAATCGAAGACGCTCGAAGGGGTAGTCGAGAGACTCGATGCCATGGTGGGCGGATCGGGCAGACACTAAGGGTATCTTCTGGAGTCCGATCTTAACGCAAATCGGTGTTTCTATATAGGCGAGGCGCTCTCCGGCTCTCGTCTTCTGCCCTCTTGCACTAGATCATCTACCGGAGTATAATCGGCGTGAGTACGGTTTATGCCGAAACGAAACACGCCGCCGCTGCAAGGCGAAATGCTCCAGGGCACGCTCGACCTGTTGATCCTACGCACGCTTGCGATCGGGCCTGCACACGGCCATACCATCGCGCACGCCATCGAACACGGGTCGGAAGATGTACTCGAGGTCGAACACGGTTCCCTCTATCCAGCGCTGCATCGGCTGGAAGACCGTGGCTGGATCGCGGCCTTTTGGGGCACCTCGGAGAACAATCGCAAAGCTCGCTATTACCGGTTGACCCCAACCGGACGAAAGCAATTGGCCGCTCAAACCAGTCGCTGGGATGAGCTTGTGCGCGCCATCAATCGCATCCTCCGCCCCGCCACGGAATAGTTCGATATGAGTTGGAAGCGATTCTTCCGCCGGCGTTATTGGGACCAGGAGCGCTCACGCGAACTGGAAGCCTACCTTCAAATCGAAACGGATGAAAACATCGCGCGCGGGATGTCGCCGGAGGCAGCGCGTGGTGCAGCGCGCAAAAAGCTCGGCAGCCCGCAGCGCATTCGAGAAGAGATCTACCGCATGAACAGCCTTGCTTTCTTCGAAACAGTCATGCAGGATCTGCGCTACGCCGTACGCCAACTCCGGCGCAGCCCCGGATTTACAGCGGCCGCGGTGTTGTCGCTCGCGCTCGGCATTGGCGCCAACACAGCCGTCTTTACGCTGCTCGATCAGGTGCTCTTGCGGCTGCTGCCCGTTCGAGATCCGCAACAACTGGTTGCTTTGACTTGGGAGGGTGAACCTTACGCCACGAACATCAGCTCGGACGTCGTCTCCTATCCACTCTATACAGACTTCCGCGATCGGAACGAAGTCTTCAGCGGGCTGCTTTGCTATCACGACATGTCTTTCGGCATCGGCTATCAAGGCGAGACGGAACGGGTAGCGGGCGAACTCGTCTCGGGTAACTACTTTGGGACACTGGGCGTTCAACCCGCTCTCGGCCGCCTGTTCACGCAGGATGACGACCGCATTCCTGTCGGCCATCCCTTGGCTGTGCTCGCGTATGACTACTGGGTCAGCCGCTTTCATGCCGGGCGCGAAGTGCTGGGTCAAACCATCCGTGTGAACGGAGCGCTGCTCACGATCATCGGTGTCAGCGCCAAAGGATTCGGCGGTCTCGAAGTCGGACGTCCCGCGCAGATCCGCGTTCCGATAACAATGCGAAGCCAGGTGACGCCTGCTTCCTGGACCGAAATGTTCGGCCTCGACAAGCGTCGCGGGCGGTGGGTGCGAGTAGTAGGCCGCTTAAAGCCCGGAGTCACTTCCGAGCAGGCCAAAGCCTCCTTGCAGCCGTTGTTCCACTCCATCCTGGAAATGGAAGTGGCGCAGAAGGAATTCGCCAAAGCCAGTGCCGGGACGCGCCGGGAATTTCTGAAATCGTGGATCCAGGTAGCGCCCGTCGCGCGCGGCCGCCGCAGCGGGGTGAAGGAGCAGTTCGATACTCCGCTTTCCGTCCTCATGGCGATCGTAGGATTCGTGTTACTGATCGCCTGCGCGAACGTGGCGAATCTGCTGCTGGCGCGCGGCACTGGCCGAACGAGGGAGATCGCCGTCCGTCTCGCGCTGGGAGCGGGCCGGGCCCGAATCGTGCGCCAGTCACTTGTCGAGAGTATCCTCCTTGCATTCTTCGGTGGCGGGTTTGGGCTGCTACTCGCCTCCTGGACCGATCAATTATTGACCCGCTTGATCTCCACCGCCTTCGGTCCCTTGGGCTTGAGCACTACTCCCGACCTGAGGATTCTCAGATTCACGCTCGCAGTTTGCGCAATCACGGGAATTCTCTTCGGCCTCGCTCCCGCGCTGGGAACAACTCGCGTCGATCTTATTCCGGCGCTCAAGGACCACTCCAGTGCCGTAACCGGAGGAACTCGCGCGCGCCTGCGACACGCACTCGTGGTTGCACAGGTGTTCCTCTCGATCATATTGTTGATCGGCGCGGGTCTCTACATTCGTACGCTGATGAACCTCCGCACGCTGAATCCTGGGTTCAATACTCACAACGTCATCGCTCTCGCGCTCGATCCCAGCTTGAACGGATATTCCACGGAACGCCGTCTCCAGATCTTCCGCGATACCCTGGCAAGGTTGCGGGCGACCCCAGGCGTGGAATCGGCAGGGCTTGGAATCGTCCGGCTGATCGATGACGACTGGTGGGGCAGTAACCTTACCATTGAAGGCTACCATCCGAATTCATCGATGCCGAATGCACGGGCCGCAGCCAACGGAGTATCTCCGGGCTATCTAGCCACCTTGGGCATCCCGCTTGTGGCGGGCCGCGACTTCGCAGCTTCCGACGCTGCCGGCAAACACAAGGTCGCCCTGGTGAATGAGACATTCGCACGCTCTTATTTCGGCGGAGCTTCGCCTGTAGGACGCCACTTCGGTTTTGGAAACAATCCCGCTACCCTAACCGACATCGAAATCGTCGGTGTCGTGAAAGACACCAAGTACAGCACGATGCGGGAAGCGCCGCTGGAACAAATCATGGTCCATTCCGATCAAATGGACGGTATCTTCCACGCCACTATTTATGTGCGCAGCCTGCTCGATCCACGTAAGATGTTCGGCGCGATCCGCCATGCAATCCAGGAAGTCGACCCGACGCTGCCGATCGTAGAGATGCGTACGATGGAGGAGCAATTGACGTTGGAGTTGACCATCGACCGCTTGGTGGCGATGTTAGCGGCTGTCTTTGGGCTGCTGGCAACCGTTCTAGCCGCCGTCGGGTTGTACGGAGTGATGGCCTTCAGCGTCGCACGCAGGACCCGCGAGATCGGATTGCGGATGGCCCTCGGGGCAAAGAGCACCAATGTTTCCTGGCTGGTGATGAAGGAGGTGCTCCTGCTGGTCGCTGCTGGCGTGGCCGTCGCGCTGCCCGCTGCCTGGGGGCTCTCACGAGTGGTGCAATCCCAGCTCTATAACATCAAGCCATACGACCCGCTGACATTCTTCGGAGCAAGCCTCTTACTCACCGCGGTTGCAGCGCTAGCCGGATATCTTCCCGCCCGCCGCGCGACTCGAGTCGATCCGATTCAGGCCCTGCGATACGAGTGATTCAAGCGGCCGTGCGTTGGCGGATAAATCCGCCCAACAGCGCTGCGGGTGGCATTACAATCAATGTCGCGAGCGGCGACCAGATCGGTGCTCTTCCTAACATATATACCAGCGACGCAATGGCCCCGAGATCGATAAGGATCATCACCGCTGCGGCGTGAAGTAACCCTTGGCGCCCG
>Ga0335082_10004843_pt1 | contig 14704 bp, 13 predicted proteins | sample Lox_Sample_41_FD_206718 | JGI IMG/M metagenome (GOLD analysis project Ga0335082, IMG submission 206718) | Soil microbial communities from Loxahatchee National Wildlife Refuge, Florida, United States - Lox_Sample_4.1 | ecosystem: Environmental > Terrestrial > Soil > Wetlands | place: USA...
GACACGTGAACCGCTATCTCCGCGGACTCTTGTTCGACGACGCGCCCGGAGACACGACCAGCGGCGTAACGCAGCAGGACCGCGACGTGGGTCGGGTCACGAGTCTCGTCTGGCTGCCGGAGGCGGCGCCGCGAGGTCGCTGGATCGGGCTCGCGCTATTGCGCCGGGACGTCGAGCCGGGGACGATGGCGCGCGCGGGGAATGCCGACGTCCGAGTGGTCGCGCTGCCGTTCAAACTGTAGACCCACTGAAAACGAAAGCCCGGGCCAGCTGGTCCCGGGCATCGTCCACCGTCAACGCTGCAACGTCCGGTTACGACGTCTTCTTCTTGTGCGTGGTCGTCTTCTTATGATGCGTGGTATCGGCCTTGTGCGCCGTATCGGCCATCATCTTGTGCGACGTATCCGCCATCATGGCGTGCATCGTGTCGGCGGCCATCGGGTGAGAGGTGTCGGGCATTGCATTCATGCTCGGCGTGCTGGTCGCATTGCCGCTCGACTCCCCGCCCTTGGAACAACCCACCAACGCCACAACCACCAATGCGAGTGCGATGCGCTTCATCTCGTTCTCCTCACTATAGTGAAGTACGGACCAGGCTGGTGCGCGCGGGGTAACCTACCGGTGCCCCCCCCACAGTCAAGGCCGCGAGAATCACTCCATCGGATGAGGCAGTTACGTGGCCTGTTCCCGCCCTTTTCCGGGCGGCGCCGTGACTTTACTTCGCGGGCGTACCCGTTAATCTCGGACATATGATGAGACCAACGAATCTGGGCGAATTGAAACAGACGGAATGGGCGAGCCCCGCGCGGATGCGGCGCACCGTCAAGGACGAAATGCGGGAGAACTTGATCTGCCTCCTGCAAAACGGGTCGCCGCTGTTCCCGGGCATCGTGGGCTACGAAGACACCGTGCTCCCGCAGCTCGTGAACGCGATTCTCTCGCGCCACAACTTCATTCTCCTCGGACTGCGTGGTCAGGCCAAGAGCCGCATCCTGCGCGAGCTCGTGAAGCTCCTGGACGAGGACATTCCGGTGCTCGCCGGCAGCGAGGTGAACGACGACCCATTCCAGCCAATCTCCAAATTCGGGCGCGAGCTGGTGGGGGACAAAGGCGATGCCGCGCCAATCTCCTGGCTACCGCGTGAGTCGCGGTACGTGGAGAAGCTCGCCACCCCGGACGTGACCATTGCCGACATCATCGGCGACGTGGACCCCATCAAGGCGGCGCGCGGCGGGCATTTGCTTTCGGACGAGCTGACGATGCACTTCGGCCTGCTTCCCCGGGCCAACCGCGGCATCTTCGCCATCAACGAGCTGCCGGACCTCGCCGGGAAAGTGCAGGTGGGCTTGTTCAACATCATGCAGGAAGGCGATGTCCAGATCAAAGGATATCCGGTCCGCCTGAACCTGGACGTCGCGCTGCTGTTCACGGCGAACCCGGAAGACTATACGGCCCGCGGGAAGATCATCACGCCACTCAAGGACCGCATCGGCTCGGAGATCGTGACGCACTATCCGCACACCGTGGAGCTGGGCGCCGCGATCACGCAGCAGGAGGCCTGGATCGAGCGCGATGGCCGCCCCGTGCGCGTGCCCGATTTCATGGCCGAGCTCGTGGAACGCGTGGCGTTCGAGGCGCGCGAAGACAAGCGGGTCGACCGCCGGAGCGGCGTGTCGCAGCGGCTGCCGATCTCGTTGCTCGAGAACGTCATTTCCAACGCCGAGCGGCGGGCGATCGTCACCAAAGAGAAGGCCGCGGTGCCGCGCGTGTCCGACGTCTACGCGGCGCTGCCGGCCATCACGGGCAAGCTCGAGCTCGAGTATGAGGGTGAGCTGCAGGGCGCCGAGGTGATCGCGCGCGATCTGATCCGCCGCGCCGCCGGACGCACCTTCGAGGGTCGCGTCGGCGGCGCGAACGTGGACGACATCGTGCACTGGTTCGACGAGGGCGGGGCGCTCAAGGTGTCGGTCGACGAGCGGGCCGAGACCTGCCTCAAGGGCTTCAGCGTCGTTCCGGGTCTGCTTGATCTCATCGACCAGGTCGGCCTCGCGGCGAAGAAAGATCCGCCCACCGTGGTGTCGGCCTGCGAGCTCGTGCTCGAAGGCTTGGTGGCCGAGAAGCGGATTTCCCGGACCGACGAGCTGGGCTACGTCCGCGCGCGTCCCGAGCCGAAAGGACCGGGATTCGGAAAGGGTGGAGGAGCGCAGGGGCCGAATCTGTTCTCATAGGCGGTAACGAGCCGTAACGGGCGATACTGGGCGGTAGGTGGCAGGCGGACCTACCGCCCAGTACCGCTTAGTACCGCTAACGACCGCCTCATATACTTTATCTTCCCCAGCCACCGAGAGCCTATGTCCAAGCTCATCGCCGGTGCGGTCCTCCTGTTTCTCGCCTTCGCGATTCTCATTGCCGCCGCCTCCGTCAAGGGCGAACGACCCGGTCCCGTATCCCGGCTGCTCCGCATGGCCGGATATGGACTCATGCTCCTCGCGGGCTTCGTGCTCGTAAGCTCGGCCATGGTGGTGGTCGATCCGGGCCGGGTGGGCGTGCGGCACGCTTTCGGATACGTCGATCCTCACCCCCTCCTCCCGGGTATTCGATTCATTCCACCATGGTCCGAGGTGGAACGCTACTCGACGCGCGAGGAGCAGTGGCCCACGCAGGGCGAGCAGATCGAGGCGATCGAAGCGCTCTCCTCCGAGCAGATGGGCATGCATGTGGAAGTCTCGATTCGCTGGCAGATCGATCCGATGCAGAGCCCGCGCATCTACACGGAAATCGGGAATGAAGACCAAATTCGTGGCGCGGTGTTGAATGCGATCCGGAAAGGCGTGCGCGACGGGATGGTGCAATACTCGATCAACGACATCGCCAAGCGCACCCAGATCGCCAACACCATGGAAGCGCTCGTCGATTCGGCTCTCGTCACGACCCCGCGCGCGGGCGGAGGAAACTTCCGGATCGCCACGGTGACGGCATTCTTCCTCCGCGACCTTCAACCTCCCGCCCAGGTCGTGCAAGCCATCAACAACAAGATCGCGCAGGAGCAGCAGATCGAAACGGAGCGGCATCGCGTCGAAGTCGCGCGGCTCCAGACCGAGCAGCAGCGGCTCCTGAATCAGACGCTCTCGCCTGAAGCCCTCACGAAGCAATGGATCGAGGTCCTGCACGACATGCGAACCTCGAACAACGTCATCCTCTTCGTGCCGACCGAAGGCGGCCTGCCGCTCCTCAACATCAATGACTTGCGCAAGAACCTGCGCCAACCCTAGTGGCCACCCCCGTCATCACGATCACCCGGCAATACGCCTCCGGCGGCTCGGAGGTGGCCCGGCTCGTGGCCCAGGCGTTGGGCTGGGACGTGATCGACAATGAATTCGTGGACGCGGTCGCGGCCCGGGCCGGGCTTTCGACGGCGCAGGTGGCGGAGCGCGAAGAGCGCGCGCCACGGCTGCTCGAGCGTATCGCCCGGACGCTCGCCGTCGCTTCACCCGAGACGTTCCTGGATGGCGAATCGGTCGCCACGGCGGCGCGGGACGACGCGATTGTGGCGCGGGTGACGGAGCGGGTCATCGCGGAGGCCGCGCTTCACGGGAGGATCGTGCTCGTGGGGCGTGGGGCGCAGATCGTCCTCGCGCAGCGTCCCGACGCGCTGCACGTCTACGTGGTCGCGGCCAAGCCCTGGCGCGTGCGCCATGCCGTCGAGCGCCTCGGGCTCGAGGCCGCCCGGGCCGAGAAAGAGGTCGACGAAACGGATCGCCGCCGCGACGAGTACGTGAAGACCTATTATGGGCGCACGCGGCACGCGCCCGAGAACTATGACCTGGTCGTGAACACGGAGCGGTTGGGATTCGACGGCGCGGCGGGAGTCGTGGTGGCGGAAGCGCGGCGCCGGGGCTGGTAGCAAGCGTCAGTCCATGGTTCTCAATGCCGGCGCCCGCCAGGCAGCGACCAGGACAGCGACCACGCACCCCACGCCGCCCAGGCCGATGGCCACCGGCGTCCGATAATGCTCCGCGAAGAACCCCGCCTGAAAGGCGCCGAACGGCGCCATCCCCACGAATACGAACGCGTAGAACGCCATGACCCGGCCGCGGAGCGCGTCGGGAACGAGCAGCTGAATCATCGTGTTGGCGAGTGCGGTCGTCACGATCATGGCGCATCCGGCGAGCGCGAGCAGCAGGACCGCCGCCGCATACGCACGCGTCACGGCGAATCCGAGCAGCAACACTCCAAAGGCCCCGCCCGAGACGAGCAGCGCCATTCCCTTCCGAACCGATCGCCCGCGCCACGCCAACGCGAGCGCGCCGAGCATCGCCCCTACCCCCACCGACGTCATCAATAGTCCGTAGCCGCGCGCGTTGGTGTGGAGCACGTCACGCGCCACGACGGGCATCAGGACGAGAAATGGAAACCCGAGGACGCTGAAAATCGCCACGAGCGTGACGAGCGCGCTCATCCGCACGTCGCTACGAATGAACGTCAGCGCCTCCCGGAACCCTTCCCACGCCGAAGGCTGGGCGCTGCGGCGCGCGTATGGCGGTAGCCGCATCGCGAGGAGGCCGCCGATCACGGCGATATAGCTGATGCCGTTCAGAAAGAAACACATCGCCACGCCGGACGCGCCGATCAGTAGTCCGGCGATCGCGGGGCCCACGATACGTGCCGCGTTGAACATCGACGAATTCAACGCGATGGCATTCATGAGATCGTCCTTGCCGACCAGCTCGACGATGAATGCCTGTCGCGCCGGAATGTCGAACGCGTTCACAATACCGAAGCCCACGGCGAGCACCATGACCTGCCAGATGGCGACCGTGTGGGTCCATACGAGCAGCGCGAGCGCCAGCGCTTCGAGCATCTGCAACACCTGGGTCCACACGATGAGCCGGCGCTTGTCGACCCGGTCGACGACGATGCCCCCGTATAGCGTAAACAGCAGCACGCCGAGCGAGCGGAGCGCCTGGTTCAATCCCACGGCGAAAGCGGAATTCGTGAGCTCGAGCACCAGCCACCCGAGCGCCACGGACTGCATCCAGGTGCCGATGAGAGAGATTCCCTGACCAAAGAAGAACAGCCGAAAGTTCCGATGTGAAAGCGCGCCCAACGCCATCGAAGGTTCGCCACGCTCCGCTTCGGTCATTGCGGGAAAGGTCGCGACTGGCCGATATTCAGGACAAGCCGATGCAATACACGACGTACAGCCGCTATCTGCCCGAACTGGCGGATACCATCAACCTGCAGGGGCTGCTCGATCAGCTCGCTGATTTCCTGCTGCAATCGGGGTTCGCGGGTGGGTCGTATTCCCATCCCTTCTGGGGCGATTTCGGCGAGGACGAGGCCGACCGTTCGCTCGACGCGCTGCGCCAGGCGATTCTCCAGGCCTTGATGGAGTCGGGGCAGCTCACCCCGGAGATGCTCAAGGTGCTGCGCGGCGACTCTACGGGCGACGCGCAACGCGATGCCGACCTGCAGCGGCAGCTCGGCGAGCTGCTCGACAAGATCGTGCAGAAGCTGATCGATGAAGGCTACCTCAACGTCAACGAAGCGCCCAAAATGCCGGCGGGGCAGCAGCCGCTGCTCGGCCCCGGCGGGATGGCCAAGGAAGCGGCGCAGCAGGTGCAGTTCAATCTCACCGAAAAAGGCATCGATTTTCTCGGGTACCGCACCCTCAAGCATTTGCTGGGCAGCATCGGAAAATCCAGCTTCGGCGCGCACGATACCGAGCATCTCGCCACGGGAATCGAAGCCGAAGCGGCGAGCAAGGCGTACGAGTACGGCGACACCCTGAACCTCGACGCCAACGCGACGCTGACGAACGCCCTCGAGCGCGAAGGACTGGGCGTGCCGATCAATCTCGAGTATGAAGACCTCATGGTGCATCAGGCCGAATACCGTTCGTCATCCGCGACCGTGCTGATGCTCGATTGCTCGCACTCGATGATCCTGTATGGCGAAGATCGTTTCACGCCGGCGAAAAAAGTCGCGCTCGCGCTCACGCACCTGATTCGTACGCAGTTCCCGGGCGACACATTGCGCGTGGTGTTGTTCCACGATACCGCGGAGGAAATTCCGCTGGCGCAACTCGCTCGCGCGCAGGTGGGGCCGTATCACACGAACACCGCTGAGGGCCTGAAGCTGTCACGCCGCATGCTCATGTCACAGCGCAAGGACATGCGGCAGATCATCATGATCACGGACGGGAAGCCATCCGCCTTGACGCTCCCCGACGGGCGGATCTACGTGAACTCGATGGGCCTCGATCCCCAGATCCTCCAGGCGACTTACCGTGAGGTGTCGCTGTGCCGCCGCTCCGGCATCATGATCAACACATTCATGCTGGCGCGCGACCGCAGCCTCGTAGAGTTCGTGAAGAAGGTCAGCGCGATTTGCCGCGGCAAGGCGTACTTCACGAACACGATGACGCTCGGGCAATTCATTCTCATGGATTTCATGCGCCGCAAGACACGGAGAGTCAGCTAGCCAACCGCCGGTCACTTGAGGAGGGGTCAGAATGTCGTTCCGCTCTGCTGTGCTCGTCGTCGCCACCACCGCCATTCCCGCCGTACTCCACGCCCAGGCTTCACCCGCAGCGCAAACCCGCCCCTACACCGAGGGCTCCGTGTGGGATATCAGCATGATTCGCACGGCCGACGGGATGGCCGACGATTACCTGCGCAGTCTCGGCACGACCTGGAAGCGAATGCTGGACGAAGCCAAGAAGCAGGGCCTCGTCCTCTCCTACAAGGTCATCTCGGCGAGCACGTCGGGCCCGAATGACTGGGACATCCTGCTCATGGTCGAGTACAAGAACTGGGCGGCGTTCGATGGGCTGGCGGACAAGATGGATCCGGTCGAGCAGAAGGTGATCGGCAATGAAGATCAGCAACGCCAGCTGATGACCAAGCGACTCGAGATCCGACACATCCTCGGCGATAAGACGGGACAGGAGCTGATCCTCAAGTAGTCCAACCTCGAGACCCGCTCGGGCGTAGACAAGAAAACCCCAGAGGAGGGTCGATGCGCCGTTTCCCGTTGCTCTTGTCCGGCCTGATGCTGGCCGCGCTTGCCGAAACCGCCCCCGCCCAGCAGCCACTCCCCCTGGGCGGGGGTCCACCGCTGCTCGACTCGGCCGCCTTCGAGCAGCTGGGCCTCACCGCCGACCAGCGAGCCAAGATCCAGGCGATTCACGAACGCGTCCAGACCGAAAACGCCCCCCTGCGCCAGCAGGCACAGCAGATCATGGGCGGCAAGTCGTTCCGCGACTTGACTCCCGCCCAGCGCGACTCGCTGCGCCCCAAGCTGCAGCCGGTCATGGCCAAGATGAGAGCGAACGCGCAAAAGGGGCGCGACGAAATCATGAAGATCCTCACCCCCGAGCAGCAGAAGAAATACCGCGAGCAGATGCAGCAGATGCGCGGGCGGATGCGCGAGCGCATGGGAGAGCACGACTCCACATAGGGCGGCATTAGATTAGGGTTGTGAGCGAGTTTGTCTTCGGTACCCACAACGCCGCGTTCGTGCAGGTGATGTACGAGCAGTTCCTGCGCGACCCGCAGTCGGTGGGAGAAGAATGGCGGGCGCTGTTCGATAATGGGCACCTGAACGAACTGCCGGTCATCCCGATCAGCCGCGGCGAGGTTCAGGCGGGAGACGGAAAGCGGGAAGCGGGAAGCGCGACCCAGACGGCGCCCACGCTTCCCGCTCCTCGCTTCCCGCCTTCCGCTGCTCCCGCACCTGCCGACGGTCTAACGCCGATCGCTGGTCCGGCCGCGCGGCTCGTGCAGAACATGACCGAGTCGCTCACGGTCCCGACCGCAACCTCGTTCCGCGACGTCGCCGTCGATGTGCTCGACGCCCAGCGGAAGTCCCTGAACGCGGACGGCGAGCCCGACCGAAAAATCTCCTACACCCACTTGATTGCCTTCGCCATCGCGCAGGCGGCGCGCGAAATGCCGGTAATGGCGCAGGTGTTCGAAGAGCGCGAGGGCAAACCGCACCGCTTCGATCCGCGCGCAGTCAACCTGGGCCTCGCCGTGGACGTCGAGCGGAAAGACGGCACGCGCGGACTCGTTGTCCCGGTGATCAAGCAGGCCGAGCGCATGAGTTTCGCCGAGTTCCGCGCGACCTATGAGCGGTTGGTTGCCAAGGCACGCACCCAGACGATCATGCCCGACGATCTGGCCGGCGCCACGATCACGCTCACGAATCCCGGCACTCTCGGGACCGTCGCGTCGGTCCCGCGGCTGATGCGCGGCCAGGGAGCGATCCTTGCGACCGGCGCGATCCGCCAGGTCGGGCCCGCCAAGATCATGACGATCACGAGCACCTACGATCACCGGATCATTCAGGGCGCGGAGTCGGGACTGTTTCTGCGACGCATCGAAGAGCTGCTCGAAGACGCACGATTCTACGATGGTGTGAGGGAAAGTCTCGGTGTGACGGGACGCGGGAAGCGGGAAGCGGGAAGCGGGATGGCCGGGGCCGTTTCGCTTCCCGCGTCCCCCGTCCCGCTTCCCGGTCTCGATGACCTGAAGCACGTGGCCGCCGCGATGGCGCTGGTGAAAGCGATCCGCCACTTCGGCCATCTCGCGGCCCGGCTCGACCCGCTTGGCGCGGAGCCACCGGGGGATCCTTCGCTCGATCCGGCGCCACTCGGCCTCACGCCGGAGAACATGGCCGCCGTTCCGGCGGACCTGCTGCGGATCTATGTGCCGGGGCGGACGCTCGCCGAAGCCTATCCTGAGCTGCTGCGCACGTACTGCGGCACGATCTCCTATGAGGTCGAGCACATCGGCAGTCACGAGCAGCGCTTGTGGCTGCGCCGCGTGATCGAATCCGGCGAGCACCTCCGGCCGCTCCAGCCCGACGAACAGCGGCGCCTGCTCTCGCGGCTGACCGCGGTCGAAGGGCTCGAGCGTTTCCTGCAGCGCACCTATCTCGGCCAGAAGCGATTCTCGATCGAGGGACTCGATTCCCTGGTCCCGATGCTCGATCTGACGATCGAACTGGCGGGCGGAGCGGGAGCGCGCCGGGTCGTAATGGGCATGGCGCATCGGGGACGTCTCAACGTTCTGGCGCACGTCGTCGGGCTGCCGTACGAGACGATCTTCGCCGAGTTCGAAGGTGGCCGGCACGTGGAGGAGACATTGACGCCCGAAGGCGGGACGGGCGACGTGAAATATCACCACGGCGCGGACGGCGTATATCAGACGCTCTCGGGAAAGCCGGTGAACGTGACGCTGTCCGCGAATCCCAGCCATCTCGAAGCCGTGAACCCGGTGGTCGAGGGTCGCGCTCGCGCGAGCCAGACCAACCGTCGCGGCAAGGTCGCGCTGCATGATGGGTCGGTGGCGCTGCCCGTGCTGATCCATGGCGACGCCTCGTTCGCCGCGCAGGGCGTGGTGGCCGAGACATTCAACCTGGCGGGACTCAAGGGCTATACGACCGGCGGCACCGTGCACTTCATCGCCAACAATCAGCTCGGCTTCACGACCGAGCCGAAGGAAGGACGCTCCACCGATTACGCGAGCGACCTGGCCAAGGGCTTCGATGTGCCCATCGTGCACGTCAACGCGGATGATCCGGAAGCGTGCCTCGCGGCCGTACGGCTGGCCATGATGTACCGCGACCGGTTCCATGGCGACGTCGTGATCGATCTCGTCGGCTATCGCCGCCACGGCCACAATGAAACCGACGAACCGACGTTCACGCAGCCGCTCATGTACCAGCGCATCAAGGAAACCCCCACGGTGCGTCAGCGGTACGTGGAGCGGCTGGCGGCGGAGGGAACGGTCGACCCGAAGAACGCGGACGGCGAGCTGCAGGCGCTCGAGAAGCAGATGGGCGATATCCGGCAGTCACTCCAAACGCATTTGTTCGAGGACGCCAAGGGGGAGGAGCCTCAGCGCATTTCCGGCTCGCAGCAGACGATCAGCGAGCCGGACACACGCGTGGCGGCGCAGCTCCTCACGGGACTGAACGAGCAACTGCTCGCGTTGCCTCCCGATTTCGCGCTGCACCCCAAGCTCAAACGACAGCTCGACCGCTGGCGGGTGGCCCTCACCGTGGCGGAAATCGAGTGGGCGCATGCCGAAGCGCTCGCCTTCGCGTCGCTGGTCCACGAGGGCACGGCCATCCGGCTCACGGGGCAGGACACCGAGCGTGGCACATTCAGCCAGCGGCATCTCGTGTTGAATGACGTGACGACCGGGCAACGCTACACTCCGCTCCAGAACCTGCCGGGCGCCCGCGCGCCGTTCGAGCTGCACAACAGCCCGCTCTCCGAATTCGCGTGCCTGGGATTCGAGTACGGCTACGCCGCCGCCGCACCCGATGCGCTCGTGCTCTGGGAAGCGCAATTCGGCGATTTCGCCAACGCCGGCGAGGTCATTATCGACCAATTCCTCATCGCGGGGCTCGCGAAGTGGGGCCAGACCTCACGGCTCACGCTGCTGCTGCCGCACGGCTACGAGGGCCAGGGGCCCGAGCATTCGAGCGCGCGGGTCGAGCGGTTTCTCGCCCTGGGCGCCGAAGGGAACCTGCGTATCGCGAACTGCTCCACGCCGGCGCAGTACTTCCACCTGCTCCGCCGCCAAGCGAAGCATTCCGAGCTGCGCCCCCTGGTCCTGTTCACACCCAAGAGCCTGCTCAGGCTGCCGCAGGCGGCCTCGCGTCTCGACGAGCTGACGGCGGGCGGGTTCCGCCCCGTGCTCGACGATCCGACGGCCACGAACCGTCGTGACCAGGTACAGCGGCTCGTGCTGTGCACGGGGAAGGTGTATTACGATCTGATCATGTCGCCCGAGCGCGCCACGGCCACTCACGTCGCGGTGGCTCGCGTCGAGCTCTTGTACCCCTTCCCCGCCGTGGAAATGACCGAGCTCCTGGGCCGGTACCCCGCGCTGACGGAGATCGCGTGGGTGCAGGAAGAGCCGCGCAACATGGGCCCGCAGAAATTCATGATCCCGCAGCTCAAACCGCTCGTTCCCGGAAGCGTCACGTTGCGGGATATTACCCGCCCCGAGCGCTCGAGCCCGGCGGAAGGGTATCCCGCCGCGCACCAGGCGGAGCAAAGCCGCATCGTCGCAGCGGCGTTCGCGTGATCCGTAGTTGCACGTTCCGCCGTCACGGTTAGGTTGCGGCGCTGACCGGCTGAACGCTCACACCACATGGGTGCACTGCATGCTCTCGCTGCTTCTTGTCACTCTGGGAGGTGTCACACCACCTCGCGCGCCGGCTCCCTGGACCGCCCCGGATTCCGTCGCGCACTGGTCTACCGCGCATCGCCTGCCGGAGGCCCTGCTCGAGGCGCGCGCCGCGGTGCTGCGGGGCCGGATTTACGTGGCGGGAGGCATCGACCGGAAAGGTCAGCCGTCCGCGCACGTGTATCGTTACGATCCGGCCAGCGATACGTGGGAGAGCGTCGCGGACCTTCCCGCTCCTCGCCACCACATGGCGCTCGCGGTTATCGGCGATTCGGTGTTGTACGCGATCGGGGGATTTTCCGGCAAGGAGTTTCACGCCGAGCGGAACGTGTGGGCGTACAGCGCGGCCCGCAACACGTGGACGGCGAAAAGCTCGATAACGCGTCCGCGTGCTGCCGCCGCTGCCGTAGCCGTGAGCGGAAAGATCGTAGTGTTGGGAGGTGTCGAGCGGCTCGTCGATGGCGGGATGGCGGATGTCACACCCGTTTACGAGCCCGCGCTCGACCAGTGGCACAACGGCTGGCCGATCCTGACCAAACGTGACCATCTCACGGCCCAGGCGGCCCACGACATCATTTACGTGATCGGGGGGCGGCTGCTCAACCCCGATCACAATATGGCCACGGTCGAGAGCTACGAACCCGTGCACGACCACTGGGGACAGCGGGCGCCGATGCTCGAAGCGTCGGGCGCGCTCGGATCGGCGGTGCTGGATGGGAAGATTCACACGTTCGGCGGCGAGAGCCGCTACGCGGTGTTCAACGATCACGAAGTCTACGACCCCGCCACGAACGAATGGTCCGAAGCCGCCCCGCTGCCGACGGCTCGGCACGGTACCGCGGTCGCAACCATCGACGGCAGGATCTACGTCATGGGCGGCGGCACGAGGCCCGGCTTCTCGGAAACGGACATCGTCGAAGTCTTCACTCCCTGACGGTCGCTTCCTGCTCGGCTGCTCGGTATGACCTTTCATTCCGCGGCGCGCGTTTTCGTTCTTGCGGCATTCTGTATCGCCACACTGATCGCCCTGGCCGGATGGCTCGTCCGTACCCGGCGTGTGTCGCCATTCCGGGCGCTGGGCCGCGCGCTGCGGGCCGTGAGCGACCCCTTTACCCGACCCATCGAGCGCCGCCTGGTCCGCTCGGGGGGGAATCCGCTCAACGCCGGATGGTGGCTCGTCATCGGGACCGCCGTCATTGGCGTGCTGCTGTTGTCGCTGATCGATTGGCTGATCCAGGCGGGCCTCGAGCTGGGCGTCGTGGCGCACGGGGGGCCTCGCCAAATGCTCGCATTGGCGGTCGCGCTGATCTACGACATTCTCATCGTCGCACTGATTCTACGCGTCATCGGCTCATGGATCGGCGTGTTCGGATACTCGCGCTGGTTGCGGCCGGCGTACGTGCTCACCGATTGGCTCGTGGAGCCGATCCGCCGCCTGCTCCCGACGGTCGGCGCGTTCGACCTGAGTCCGATCGTGGCGTGGCTCGTCTTGTGGGTGCTGCGGCAGGTGCTGCTCTCAATCATTTAAAGGAGAAGCCGATGACGCTCGCGCGCCGCCAGATGCTCGCGTCGGTCGTAGCAAGTCTTGCCGTCGGGTCGCTCTCACGCCTCCACGCCGCTCCGCTCGTGGACACCGCGACGCCACCGCGACCGGTGCGCCACGGCGATGGAGACGTGGACTGGCCGGCGGTGCGCGCGCTGTTCCCGCTCGCGCCCGACTGGGTGCACCTGTCGAGCTTTCTGCTCGTGTCGCATCCCAAGCCCGTCGCCGAGGCGATCGATCGGTTCCGCCGCAAGCTCGACAGCGATCCCACCTGGCTCGAGCGGGCGGCGTTCGACGAATCCGAGGGCAAGCCGTTCGAAACGGTCAAGCGCGCTCTGGCCGATTACATCGGCGGCCAGCCATCCGACATCTGCCTCACGTCGAACACGACGGGGGCCCTGGCCATGGCGTACCATGGCTTACGCATCCGCGCCGACCAGGAGATCGTCACGAGCGAGCACGATCACTACTCGCATCATGAGTCGATCCGCTACTCGGCCGCGCGCAGCGGATGCGGCGTGCGCTACATCCCGCTGTACGACACCGGGGCATCGGCGAGCATCGCGCAGATCACGGATCGGGTCGCCAACGCGATCACGCCCAAGACCCGCGCGGTCGGAGTGACCTGGGTCCATTCGTCGAGCGGCGTGAAGCTTCCCATCACGGACATCGCCGCGGTCGTGGCGCGTGCCAATGCGGGCCGCAGCGACGCCGACCGCTGCCTGCTCATCGTGGACGGTGTACACGGCTTCGCCAATCAGGATGTGGACGCCGCGCGGCTTGGCTGCGATTTCTTCGCCGCCGGCACGCACAAATGGCTGTTTGGCCCGCGCGGCACTGGGTTCCTGTGGGGCAAGAGCGACGCGTGGCAATACCTGCGGCCGACCATCCCTTCGTTCGATCCCGACAGCTTTCAGACGACGTGGCCCGCGTGGATGAATCGCGCGCCGCTGCCGCCGACGCAGGCCTCGTCGGTTTCTCCCGGCGGCTTCGTGGCCTTCGAACACCTGCTCGCGGTGCCCGCCGCCGTCGACCTGCACCGCTCGATTGGCCGGGATCGCATTGCGACGCGAATCGCCGACTTGAACACGGGCTTCCGAAACGGGGCGGCCAAGCTGATAGGCGTCACGCTGCACACGCCGCTCGATCCGCAGCTCGCCGCGGGGATTTCCTGCTTCGAGGTCGCCGGGTTGACGGTGGATCAGGTGACGCAGCGCCTCGCCGCCAAGAAGATCCGTACGACCACGTCACCGTATAAGACGTCTTACGCTCGCGTCGCGGCGGGAGTCATGAACAGCCCCGCGGATATCGAGACGGTGCTCCGGGAGATCCGCGCGCTCGGCGCCTGACAGGACCTGCCCACCTTCTTCCCTATGGGTGACATCTGGGTGCACGTGGTCCCGGGCGCGCGAGCGAGCGAAGTCATGGGCATGTACGGCGACGCGGTCCGGATCCGTGTCGCGGCCCGAGCGCGGGAGGGCGCGGCCAATGACGAGCTGTTGCGATTCGTCGCCGGCACGCTGCGCGTGAGGAATAGCGGCGTAAGGATTACGGCCGGCTTCACGAGCCGCCGCAAGCGGCTCAGTGTAGACGGACTGGATGCGAGCGAGATCGCACGCGCGCTGCTCGAGTCCCGGCCGGTTACGAAGCCGCGTCCGACATCGTCTTCGCCTTGAACACTCGGAAGAGATAGAGCAGCGACGGGAACAGCACGACGGCCCCGACTGCCAGCGCGGCGAGTACGAGCTCGAGTGTTGCGGCAGGGGCCGACGCGTTGGCAATCGTCCAATCGGGCGGCAGGAGATACGGGTACTGTCCCAGCGCCCAGCCCCACAGGATCAACGACACTTCGATCGCCGCGGCGACCCGGGCGATGGTGAATCGCCGGCGGACCAGAGCGATCAGCACGATCAACGCCGCGAGCGCGGCCAAGGCTTGCACCAGCACAGCCCAG
>Ga0335082_10004844_pt1 | contig 14702 bp, 16 predicted proteins | sample Lox_Sample_41_FD_206718 | JGI IMG/M metagenome (GOLD analysis project Ga0335082, IMG submission 206718) | Soil microbial communities from Loxahatchee National Wildlife Refuge, Florida, United States - Lox_Sample_4.1 | ecosystem: Environmental > Terrestrial > Soil > Wetlands | place: USA...
TCTCGGCCTCCTGCTGGGGAGCGGCGTGGCGCTGCTCGCCTCGTCGGCGGTGGTGGCGGACCAGATCGCGGCGATCGCGCACGGGCGCCCGGCGGCGACCACCGGGATCACGGGCCTCCTGCGGCGCGGGCTCGGCCGCCGCGCCGCGCTCGCGAGCGCGGCAGCGCTGGTCGCGTTCGCCGTCTGGGTGTGCTGGCCCGGGATCGTCCAGTACGCGACGAGCGGCAGGGTCACCATGCACTGGTCGCGCGCCGTGCTCTCCGCGTTGATGGCGCTCGTCGCGCTGTCGCTCGGAACGACGGTCTTCCTGTCGGAGGCGATCGATCTGATCCGCGCACAGCGCAGCACGCGCTCAGAGCTGCCCGCCCCGGACCGCGTGTTCACGACCTGAGAGGCCGCGCCCCTCAGCTCCAGGTCTCTCAAAACGGCGTTCCACCGGGCTCGATTGACTGGGCGCGGTCCTCCCGGTACACCCAGGGCGCTCCCCCGCCGCCGACGATCGAAGGAGTCTCGGATGCCCCCCCAGGCCCCGCGCGGCTCGGTCCGACGCGCGCTGATCTCGGTTTCCGACAAGACCGGGCTCGTCGACTTCGCGCGCGGCCTCGCGCGGCTCGGCGTCGAGCTCGTCGCCTCGGGCGGAACGGCCGCGTCGCTCCGCGACGCGGGTCTCGCGGTCGTCGAAGTCGCCGAGCTGACGGCGAGCCCCGAGATGCTCGGCGGGCGCGTGAAGACGCTCCACCCGCGCGTCCACGGCGGAATCCTCGCGCGCCGCGACCACGTGCAGGACCAGCGCGACTGCGAGGCCCAGGGGATCCGCGCCATCGACCTGGTGGCGGTGAACCTCTATCCGTTCGAGCGGACGGTGGCGCGCGCCGGCGTCGCCTTCGAGGACGGCATCGAGCAGATCGACATCGGCGGGCCCTCGATGATCCGCTCCGCGGCGAAGAACCACGCCTGGGTCGCGGTGGTGGTCGACCCCGCCGACTACGCCGCAGTGCTGGCCGAGCTCGAGGACGGCGCGGGCGCGCTCTCCGATGCCACCCGCCAGCGCCTCGCCACCAAGGCCTTCGAGCGCACCGCCGCCTACGACGCCGCCATCACCGAATGGCTCTCCGCGGCAACCGGGGTCGAAACCCGTGTTGGCTCGCCGCCGGACGGCGGCGAGCGAGGTCATCAGGTAGGCGCTGCGCGAGGTCATGAAGCCGGCGGCGAGCGAGAGCATCGGGCCGGAGCGGCGCGAGATCATGAGGCCGGGGACGAGTTCCCCGAGCGCCTGCGCATCGAGCTGCCGCGCGCCGCCATGCTCCGCTACGGCGAGAATCCGCACCAGGCCGCGGCGCTCTACGGCGGCTTCCTCGATCTGGTCGAGGCGCTGCACGGCAAGGAGCTCTCCTACAACAACGTGGTCGACGCGCAGGCCGCGCTGGCTCTGATCGGCGAGTTCGACCCGCGCGAGTCCGCCGTGGTGGCGATCCTGAAGCACAATACGCCATGCGGTGTCGGGAGCGGCGCCGCGCCCGCGGCCGCCTGGCGCAACGCCTTCGCCGGCGACCCCGACTCGCCCTTCGGCGGGATCGTGATCTGCAACCGGTCCTTCGACCGCGAGCTCGCGGCGGCGGTCGACGAGATCTTCACCGAGGTGCTCCTGGCACCCGGGTTCACGGAGGACGCGCTCGCGCTGCTGCGCAAGAAGAAGCAGCGCCGGCTGCTGCGCTTCCACCCCGAGCGCATCGACCGCGGCGAGCCCGATTGGAAGCGGGTGTACGGCGGCCTCTTGCTGCAGCACCCGGATGACTCGCACGAGGACGTGGCGTCCGCGAAGCTGGTGACCGCGCGCAAGCCGACCGAGCAGGAGCTCGCGGCGCTCGGCTTCGCCTGGAGGGTGGTGAAGCACGTGAAGAGCAACGCGGTGGTCTTCGCGCGCCCCGATCGGACGCTCGCGATCGGCGGCGGGCAGACTTCGCGCGTCGACGCGGTCTGGGTGGCGCGCCGCAAGGCCGAGCGGGTCGGGATCGATCTCGCCGGCTCGGCGCTGGCGAGCGACGCCTTCTTCCCGTTCCCCGACGGCCTCGAGGCCGCGGTCGAGGCGGGCGCAAGCGCCTGCGTCCAGCCGGGAGGCTCGACCCGCGACGCCGAGGTGATCGCGGCCGCCGATCGGCTGGGGATTGCAATGCTGCTCACGGGAATCCGTCACTTTCGCCACTGAGGGCTGCGGCGTGCGGGTCTTGATCCTCGGCTCCGGCGGTCGCGAGCACGCGCTGGCGTGGAAGATCGCGCGGAGCCCGCTCGTCGAACAGGTGCTCGCGGCGCCGGGCAGCGACGGAATGGCGCGCGAGGCGCGCTGCCTCCCCGAGGTCGCCGCCGGCGACGTCGCGGTGGTGTCGGCGCTCGCGCGGGGCGAGGGGGTCGACCTCGTGGTGGTCGGTCCCGAGGACCCGCTCGCCGCGGGCGTCGCGGACGCGCTGCGCGCCGAGGGGACCGCGGTGTTCGGCCCCTCGGCGGCGGCGGCGCGGCTCGAGGCGAGCAAGGCGTTCGCGAAGGACTTCATGCGCCGCCACCGGATCCCGACCGCCGGCTACGCCCTCTTCGGCGAGCTCGCCGCGGCGCGCGCGCACGTGCGCGCCCTGGGCGGGCCGTGCGTGGTGAAAGCGGACGGCCTCGCCGCCGGCAAGGGGGTCTTCGTGTGCGAGGACGCCGCCGCAGCCGAGCGCGCGCTCGAGGAGCTGATGGGGGCACGCCGCTTCGGGGCGGCCGGCGCGCGCGTCGTCGTCGAGGAGCGGCTCGTGGGCCAGGAGGTCTCGTACTACGCGCTCTGCGACGGCCGGAGCGCGCTGCCGCTCGCGGCCGCCCAGGACCACAAGCGCGCGCTGGAGGGCGACCGCGGCGAGAATACCGGAGGGATGGGCGCCTACTCGCCGACGCCGGCCTTCCCCGAGTCCGTCGAGAAGCGGGTGCTCGAGGAGATCGTGCATCCGACGCTGCGCGGAATGGCGGCCGAGGGGCACCCCTTCGCGGGTGTCCTCTTCGTCGGGCTCATGATCGACGGCGCCGGCGCGCCCCGCGTCGTCGAGTTCAACGTGCGCTTCGGCGATCCCGAGACCCAGGCGCTCGTGCTGCGCATGGAGGGCGATCTGGTTCCGCTGCTCGACGGGGCGGCGCGCGGGCGCCTCGACCCGGGCGCGGCCCTGGAGTGGCGCGACGCGGCGGTATGCGTCGTGCTCGCCTCGGGCGGTTATCCGCGCGCGTACGAGACCGGCCACCCGATCACGGGGATCGACGCGGCGGAGAGCGATCCCGACGTCGTGGTCTTCCACGCCGGCACGCGCCGCGCGGGCGACCGCTTCGTCACCGCCGGGGGTCGCGTGCTCGGCGTCACCGCGCGCGGAGCGAGCATCGCCGAGGCGCAGCGCCGCGCCTACGCCGCCTGCGACCGCATCCAGTTCTCGGGGATGCAGCTGCGTCGCGACATCGCCGCGCGCGCGCTCGCGTGAGCGCCGTCCTGCAAGACCCGCTCGCCGCGCCGGTCGCGGCGCTGCGCGCGGGCCGCCTGATCGCCTTCCCGACGGAGACCGTCTGGGGCCTCGGGGGCGACGCGCGCTCGCCGGCCGCGCTCGCACGCCTGGCGCGCTGGAAGGGCCGCGGCGGCGACCAGCCCGTCTCGATCCTTGTGGCGGGGCTCGACGCGCTCGCGCCGCTCGGCGTCCGCGTGGATGCGATGGCGCGCCGGCTGGCGGCCGCCTTCTGGCCGGGGCCGCTCACGCTCGTGCTGCCGGCCCGCGCCTCGTTCGCCCCCGGCGTGGCGCGCGCGGACGGCGCGGTGGGCGTGCGCTGCTCGCCCCATCCGGTCGCGGCGGCGCTCGCGGCGGCGGCCGGGCCGCTCACGGCTACCAGCTTGAACCGCCACGGCGAGCCGCCGGCGCGCACGCGCGCCGAGGCCGAGCGCCTGTGCGCCGGAGCGGACGCGCCTCTCGTCGTCGCGCCCGACGGGCCCGACGCGGGCGGTGCTGCCCCGAGCACGGTCATCGATCTGACCGAGACGCCCCCGCGCGTGCTGCGCTGGGGAGCGCTCGGCCGCGACGCGCTCGGCCGCGTCGTGGAGCTCGCGTGACGGCCATCCGACCCTTCCGCGCGCTGCGTTACGACGCGGGTCGCGTCGACCTCGACCGGGTGATCGCGCCTCCCTACGACGTGGTGACGCCGGAGGAGCGCCGTCGCTACTGGGAGCGGGATCCCCACAGCGCGATCCGCCTGGAGCTCACCCGCGAGGTCGCGGACGAGGCGACGACCGACTACCGCGACGCCGCGGACACCCTCGCGGAGTGGCGCCGGGCGGGCATCTTGCGCCGCGACCCGCGGCCGGCGCTGTACGCCTTGCGCCAGCGCTTCCCCGGTCCGCGCGGCGAGCCCCGCGTCCGCGAGGGCTTCTTCGCGCTCTTGCGTCTCGAGGACTACGAGCGACGCGTCGTTCGCCCCCACGAGCGCACGCTCGCTGGGCCGAAGGCCGATCGGTTGAAGCTCCTCCGCGCGACGCGCGCCAACCTCTCGCCGATCTTCCTGCTCTACGAGGATCCCGGGCGCGCGCTGACCGGACTCCTCAGCGCGCGCCTCGACGCAGGCCCGCAACAGCTGGCGCGCGATCCGGCGGGCGTCGAGCACGCGCTCGTCGCGATCGACGATGCGGAGGCGGTCGGCGCCGTCCAGGCCTTCCTCGCCGCACGCCCGGTGGTGATCGCCGACGGGCACCACCGCTACGAGACCGCGCTGGCCTACCGGGACGAGTGTCGCCGCAGCCGTCCCGACGCAGGCGCCGAGGCACCCTTCGAGTTCACGCTCGCCTACTTCGCGGACGCCTATGCACCCGGGAGCCTGCTGCTCCCGATCCACCGCGTCGTGCGCGAGGCGGCCGCGCCGGCGGACGACGCCGCCTGGGCGGAGCGCCTGCCGGGCTGGCGCATGACGCGGGTTGCCTGCGCGAGCGTGGAGGCGCTTCCCGAGATCCTGGCGCGCCAGCTTGCGCCGCTGTCCGACCGGATCGCCTTCGCGGCGGACGACGGATCGGGGACGCTGCGCGTGTTCACGCGCGAGCCCTCCGACGAGCTCGGCATCCGCGCCATCCACCGCGAAGTGCTGGCCGGCGCGTTCGGGCTCGACGAGGCGGCGGTGCGCGACGGCGCGGTCGCATTTCCCAAGCTCGCGACGGAAGCGGCGCGCGAGGTGCGCGCTGGTCGCGGCAGCGTCGCGCTCTACCTGAACCCACTGCGACCCGAGGACGTCTTCCGCGTGACGGGCGCGGGTGAGATCCTCCCGCAGAAGTCGACCTTCTTCATGCCCAAGATTCCGTCGGGCCTGCTCTTCCGCAGCTTCGACGAGGACGCGCCGTGAGCCGCCGTCCCCGCCGCGAGCCGCGCGCCGTCGGCGCGCTCCTCGACGGCGTGCTCGGCGATCTCGGGCTCGACGACGCCGCGGCGGCGCTGCGCATCGCCGACCACTGGGAAGAGCTCGTCGGCTCCGAGGCCGCGCGCCACTCGAGCCCGGCGGCGCTCCGCGGCAACCTGCTCGAGATCGCAGTCGACGGCAGCGCCTGGTGCCAGGAGCTCCAGCTCCGGCGTCCGGCGCTCCTGGCGCGCATGCGCAGGGTGCTCGGCGAGGCGGCGCCGACGGATCTGTGGCTGCGCGTGGGCTAGAATCGCCGCGCGCCGCCCGTAGGAGAGCCCCCGATGCCCGAAGCGCCCGAGCCCGCCGGCCAGCGCTGCGACTTCTGCGGCGCCGTGGTTCCGACCGTCCGGCGCGTCGCCCTCGACCAGGACTACGACCGGCTCGTGAAGCCCCACCGCGAGCTCTACGCCTGCGCTCCCTGCTCCGAGCGCAAGGAGCGCTCCCGACTCGGCCTGGGACCCGACCGAACCCCGCGTTGACCTCGGTCCGGGTCGGGCTTGCCGGGTCCGCGGCCCTCGCCTAGATTGCCGCGCCACTTTCCGCCGGCGGGCCGCGCGTCGCGGCCCCTCTTAACGCCGCGGCTCCGACGCCGCCGGCCGACATCCACGGCCGACATCGTCGGCCGACAGCCAATCGGGAGTGCGGGCGCCGATGGTGAAGATCCGACTCGCGCGCGCGGGCGCCAAGAAGCGTCCCTTCTACCACATCGTCGCGATCGACGGCCGGGCGCGCCGCGACGGTCGGCCGCTCGAGCTGCTCGGCAGCTACAACCCGATCACGCGGCCGAAGCAGATCGAGCTCGACACCGCGCGCCTCGAAGCATGGGTGAAGCGCGGGGCCCAGGTGAGCGACGCGGTGACGGCGCTGGCGCGCGAGGTCCGGCGGCGCGTGCCTGGATCGACCGGGCCCGCCCCGGCCGCGAGCTGAGCGAACCGAGCCAGAGGAGGAGCGTGGGGGACAAGAGTGCAGCGGCCGAGCTCGTCGAGTTCATCGCCAAGGCGATTGTGACCGACGCCGGTGCCGTGCGCGTGCAGGAGCCCGAGCCGGGCGAGCTCGAGCTCGAGACCGCGCCGGACGACCGCGGGCGGGTGATCGGCCGACAGGGGCGAGTCGCCAAGGCGATGCGGGTCGTGCTCGCCGCCTCGCGGGCCGGCGCCGACAGCAGGCTCGAGATCGTCGACTAGCGGCGTCCTTGTCGTGGCGCCGGGAGATCGGCCGCTCGAGTCGTCGTCGAGTCGTCGGAGTCGTCGGGCTGGCGATCGAGATGCGAATCGACGTCATCACGATCTTCCCGGGACTGTTCGAGCCGTTCCGGGAGACCTCGCTCCTCGGCCTCGCGTGCCGGGAGGGGCGCGTGGAGCTCGCCGTCCACGACCTGCGGAGGTGGACGACCGATCGCCACCGAACGGTGGACGACGCGCCGTATGGCGGCGGGCCGGGAATGGTGATGAAGCCCGAGCCGCTGGTGGCGGCGATCGAGGAGCTCGCGGGAGAGAAGGGAACTGGACGCAGCGCTCGCGTGCTCTTGCTGACGCCGCAGGGGCGTCGCTTCGACCAGGAGGCCGCCGAGGAGCTCGCGGGCCGCGGACACCTGGTGCTCGTGTGTGGTCGCTACGAGGGGGTCGATCAACGCGTGATCGACCTCGCGGTGGACGAGGAGATCTCGATTGGGGACTACGTGCTGGCGGGCGGCGAGCTCCCGGCCCTCGCGGTGATCGAGGCCGTGGTGCGGCTCTTGCCCGGCGTGATGGGGAACCCCGCGTCCGCGGAGACGGAGTCGTTCCAAGCCTCGCTCGGAGGACTGCTGGAGGCGCCCCACTATACGCGGCCCGCGGTGTTCCGCGGGCTCGAGGTTCCCGCGGTCCTGCGCTCGGGCGACCACCAGGCGATCGCGAGGTGGCGGGCCGAACAGGCCCGCGAGCGAACCAGAAGGCGCCGGCCCGATCTCTTGCGGGCGGCGTCGGGAGAGGATGAGCGATGAACCGGCTCGACGGACTCGAAGGCCCCTCGCTGCGCGACGATCTGCCGCCGTTCCGGCCCGGCGACACGCTGCGCATCCACGTGCGCGTGAGCGAGGGCGAGAAGGAGCGCATCCAGGTGTTCGAGGGCGTGTGCATCCGCCGCCGCGGCGCGGGCGCCTCCGAGACCTTCACGGTGCGGAAGGTCTCTTACGGGGTCGGGGTCGAGCGCGTCTTCCCGGTCCACGGTCCGGTGGTCGAGAAGATCGAGATCAAGAGCCGCGGCCACGTACGGCGCTCGCGCCTCTACTACCTGCGCGACCTCAAGGGCAAGAAGGCGCGCCTGCGCTCCAAGATTCGCGACCTCTCCGCGCTGATCGCGCCCGAGGGCGAGGTCGGAACCGCGGCGGCCGCCGCCGAGGTCGAGGCGCAGGCCGCCGCAGCCGCGGAAGAGACCCCGAGCTAGATCTCTCAATCGCCCGCGTCGAAAGCGCCTTCCCAGTGGCGGACGCTCCAGCCGCGCGCGGGGCTCCACTCGCAGGCGACGACGTCGAAGCGGGCGCGCATCCCGGCCCGGCGGTGCGTTGCGAGCCAGGCGCTCGCGCCCCGCGCGAGGCGCTCGCGCTTGCGGAAGTCGACGGCCTCCTCCGGCGCGCCCGCGGCGCGCGAGCGGCGCGTCTTCACCTCCACGAACACGACGAGACCCCCGCGCGCCGCGACGAGGTCGATTTCGACCCCACCCGCGCGCACGTTGCGGTCGAGCACGCGATAGCCGCGCTCCTCGAGGAAGCGCGCGGCGAGCGCCTCGCCGGCGACTCCGAGCGCGCGAGGGGTCGCTTCCAACACCGAACCCAGGCGGGACCAAACGGGTGAGGGGAGACTAGCATGCTGGCCGATTCTCTCGCGTCGACCTCGTCGCCGCTCTTGCTCCTAGCGGTGCTCGCGATCGAGGAGACCGCCGGCAACGGCCGTCGCGGCGACCAGGTTCCCCTGGGGCGTCCAGTGGATATCCAGCCAGTAGTAGAGGCGCTCGTTTTTCTCCCGGGCCGCCTCGACGAGATCGGGAGTGACGTTGAGGCAACGAATCCCGCGCGCATCGAGGTAGCGGCAGAACGCGTCGTCGAAGGCGATCTGCGCCGCCACGTTGCGGACCCCAAGGTGCGACCAGCGCGACGCGTCCTTGGGATGAACGCAATAGCTGAGCGGGAGGTAGACGACCAGCAGGCGCGCTCCGCTCGCGGCGACCTCGGAGCGGAGCGCTTCATAGAATTCGAGGGAGTCCTTGACTTCGGGCGAGTCCGGATCGAAGCGGCCGTGGAGCTTGATCTCTCGCCCTGCGCCGAGGACGCCCTCGGCGGGCGGCTCCTGCTGCCATGCAGCGCGCAACTTTGCATAGGCAAGCCAGCCGTAGAAGACGATCGCCGATTGCTTGAACGTCGCCTGCAGTCGTCTCGCGGTCGTTTCGTCTTTCGGGACCAGATACCCGGCCGCGTTCACCTCGAACTCGGTATTGAGCTTCGACTCGACGGCCATCGAGCCGTAGATCAGCTGGATCACGAGATCGGGCTCGTACTGGCGCCCCCGATGCGCGTACCAGTTGAGGTCTGCGGCTGCCCCGAGCGACGGGACGCCCGCGTTGATCAGTTCGATCTTCCGCCCTCCGGCGTAGCCACCTCGCTGCAACAGATCGCGCAGACGCTCTCCGAAGGTCTCCTCGAAGTTGACGCCCCAGCCGAAGGCGAACGATGGGCCGAGCAGCAGGATTCGCAGCGCCTCCGGATGCTCACCGGGCGCGTACTCCTCGTGAGACGCCGAGACCCGGAGGCCCTCGCGATTCGTGTACCACGTCGTTCGGAACTCGTTGGTGTTGTGGACCATCGAGAGGTCGGGCTTGTTCCAGAAGCCGGCGTACTCGTCGGGCACGTAGAGCGGACGACCGACCCGTGCGAACAGAAAATCGCCCGCGGTGAAGTAGTAGAAGGCTTGGAGCGCGATCTCGACGAACGCGATGAGGAAGAGCAGATAGCCCAGCGTGGGCAGCCAAGGGCGGCGCGGCATGGAAGCTCCTCGGGGAAGGCTCCGGAGTCGGAGTCTGGGCCGGCTCGCACGCTAGCATTCCGCTCGCTTGGGCACGCTGCACCTCGTCGCCACGCCGATCGGCAACCTCGAGGACGTGACGCTGCGCGCGCTGCGCGTGCTGCGCGAGGCGGACGTCGTGCTGGCGGAGGACACGCGGCGCACCCGCATCCTCCTCGACCGGCACGGCATCCCGGCGCGGCCGCGCGCGCTCCACGCCCACAACGAGGCGGCGCGCGAGCGCGAGGTCCTCGCGGCGCTCGGCGAGGGCCGCGAGGTCGCGCTGGTGTCGGACGCGGGGACGCCGCTCGTCTCGGACCCCGGCCAGCGCCTCGTGGCCGCTGCCCTCCGGGCGGGGCATCGCGTCGAGCCGGTCCCCGGCGCCTCGGCGCTCCTCGCCGCGCTCACCGCCTCGGGGCTCGCGACGGCGCGCTTCGCCTTCCTCGGCTTCCTCCCGCGGCGCGCTGGGCAGCGGGCGTCCCTGCTCGAGGCCTACCGGGGCCGGCCCGAGACGCTCGTGCTCTTCGAGTCGCCGCGCCGGATCGCCGCGACGCTGCGGGCGCTCGCCGACGCGCTCGGCGAGCGCCCGGCCGCCGTGGCGCGCGAGCTCACCAAGCTCCACGAGGAGGTCGCGCGCGGGACGCTCGGCGAGCTCGCCGAGCGCTTCGCCGCGGGCGCGCGCGGGGAGATCACGGTGGTCGTGGGCGGCGCGCAGATCGGGGACCGCCAGGAGGCTCGCGACGGCGCCCTGGGCATCGAGCGGCGCGTCGCCGCGCTCGCGGCGCGCGGCCTGCGAGCAAGGGAGATCGCCCAGGCGCTGGCGGGCGAGAGCGAGCTCTCGAAGCGCGAGATCTACCGGCTCGCGGCGGCGGCGATCGGACGCTCGGGCACCGGCATCCCCGGGAACCAGCGCACGTAGAAGTCGCTTCCGGGGAGCACGACGGCCACGATCGTCGAGGCGATGATCTTCAGGTCCGTCGCGATCGAGCGGTGGTCGTGGTACCACACCTCGAGCGCGCCCTTGAGCGGCGCGATGTCCTCGCGATAGCAGGTGATGCGGTCCTTCCCGGAACTGCGCAGCACCTCCTCCTCGTCGCGGAAGACCAGCGAGCCGAGGCCGCTCAGGCCAGGCTTGCATCGGTAGACGAGCGGCTGCAGCTCCTTCGGGTAGAGCGCGAAGCTCTCCTCGGTCAGCGGCCGGGGACCGACGATCGACATGTCCCCGAGGAGCACGTTCACGAGCTGGGGCAGCTCGTTGAGCTTGGACTTTCGCAGGGTTCGACCCACCGGGAGGATCCGGGGGTCGCCAGCGACGGTGATCGTCCCGCTCTTCGGGCTGTCCTTGCGCATCGTCACGAACTTGAGGAGGCCGAAGGGCCGGTTCTGGTACCCGATCCGCTTCTGGCGGAAGAACACCTCCCCTTCGCCCGTGAAGCGCAGCACGAGCGCGATTCCGACCAGGAGAGGGGAGAGGGCGACCAACGCCGCCAGCGAGAGCAGGATGTCGAGCGTTCGCTTGAGCACGGGGTACATGGCGACCGATCACATCTTCTGGTCGAGGTTCCTGCCGGTCTCGACGTGGGAGAGGCCGGGGACCACCTTCTGGAACGCCGCGACGATGTCGGCCTTGGTCACGCGGGGATCGCGCTTCATCCGAGCCGCGAACTCGAGGAACTCCTGCAGCGCCGGCGCTCCGCCTCCGTCGTCCCGGCAGATCACGCCGATCGTCTCGAAGCGGCCCAGGTCGCGCTGGTCCCGCGCGTCGAAGAACTCCTCGAGGTCCTTCTCTCCCGTGGTGTCGCTCGTGAAGAAGTGGCAGGGCCACCGCATGCGAGGCAGCAGCTCGGCTGCCCTCGTCTTCGCCTCTTCCTCCGACGTGCAGAGGACCGGCTCGTAGCCCCGCAGCTCGAGCAGCCGCACGGCGATCTCGGAGAACGAGATCGCGGGATACGGTCCCTCCATCTTCGGGTAGAAGACATCGCGGTTCTCGCCGAGTGCGGCGGAGAGCAGGCAGAGCTGTCCGGCCTCCTCGTGGGAGATGAAGTAGCGGCGCACGTCGAGCGGAGCCGAGAGCGGCTGCCGCTTGTCCATGCGCCTCAGGAATCCGAACGGCAGGCTCCCATCGGAGAAGGCGACGTTCGCGAAGCGCGCGGAAGAGACCGGATGGCGCTCGGAGTGCAGGAGCAGCACCTCCTCCATCACCATCTTGCTCGCACCCATCAGGTTCGCCGGATTGGTCGCCTTGTCAGAGGAGACCGAGAAGAACCTGCGCAGCGGGTACGGCAGAGACCCCAGGAACTCGTGGGGGAACACGACGTTGGTGTCGATCATCCGGATCAGGCTGTAGATGTCCTTCTCGGAGCGGACGTGCTTGATGGCGGAGAGGTTGAACACCACGTCGAAGGGAGCGCTCTCGCGGAAGTAGCGGGCGAACTCGAGCGAGCCGAGCGCGATCGGAAGCGACGCGAACTCTGCGGGAACACGGCAGCCGGCCGTCGAGCGCAGGTCTCGAACGAGCTCGGTGAGGTTGTTCTCGCTCTGGTCCAGCACCGCGAGCGCGGCGGGATCGCACTTCACGAGCTGCTTCACGACCGCCGAGCCGACCGAGCCCGCCGCACCGACGACCGCGACGCGGCGGCCTCGGAAGGCGTCGCGGAGGGCGACCGCGCTGCGATCGAGCTCCGGCTGGAACATCGAGCCGCGGCGCCGGGTCGCCAGGAACTCCAGCTCTTCCACCACTCCCCTCATCGCCCGAGCAGACCGAGGTCCTCGAGCTCCATGCGAATGCCGGTCGAGAAGTCCATCGGATCGAAGCCCCAGGCCTCGGTCGCCTCCTCGTGACCGAAGGTCTGGCCTTCGTTGAAGCGCTGCACCTGCTCGCCGCTGATCTTCGGCAGGCCGGGAATGCGTCTGGAGACTTCGGCGGCCAGAATAGCCATCCCATGGGGCAATGAGAACATCCAGATCCGCTTGTCGAGCTGGCGCGCGATCTCGCCGACCGACTCTCGATAGCTCAGCGGACGCTTGCCGCTCAGATTGAAGGCGCGGCCCACGGTCTTCTCCGAGGCGTATGCGTCGGCGATCGCGCGCGCGAGGTCTCGGACGTGGATGGGCTGGAGCAGGCGATCGCCCGTCCCGAGAATGGGATGCACCGGGAAGCGGCGCAGCGCCAGCACCAGGCGCTCCATGTTTCGGTCGCCGACCGCGCCGTAGATCATTGTCGGACGCAGGACGGTCCACGCGAGACTGCTGCGCGCGATCTCAGCCTCCGTGCCTTCGAAGAGTGCCTTGCTCCGGGTGTATGCCGCGGTGGTGCTCACCAACAGAATGCGGCGAGCGCCCGCGCGGCTCGCCTCGCGCAGCAGCAGCGCGACGTGCTCCTGGCTGAACGGGACGAGGTTGATGACGCCCGTGCAGCCCTCGAGCGCGCGGCGCACTGCACCCTCGTCGCGCACGTCGCCGAACTCGAGGGGCACGCCGCGATCCGCGAGCGCCTTCGCCTTCGCCGGGTCCCGCACCAGGCAGCGGAACGCGAGCCCGCGCTCGAGCAGGACCTCGGACGCGAAGCGCCCCGCGAAGCCGGTGGCACCCGTCAGCAGGATCACGGATTGCCCGCTGCCTGCACCAAGATCTCGAGGTAGCGGCGCGCCAGCTCGCGCCGGTCGTAGTGCTTCATCGCGAACTCGCGGCCGTTGCGCGCCAGCTCGTCGCGCAAGGCGGGATCCTTCTTGAGCTCGAGGATCGCGGCGGCGATCGCGGCCGCGTCCTCCGGCGGCGCGATCCTCGCCGCCCGGCTCGGCGGCCACGATCGGCCGGCCGCTGCCCATGATCTCGAACATCTTGCTCGGGATGAAGGTGCGGAAGAGCGGGATGTTCCGGAGCGGGACGAGGCAGACGTCGGCCAGGCGGTAGAGGTCCGCGACCCGGTCGCGGGGCTGCGCCGGATGGAACGAGACGTTGGCGAGATTCATCTCCCGCGCCCTTTGGACCAGCGCCTCCTTCTCGGCTCCCTCCCCGACGAAGAGGAAGTGGACGTCGGGCTCCTGCTCCAGCCGGCGCGCCGCCTCCAGCACCGCGCCGAGCCCGTGCGAGATCCCGTGGGCGCCGATGTAGAGCACCACGAAGCGGCCCTCGACGCCGAACTCCCGCGCCACCGCCGCGGACTTCTCGCCGGGCTCGAAGCGCGCGAGGTCCACGCCGTTGCGGATTACGGCGATCTTGTCCTTGTCGATGCCGCGCGAGGCGATGTCGTCCGCGAACGCCTGGGTGACGGCGACGACCGACCGGCTGCGGTGGTAGAGGAAGAGCTCGAGCCTCTCGAGGGCGCGGATCAGCAGCGGATTCTTGAGGACGCCGAGCTCGACGAAGATCGCGGGCCAGAGGTCTCGCACCTCGAGCACGTACGGGCAGCCGAGGCGTCGGCCGAGGCGCAGGGCGCCGACCGCGCTGAACAGCGTCGGCGAGCTGACCAGGATGACGTCGGTCCCAGCGAGGTGGCGCGCCGCCTGGCGCGTCACGTTCCACGCGAACACCAGATGGCCGAGGGTCTTCTTGAGGATGCCCGTGTTCGGCGTGGCGTAGGTCCGGCAGCGTAGGATGCGGATCCCGTCGACGCGCTCCTCCAGGAAGTGCTTGCCCCGGTAGCCCGCCTGGATCTCGCCGCTCGGATGGTTGGGGAAGTTGGTCACGGCGGTGACCTCGTGCCCAGCCGCGACCCAAGCCTCGGCCATCTCCTTGAGGCGCGCCGAAGGGGCGGAGATCTCCGGCCAGAAATAGTGGCAGACGATGCAGATCCGCATGGGCGGCGAATGGTAACAGAGCGCGCGCTCGCGCCCGGACGGTCGCCGTGCGGAGGCGCGTGCCTCGAGGCCGGGCCTTCAGGGAAGCAGCGCCCGCAGCCCCGCCTCGTCGAGCACCTCGATGCCGAGCTCCTCCGCCTTCTTGAGCTTCGAGCCCGGCTCGACGCCCGCGATCACGTAGTCGGTCCTCTTCGACACCGAAGAGGCGACCCGACCGCCCGCGGCCTCGATGCGCTCCTTCGCCTCCTCGCGCGTCATTTCCTCGAGCGTCCCGGTGAGCACGAAGCTCTTGCCCGCGAGCGGGCCTTCGCCGCGCGGGCGCGCCCCGCCGCGCGGCCAATGAACGCCGAGCTCGCGCAGGCTCGCGATCTCCGCGCGGTTGCGCGGGTCGGCGAAGAACGCGGCGATGCTCTGCGCGATGGTCGGACCGACG
>Ga0335082_10004845_pt1 | contig 14701 bp, 12 predicted proteins | sample Lox_Sample_41_FD_206718 | JGI IMG/M metagenome (GOLD analysis project Ga0335082, IMG submission 206718) | Soil microbial communities from Loxahatchee National Wildlife Refuge, Florida, United States - Lox_Sample_4.1 | ecosystem: Environmental > Terrestrial > Soil > Wetlands | place: USA...
GTGAAGCCACTTCTGCTGCAGGCCGCGCGCCGTGCGAACCCAGAATACGAAAAGCCCTCCGAGCGGCAGCGCCGTCGCTCGGTCGTGCGGATTCTTTCGGAGTTGTCATTGACGGCCGAGGACTGGGAGCGTCTGCGTCCGCTACTCGACGACGAAGACCGAACGATCGCTAGGACCGTGGCGCAAGTCGCGGTGAACGTAGCGCCTGCCGAGGAACGCGATCGAGCTGCCCGCTTCCTGATTCATTCGCTGCAATGGGCGCCATGGTTCGAGCAACTGCAAATCCAGGAATGCTTGCGGAGGAATTATGCGCCGCTTGCCTCCGTCATGGACGAGGAGAGGAAACTGCGGCTTGAAACAGTGAAAGGTCCTCCGCTCGCGGACCACGTACTGCGAATTCTCGAAAAGATCCGGTCGGAACTCGGGAGGTAGGAAACAAGGGAGACGAGAAAGGGAATGCCAAACGAAGGAGCACGAAAAGAGAAGGACGTGCGAGGCGCCCTCGCGGAATACGAGCGGCACAAGCACGGGATCGCGCAACTGCTGCGCGAGATCCAATCGGGTGCGTACCAAGCAAAGAACCGATCACTCGAACTTGAAATCGGCGAGGTTACTCACAAGCTCGCAGAAGACCGTTTCTATCTCACGGTCGTGGGTCAATTCAGCCGTGGCAAGAGCACGCTGATGAATGCGATTCTTGGAAAAGACTATTTGCCATCAGGCGTTGTGCCCGTGACTTCGGCAATTACGGCTGTTAGTTACGGAAGTCGAGAGAGAGTTGTGCTGCGGATTGCGGGAAGCAATTTGACGAGCGAAATCAGGATTTCAGAACTGACCGATTTTGTGACGGAGCGCACGAATCCCGGAAACCGCAACCGGATTGAAATGGCGGAGGTGCAAGTCCCTGTCGAGATTCTGCAACGCGGGTTCTTCTTCGTGGATACGCCCGGCCTCGGCTCGGCGGTGCGGGAAAACACGGCCACGACTCTAAATTTTCTGCCAAACGCGGACGCGATTGTGTTCGTAACGAGTTCCGATGCGCCGCTCACGGCGAGCGAGCTCGGGTATCTTCGGCAGTGCCGTTCGACGGTACGGCAGTTGTTTCTCGTCGTGAACAAAATGGACCTGGTCTCGCCCGCCGAGCGCGAGCATGTTGTGGAATTTGTGAAGACGAAAGCGCGGGAGGAATTGGATGACGCGGACGTGCGTGTCTATCCGGTGTCGGCCCGGGACGCGCTGGCGGCGCGGATGGGGGGAAACGGGGAGGCACTCGCGCAAAGCGGAGTCGGGCAGCTGGAAGAGGATTTGATTGGGTACCTCACATCGCAAAGGCATGGCGATTTTCTCTTGCAGGCTTGCGATCGCGTTTCGGAGCTTCTCGCGGGAAGCGCAATCGCGGAGCGCGAGATCCTGCTGCAAAGGGTGGCTGCACTGCGTCACGAGATCGAGTCGTACAGCGGAGATGGAATGAGCGGTCTGCATTCGCGCAAGCTAGGCTCCGCCGCTCCAAAAAGCTCGGTGCTGCGGATCACGTGTTTTGTGTGCGACAAGATTGTGGATGGAGTCTACGATTTCCTGCGCACCTATCAATACGACTTGTATGTTTCGGCGGACGTGCAACAGGCTCACGCGGAGGCTGGCGGTTTTTGTCCCATGCACACTTGGCACTACGCTTCGCTCGCCTCACCGCAGGGAATTTGCAGTGCTTATCCGCAGGTGCTTTTCCGCTTCAGCGAAGATTTGCACGAGCTCGTTGCCGGAAGACCACGTCCGCACGGATCGGAGGGCGTCGTAGGGCCTCCGTTGCCCGCCGACAAATCGTGTCCGGCCTGCCGGAGAGCCCTCGAAGCGGAGCACGCGGCGGTGGACGAGATAGTCGAGCGTCTCGAAAAGTCAGGGGAAGAAAATGGCGTGCGTGAAAAGCGCGTGTGCCTGACGCACCTTGAACAGATTCTGCTTTCTCTACACAGCGTAAAAGCGGGGGGAGAGCTTCTGGAACGGGAAAGTGAAGCGTTGCGCCGCGTCGCAGAGAACCTGCAACGTTACGCATTGAAGCACGAAGGGCGGCGAAGCGACCTGATTACCGAAGAGGAGTGGCAAGCGCCAAAACAGGCTCTCACGCTGCTTGCCGGTCACCGCAATGTGCAACCGCGGTTCGGAAAAAACTGAGAAAAAGCGCATTAAACTGCGTTTGTTGCGCTTGACGCCCTTCGACCGGTGCGATAGATTGTACTTGTTGGGTGTTGGAGTTCACCCTTAACCGCCCATCGGGCAGATGACTCCTACCAGGTTTTCCTGCTTGGTGGGATCGTTTGCGCAAGTCAAAAATCCCCCTCACAAGAAAGCCTGGAAGTTACATCCACTCTGAGTGGCTGTCGAGCATCTGCCGGCGCGACGTCGCTCGGACTGTGAGGGCGGCATGGCTTCCGGAGACTATGATTCTCCCGCCAGCCTGAACGAGTTTCAGGCGCGGCGTCTTAGTGTAACCTGCCAGTACATCGACAAGGTGATCGGCGAAATTGAGGAGATTCTCAATTCCGCTGGTTCCAAAGCGGCTTTTCCCAAATACCAAGAGGACGTAACGCCCGCGCAACGGCGGACGCTCGAAGACTATTTCGCGCGCATCCGTGCGCAACTAGTGCGGGTGCTGGACGGGCAGGGCATCCCCCGCCCCGACGCATGGATTCCCGTGAGTCGCGCGGTTTACACCTCGCTTACGGTGATTGATATCGCGGTCGAGGAGTTGCGTCCGCGATACATGCGCGGTTATGGCGACCTGCCGCCCGAACTGGCCACGGAACTTGAAGGAATCAGCGGCGAGCTACGCGGCCTCGTTGCCCGCGTGAACCAATATCTCTTGCAAGGCGCGGGGCAGGATCTGAAGAACCGGCTGCAGCGTCTTGAAGCGACAACGTCGGAACTCGACACGCTCGCGAAACTGGAACGCGTCATCACGGAACGCGGGCTCGTCGAATTTCGCAGCACGGTTGCGGGCATCGTCGACCGCCTGGAAGATCAAAGCCTCGAGGTCGCGGTCTTTGGCCGAGTGAGCGCGGGTAAGTCGTCCATGCTGAACGCGATTCTTGGCGACGATATTCTTCCCGTTGGTGTCACGCCGATCACCGCGGTTCCCACGCGGATTCGTTATGGTGTAACTCCGCTCTTGACAGTCGCATTTGCGGAACGTTCCTCGCAGACATTCCCGGTCGAACGGTTGATGGAAGTCGCGAGCGAAAAAGGAAACCCTTATAACGAGAAACGCGTGACGCGGATCGTGCTCGATCTGCCCTCTCCGCGCCTTCGCGAGGGCGTGACGCTCGTGGACACGCCTGGTCTTGGTTCGCTTGCGACGACGGGCGCTTCCGAGACGCTCGCTTACCTTCCGAAATGCGATCTGGGTGTGGTGCTGATTGATGCGGGCTCGACACTGACGCCCGAGGACTTGCGGACGATCGATACCTTGCACGAGGCCGGAATTCCGGTGCAGGTATTGCTCAGCAAGGCCGACTTGCTCACGGAGAGCGAAACGACGCACATGGCCTCCTACGTGAAAGAACACGTGAGCCGCGAATGCGGAATCGAAGTTTTAGTCTACGCCGTGAGTGCCCTTGCCGGACATCGCTCAAGACTCGCTGAGTGGTTCGAGACAGAAATTCACCCGCTCTTTGAGAAGAGCCGTGAACTGAAAACATTGTCGATCAAACGCAAGGTGGGGGCGTTGCGCGATTCGGTTGTCGCGGCCCTAACGATGCGGGTGCGGCGCAGCAAAGGTCTCGCTGGAACCGATCCGGAAAATCTGCGGGAAGTGGAAGCGCGCCTGCGGCGAGCGACGGGCCATATCAGCGAGACGCGGAATCAAATTGAACGGGACGTGGGCGTCTTCGAGCGCGCGGCGGGTTGGTTCCTTGAGAAGGCGGGCGACCAGTTGAGCGAAGCTTGGGAAGCGGACGACGGGCGGATCGACAATCACGATTTCGTCATTTTCGAGTCGATTCTGCGAAACGTGCACCAGGAAGCACAGGTGTACCGCCAGGAGCTCGAATCGCTGGCCAAAGACCTCCAGTCCGAATTGAGCCGCTCGGCGAAGGCGCTGGGTTTGCCGCACGGCCCTGCAGAAGACGAATTCTCCTCTGTCATTCGAGCGATGCCGGTATTCGATTTCCCCGCGCGGGATCTGCACATGGGGAAGCCGCGCTGGAGCCGGCTGGTCGGCAAGGCCGCGGCGCGGGCGGTTCTGCGCCGGGCCGTGCGAACGCGCCTTGAAAAGCCTCTTTCGGAAACGCTTTCAGTGTATTGCCACGTGTTCCGCGACTGGAATAGCTCCGTGCTGCAGCAGTTCGAGAGGAAGTTCGCGTCGTTTGCCGACGGATACCGAGCGCAGGCCGAGCGCGCGCAAGCGGCTGCGACGATCGGGACGGAGGAAGAAAACGCGCTGCTCGTGGATTTGCGCAGCCTCGGCAGTGAGGCCCCCGAAACAGAGTCCAGAATGCCAATGATTGCGACCGATTGAGGTAGATCGGTGAGAGGAGAGACTGCGAGCGATGATGCGGTACCTGATGGTGGCACTCGGTGGAGGTTTGGGATCAGTGCTGCGGTTCTGGGTGGGTGGATTTGTGAGCGGCAGGATGGGCACGCGCTTTCCTTACGGCACATTCCTCATCAACTGCACGGCTTCTTTTCTGATCGGGTTCATTATCACGGTGCTCGCCGAGAAAACGAACTGGAATCCGAATCTTCGCTTTCTGATTCCCATCGGTTTCATCGGGGGGTATTCGACGTTTTCGACGTTTGAATACGAAACCTTTCGCGTAATTCAGGATGGGCAACTGTTGACCGGAGTTCTGAATGTCGTTTTGAGCGTCATTGTCGGATTCATCGCTGTGTGGCTGGGTGTCGCCGCAGGGAGGATGAGCGCATGAGTGGAACCAAGGCCATACAGAAGCAAGAATTCGAAGAGCACACGGCGCGTGGTGTTTGCCCAATGTGTACGCTGTTGCGGCACCGGCAAACGCAGCTCGTGGAACAAAACGGAATCCCCGACGCGAGGCGCTTGTGCAACTACCACGCCTGGGCTCTCGCGCGATCGGCGCCCGCGGATTTCGCCGCCGAAATCTTCCTGCACACGCTGCGTGCACGCGAGACCCGGCCTCCGCAGGCTGAGAAATCAGAACCCTGCGATTTCTGTGAGGCGCTGCGGGAAGACGAAGAAATGAAGGTGCAACATCTTCTTGAAAAGATGAACGATCCGGCCTTTCTCGATTGGATGCGCGCTCACGGCACGCTCTGCTTGTGGCATGCGGAACGCGTGATGGGGCGACTGCCGCCGAAAGCGCAGGCGGTCGTGGCGGAACTTTTGGTGCGCACAGCCGAAGGACTCGAACAGGACCTCGCGAAGTATGCCAGGCAAGCCAAGCGGGGTTCGCATGACGGAGGCGGAGTGCTCGGTCGCGCCGCCGAGTTTTTGGTTTCCCAGCGAGGGATTCCACGGGAGGAGAAGCCATGCTGAAAACTGGGCCGGCAAAGAAAGTGACCATCTACGTTGGGGAGGAACACCAATATCACGGGAACTCGGTCTATGTTGCGATCCTTCAATTTTTGTTCTATCGCGGAGTTTCCGGGGCAAATGTTGTGCGAGGGATTGCGGGCTTCGGGGCCGACCACCACATGCACACGGACCGAGTCGAAGTGTTAACCACGAATCTTCCGATGAAAATCGAGTTCATCGAAACACCTGAGAAAGTGGAAGAGCTGCTTCCGAAACTCCACGAACTGGCAGGAAGTGGCCTGATTGAAGTACAGGACACGACAGTTGTGAAGCCTGCCGAAATCGCCAAAAAATCCGAGTACCGCGACGCAGAAGTACATCCCCTGAAGTGGGAAGGCACTGCGAAGATCATGCGCATCTTCATCGGGGAGAACGACAAATGGAAAGACAAGCCGCTCTACAAGGCGATCGTCGAGTGCCTGCGGGCGAATGAAATTGCCGGGGTGACCGTCTACAAGGGGATTCTCGGTTATGGCGCCAATAAACGCGTCCACAAAGGTTCGGCGCTCCTGTCGCACGATTCCCCGGTTATGCTCTCGATTGTGGACACCGAGGAAAAGCTGCGGAGGCTGACTCCGGTCCTCGACGAAATGGTGCAGCAAGGCCTCGTAGTTCTCTCGGACGTGGACATTATCAAGTACACGCACGACTACGTCGCCGAAGAGCGGAGAAAGGAGCAGCGCGCATGAAACTCGAAGGAAAGGCAAAGATGCTGCGCATCCATTTCGGTGAAGACGACAAGTGGAAGGGCCAGCCGCTCTACAAAGCCATCGTGGAAAAGTGCCGTTCGATGGACATCGCCGGAGCGACTGTCTACCGCGGCATTGAGGGTTACGGGGCCAGCACGCTCATCCGGCGTTCGCACCGACTTTCGATTTCGCACGACGCGCCGGTGATGGTCAGTATCGTGGACTCGGAAAAAAAAATACGGCAACTGATTCCCGTGCTCGACGAAATGGTGGATGAGGGTCTGATCGCCATGTCGAGCGTGGAAGTCATCAAGTACGTGCACCAGGAACCGGCACACACCTAGGGAGGACGCAATGAACGGAGGCATAGCAGCGCCGCGCGTTTCGGCCCCGTGGCCGAAGCCCGCTCCATACTTCCTCGGACGAGAAGCGGAACTTTCGCGGCTGGCGCAAGCCATCCAAAAACGCGAGAGCCTGCTCATATGGGGAGCTTCCGATTCCGGAAAGACCGCTCTTGTAAGCCAGGTAATTATGCAGTTGCCGCAGAAAGCAGCCCGGTTGTGCATCCGCGCAACAGGAAACGGAAGCCCGCACGACATCCTTCGCAGCATTGCGTTTGGGTTCGCGGACGACCCGTTGTTCAAAGCAAAATTCCGCGCGGACACCGGTTACGGAGCTTCGTTTGAAACTTGGGTGAAAGCCCAGACTAGCTTGCGGCTGCGGGGGTTGTTGTACCGCGCCGCGAAGGACGGAGAATACCGGATTTTTCTCGAGGATCTTGGACCTGTGACGCACATGCTGGCACGCATTCTGAAGGAATTGATGTGGAATCAGGCGACTCCGGTCTACGCGATTGCGCGGGGCTGGACATACATGGAACTCGGTCATGCTGCCCAGCTCTATTGGAACGACAAACTGCGATTGCACGTTGGTGGGCTGTCTTCTGGGGCCGCAAGGGAACTGCTTGAAATGTCGATCCGCCAGCATGGTCTTTTGGGTTTTGATCTCGCTGGATTTCGGGAGGACATTCTCGATTTCAGCTCGATGTTGCCGGGCGCCATCGTGCGGATGTGCGAAGCCGCCGCGGACAGCCACTACCATTTCGAAGGCCGGATCAAGACGAAACTTCTGCACGTGGACTATCTCGTGAACCACTGCCAGGGTCCGCTTCCCATCGGCAAGGATGGCTGGCATGTGTGAGCGAGATTCAACGAGTGCTTCACCGCGGGGAAAGGCGAGCGTACTTTCGCCGGAAGAGACCGAGCGGCAGATGCGGCGCGCCGGAGATACGCCGGATATTTCCGTGAAGCTCGCACGGCTCGGTGAGCTCGCCGAAGAACTTGCTTCGAACCGCGTGGCCGAGGAAGCGGCAAGCCTGGCGGAGCGGCTCGCGGAGGGTCGCTTCTATGTCGCGTGCATCGGCCAATTCAAGCGGGGCAAATCGACACTGCTGAACGCACTGGTAGATGACCGCGTGTTGCCCACCGGAGTGGTGCCGATCACAACCGTGCCGACGGTGCTTCGCTACGGGGAGAAACGCAAGGCGCGCGTCCGGTTTGAAGCGGGCATCTGGACGGACATTGCGCCGGAGCAGTTGCAGCAGTTTGTTTCCGAAGAGAACAACCCGGAAAACAAGAAAGGCGTGTCCGGTGTCGAAGTCTTTCTTCCAAGCAAGCTGCTCGCGGACGGGATGTGTCTTGTGGACACGCCGGGGCTCGGCTCCGTTTTCGCCGGTAACACTGCGGCGACGCAAGCATTCATTCCGCATATTGACGCCGCCCTCGTCGTTGTCGGAGCCGATCCACCGATTGCGGGTGAGGAACTTTTGCTCGTGGAGGACGTGGCACGCGAGCTCCGGCAGTTTGTGATCGTATTGAACAAGGCCGATCGTACGACGGACGCGGAGCGCCGCATCGCGGTTCCCTTCACGCGTTCGGTGCTCGAAAAAAAACTTGGACGCTCGATCGGTCCCATTTTTGAAGTCAGCGCGTACACGGTTGCACACCAGCATGGCGTGCGATGGGACTGGGATGCCCTTGTCGCTGAATTACGGAAACTCGCCGAGCAGTCCGGCCAGACGATTGTTCGCGCCGCAGGGGAGCGCGGGTTGCGTCGACTCGCTAACGAATTGTTGATGGTGATCTCGGAGGAACGGGAGGCGTTGCTGCGTCCCGTCGAGGAATCCGAACTCCGAATTACGGCGATGCAGAAGACGATTCGGGAAGCGGAACGCTCGCTGCGCGAGTTTGGCCACCTCTTCACGGCCGAGCAGCACAGCCTTTCGGACCTGTTTCTCGGCAGAAGGAAGGAGTTCCTCGCTAGAACGCTTCCTGGCGCACGCAAGGAAGCAGACGCCGCGGTCGACCAGTTGCAGAGCCGGTGGTACGGCCCTCGCTTCCGCAGGCAAGCGATGCGTGCCGCGCAGACGGCGGCGGCGCGGCACGTCCTTCCCTGGCTCACGGTGGAAGAAGGCCAAGCGGAAACCGAATATCGCGGAGTTGCGGAACGGTTCGTAAGCATCGGCAACGAATTCCTGCAAAAACTGGCGGCGGGCAAAATACCGCAGCTTTCGAAGATGCCGAACGCGCTTGATTCCGAGAGGGGTTTGCGCGTTCCTTCGCGCTTCCGTTTCGAGCAACTGATCAACGTGGCCGAGCCGCCATCGCCGCTGCGCTTTCTGGCCGACCTGATTCTCGGAGCGGTGGGAGCCTCCCACGTAATCAAAAAGCAAGCGGTGAATTACTTCGAGTACTTGCTCGAAATGAACAGCTCACGCGTGCAGTCCGACGTCCTCGACCGCGTGCACGAAAGCCGCGGGCAACTAGAAGCGGAGATCCGCAAGCTCCTGCAGGAGGTTACGCGCATCGCGGCGACAGCGCTCGACCACGCGAGGGATGCCCAAGCGCAGGGTGCGGCTGCCGTCGAATCGAAACTCTCAGCGTTGGAAGAAGCCGAAGGAGAAATTCGCCAGCTACTTTCAGGAGAATCCGACGGCCATGGCTCCCGGAATGGAAATGGAAACAGCGGACGGTAACAAAACACGAGCACTGCGCTTCGTGGTGCTCGTGGGAATCCTGAAGCTCGTAGGTACGAGTCACAATCCCGACGATCTAGCCAAATGCGCCACCCGAAGTGGTCTTCTCACTACTTAGTACGGCTCGCACTGTTGCGAAATGCGCACACGCCGATCGCGGCGACGATGCGATTTCTGCCAAACGTGTTGAGCGCGGATTTGCGCGAACTCGCAAGAAGCGGAAGCGTTCCGACTCATTTGCGCGAGCACGTTAGAAGGGAGTTGGCCAGACGCGGAGGAGGAAAAAAGCAAGCGTGAAGTCTTTCACGACGAGATACCTGACAAAAGCGGGGGGCTGCTGCGGCCATTTGCTTTTCGAATTTCCAAAGGTCAGGCAGGAAGTGAAGTGAGGCGTTCCGCTTCCGGCTTTCCAAAAATCTCCCGGTAAAGGTCCTCGCCATAACTGGTTTCGAGTGGTTCCGCTTCGACGAGAAGAAACGTACGTGTGCCGTCTGCGAGGCGTTCGGGCCGGAAGAACAGGGCGTTCTCCTGTCCCACAAATCCATGGGCAAAGTCATACAAATGAGTCACGTAGAAAACCTTGATGCGCTTTTCGAGGAGAGCGTTGACCACCTGCCGGGCGATTTCTGACCCTTCGCGTTCGTTGGTGGCGGCGAACGATTCGTTGAAGAGGACGAGGGAGTTGGGACGGAGTCTATCGGCAATGGCACTCATGCGGGCTATCTCTTCGTCGAGTTTCCCGCTGGTCATGCTGGTGTCCTCTTCCCTCTTGTAGTGTGTGAACAAGGCGGGACAAAGTTCCGCGCGGAAACCTTCGGCTCCGACAAACATCCCGGATTGCATCATGACCAGTGCGAGACCGATGCTACGGAGGAAGCTTGATTTACCTCCCTGATTGGCCCCCGTGATGACGAAGAGATTTTTGCCGTCGGCGCTGGTCTGATTGCCGACAAGGCGCGTTTTCGTGTGGAGCGTGAGGCACACATCGTATAAGCCATGAAAGGACAGAGTGCGCGCTCCGGCGGGATCGGAGACGGGAAAAGCGACGGGTTCGCCTTTCGCCGTGAGTCTCTCATAGAGGTTCAAACAAGCAACATAAAAGCCAAGTTCCGTACGAAGAGTCTTGAAGAAGCCTAGAACGTGATCGGCGGACTGTGCAAGCGCAATGGCGACGCGGCTGATCGCACGCTGACGCATGTCGCCCACGATTCGTGCTCCGGCTTCATCGCGTTCATGAATCCGAAACGTCAGCCCAGGCAATCGTTGGCCGAAGATTCGCTGCCACCAGTTTGGATCCTTGTCCTGGACGAAACGCAGAATATAGTTGGCGCTTTCATTCCACATACCCAGTTCGGCCGTGAAGAGAACGCCTTTTCGGAACTTGAGGTCGTCGAGATAGGTGGCGATGGTCGAGAGATAGGCGCCATCGAGTTCCTTGAGGAGCAGTGCGAACAGAGATGTGAAGGCCGCAGACGAGAAGTGCGCAGCATGATTCGCGGCCCTGATTCGCAGTTGGCGGAGCATGGCGGAAAGGGAGTCGAGAAGATCGAGCCCGTTATAGAGAAGAGAGCCTGGATAGTGGGTGGAGAGCCCCCAGCCGTGTTTGCGGCAAAGTTCTATAGTCTGAACGGTCAGGCTATAGAAGTCGCGGACGGCGGCGGGATTGTTAAGACAATCCTGCAACGCTTGCTGGCGATAGGCTATAACGCGCTCATCATTCTCGAAGCCTGAGAGAAGGGCTTTTCGGACGACACTCAGTAGGAACGCGTCATCGCCTGCCATGGCTGCGAAGAGTGTGTCGAGTTCCAAGTCCTGAACGAGGTTTCGCTCGTGCGCCAATAGCTGCTGGTGCCATTCGGGTTCGCGTTCGTGGCGGTATCTTTCCTGAAGCAGGAGTTGCGGATCGAAATCGCGTTCGGGGTGCAGGAGTAGAGGTTTCATGATGGGATGCGCTCCTTCAGGGAGTCATAAGTCACGCGGTATTTCTGGGCGATGGCCATGGCGTAGGCGAGCCCGTCGGCCGGCTTTCGTTCGAGTTTGTAGGTGCGAATCGCGGGATTCGCCGGGTCGACGATGCTGACTACGCTGACGGTCTTCTCGTTAAACGAAGCAAGCTCGTCGAGGAAGGTGACGCAGACGGCAAGGACATCGAGAGCGGAGATTTTCGCGAGGATCTTCATTCCGAGATAGAGAGCATCCAGAAGGGTGGTGGAGGCAAAGATTTCATTCATGACGATGAGGCTTTGCGGAGATGCGTTGTCGAGGATGTGATGGATGCGAACGAGGTCGTCTTGCAGTTTGCCGCGCAGGTTGCGGATGTCTTCTTTCCTCTCGAAGTGAGTGAAAAGGCGGTCAAAGAGAAAGAGATGGGCGTCCTCGCCGGGGACGGGACAACCAAGCGCTGCTAGATAGTGCATTTGTCCAAAGGTCCGCGCGAAGGTGGTTTTCCCGCCCTGATTGGCCCCGGAGACGACGAAAATGCGTTCGTGCCCCTTAAGGAAGAAATCATTTGTGACGACGTTCGTTTTGGTGTCGAGCAATTTGCCGGCGAGGGCGATGTCGAAGACTTTCGAAGCCCGGATTTCTTTAGAGGACTGTGAGAGTACGGGTTGAGAAAAGGCGAGTCCCCGACCTCGCAGTTTTTGAACGTACGTGAGGTAAGAAACGTAGAACTGCACTTCACGGTCAAAGCGCAAGAGAGTTCTGTCGGCGTATTCTGCGTGTGCCGCAAAGAAGGAAGGGAGTCTAGCGAAGGCCTCAGGAAAGAGTAAGGCCACGCGTTGCTGGATCTGCGCTTCAACGTGGTTCATGCCTTTCCATTTCTGTTTATCAAGCCAATAGCTGGTGGCCACGCCCCTTCTGAATTTCTCGAATATGGCTTCGACAGCCGCGCTGTAATCGATTTCCGTGTCTGTGCGCCGTACCGTGACGCTACCTTCACGAAGTAGGACGGAATAGCGGATGGCGGCGAGGTCCGCTGTGAGTTGAGCTGCTTCGGCAATAAGCTGGCGAAAAGCTGGAGATGCGATGTACTCACCGAGATACTGGCGGAGCGCAGTCAGGGCATACGAAACAAGGAAATGTGCAGAAAGATCTGCGAAGAGAGATTCTACGGCAGCGCAGTATATCTCGACCGCTCGCAGGAAGCAGCGCTGTTGCGTATGTTCGTAGTAGTGAAAGGTTTCAGCTTGCGCCAGACCTTCTCGCATCGAACGCATCGCTTCGGAAAAAGCGCGAATGGCCTGCATTGTGGGACCATCCTGCAAGTCTCGCATCACCTCCTGCCGATAGGCGATGGCGTCAAGGTTATGCAATGGGGCGTGATAGAACGGAGCCAGGCGATATTCCTGCCAATCTGCGGTGATAGTCTCAACGACTTGATCAAGGTTGAGGTCGCGAAAGGAGTCCGGAGCTTCTTGGCTCTCTATGTATGCGGACTCCTTGGGTGTTCGAACAAGAACGCTGTGGAACGTCATGGCGCATCTCCCTGTTTGCGGACCGGTACGCACGAGCGCGTTCTCAAGCGCTTGTCGCGGGAGAGATTCGGACCAAGGAGAGGATTTTGCGGGGAGCGAGATCACTCTACTTGGGAACGAATCCCTCGTAGGAGTCATCTGCCCAACTAGGGCGGTTACGGCGAACTCCAACACCGGTGCAACTGTGAAATTATCCCAGCGGCGGGCTAGCCCGTCAATTAGGCTCGGTCCGCGGTCGTCGGCTGCTTTCGGAGCAAGCGAAGAGCGCCGGTGGTGGATAGAATCAGACCTAGAATTCTAAGAAGAATAAGGACCAAGAGGGTTGGCCGGTTCCACGAAAAATCGTTGAGCGTGGGAATCGTGGTAACCACAAGGGGCGTGAACCACGAAGCTAAAAGCAGAAACGTTCCGCCAAAAACCAGATTCCATGGGCGAACGAAGAGACTGACGCGGACTCCGCCGACAAAGACCATCAATCCGCCAACGAGCGCGGCAAGCATGAAAGGAAGGTCGTCGGGGGGAGAAGGCTTCGCCCGGTCGAGATGGGGGGAATTCGAAAATGAATGTGCGAGTGAGAGGGAAAGAAGCAGTACGACGATTCCCGCCGCGAGCAGCGTCAAACTGCTGGTGCGGAACTGCGGTGACTCCCTGGACATTGGCGGCGCTCCGTAGAGTAGAGTCGGCAAGCGAAGACAGAAATCGGGGAGTGGCTCGCCTGCATTACGGAGGAAACTGCCTAGGAAGGCTTTGCGAAAGGCTCCTACCGAGGCACATCCCTCGTAGGAGTCATTTGCCCTTAGGGGCGGTTCGAGGTGAACTCCAACACCCGATTGGACTGCTCGGACGGGCCGAGTATGCAGCCAGAAAGTAGTTCAGTCAATAGCTCGGGTTGCGGATGCTCGGGTTGCGGACCACAAGTCCCAGTAGCCCTAACAGAACAGCGCTCCGAATCTCAGCGGGTTGCAAGCCTCCAGCGAACCGGCGCAGTTCCACTTTCCACGCAAGAAGCATCGTCATCAAAATCGCTGCCGCGACGGGCGTGAACAGGCGGCCCTCCTCCCGCCAACGCACCCAAGACGAAAATAACGAGCAAGGCCGCTGACGTGGTCGCCTCCAGAGACCGCTCGACCAATGAGCTCCGCGCATTCGCGAAAATGACGGTCAGAAAAACACCGACCGAGGACGCGACAGCCATGGAGGGACTAAACAGAGCCGCGATGGTTCCAAGCAGAGCCGTGAGCGCGAAGGTTCGAATTCCGAGGTCTTTGTTCGACCACTCCCGTTCAATTCCGACAAGAAGTCCGATACCTAATGAGACGGCAATTCTTGCCGCGACCTCCGACGGAGGAAAGCGATCAACATTGACACGCAGCTCTCAACGACAACCTACAATGCAATGTACGCTTGCCTAAATTAAAAGGGGTACGCATCCATACAGGAGACAATGAATTCTTTTGCTCGCTGTGATTGAGATAAGCAGAGCGAACAATTAAACTGCCTTCCCCATGTACTTCGTTTCCGATTCGCAGAAAGGAATACCACAGTTGAAACAACAACGTGCAAGGCTTGCAGTTGGCATCCTCTTTTGCGCTCTGGTCACATATCAGGGATCTTTATCAGCGCAATCCTCCGACAACTGGTCTTTCGCTGTTTCTGGTGATTCGAGAAACTGTGGAGACATCGTGATGCCAGGCATCGCGGAGGGTGTGCGATCCGACAAAGCACAGTTTTATTGGCATTTGGGCGACTACCGCGCCAACTACGACTTCGACCAGGACCTGCTTGCCGCCCCGGAGTATCGCAGCAAGCACCTTTCCATCGCCGACTACGAGCGGATTGAGTGGCAGGACTTCATTTCCCAACAGGTCGATCCATTCGGTGACATTCCGGTCTATCTCGGAATTGGAAACCATGAGCTTGTTCCTCCCAAGACCCGGTCGGATTTCATCCAACAGTT
>Ga0335082_10004847_pt1 | contig 14700 bp, 14 predicted proteins | sample Lox_Sample_41_FD_206718 | JGI IMG/M metagenome (GOLD analysis project Ga0335082, IMG submission 206718) | Soil microbial communities from Loxahatchee National Wildlife Refuge, Florida, United States - Lox_Sample_4.1 | ecosystem: Environmental > Terrestrial > Soil > Wetlands | place: USA...
TCGCGCACCTCGGCCATGAGCGCCGCATCGACGTGCAGCCGGCCGGCGGTATCCACGATCAGCACGTCGAAGACGCCGTTGCGCGCGCGCTCCAGCGCCGAGCGCGCGATCGCGGCGGGCTCGGCCTGCGGATCTGCGGGGTAGTATTCGGCGCCCACCTGCTGGGCGAGCCGCTCGAGCTGCAGCATCGCTGCCGGGCGGCGTACGTCCGTGCTCACCATGAGCACGCGCTTCTTCTCGCGCTCGATCAGCCAGCGGGCGAGCTTGGCCGCGGTCGTGGTCTTGCCCGCGCCCTGCAGGCCTGCGAGCAGCACCACCACCGGCGGCTGTGCCCGCAGTCTGAAGCCCGCGCCCGCCCCGCCCATCAGGGTGACGAGCTCCTGGTGCAGGATGCCGATGAAGGCCTGCCCGGGAGTGAGGCTCGAGAGCACTTCGGTACCCAAGGCCTTGGCCTTGACCGACTCGATGAAGCTCTTGACCACCGGGAGGGCGACGTCCGCCTCCAAGAGCGCGATGCGCGCCTCGCGCAGCGCCTCGGAGACGTTCTCCTCGGTGATGCGCCCACGGCCGCGCAGCCCTTCGATGGTGCGGGAGAGGCGCTGGGTCAGGCTGTCGAACATCGCTCTTTCCGGGGGCTTACGGGAGCTCGGGGTCGGGGGCGGATTATAGGGGCGCAGGGGCGGTTTTCCCGCCCGGGCGGCCAAGCTTCTATGCTAGGGGCCCGCGCGCCCGTTCCGCGGGGGCAGCGGGCGGGCGCGCGGGCCAGTTCCACCCAGAAAAAGGGGCCGCCTTGAACTTCGCATCCACGACGCTCCTCCTGGTCCTCACGCTCCTGGTGCTGCTCATCATCGTGGCCTTCTCCTCGGGTACCGAGGTGGCCATGCTGTCGGTGAACCGCTTCCGCATCCGCCACCAGGCGCTCGCCGGGAACCGCCAGGCGCGCACCCTCGAGCGGTTGCTGGAGAAGCCCGATGACTGGCTGGGGGCGAACCTCGTGATCCTCGCCGGCGCGAGCGTGTTCGCCTCCGCGATCGCCACGATCCTCGCGCAGCGCAGCGGCGAGCACTACGCGGTGGCGCTCACCGGCGTGCTGCTCACCCTCGTCGTGATCGTGTTCTGCGAGCTCGCCCCGAAGATCTACGCCGCGTCCAACCCCGAAGGGGTGGCGCTGCACGCCGCCGGGATCTACCGCGCGCTGGTCACCGTCGCGCGCCCGGCGCTGTGGCTCACCAACACCCTCGCCTACGGGTTCCTGCGCATCTTCGGGGTCGGGCGCGAGGCGCGCTCCGAGCAGGCCCTGAGCGCGGATGAGCTGCGCACCGTGGTCACCGAGGCGGCGCCGGTCATCCCGGCACGGCACCGGCAGATGCTGCTGTCGATCCTGGACCTCGGCCGCATCACCGTGAACGACATCATGGTGCCGCGGCAGGAGATCGCCGGGATCGACGTGAGCGAGAGCTGGGAGGACATCCTCGGGCAGCTGCGCCAGACCCCGCACACGCGGCTGCCGGTGTACGAGGGCGAACTCGACAATCTCATCGGCCTGTTGCACATGAAGCGCGTGGCGCAGGAGCTGGTGCGCGGCACCCTCACGCGCGAGCGCCTCATCGAGATCGCCCGCGGCCGCGAGGCCTACTTCGTGCCGGAGGGCACGGCGCTGAATCTGCAGCTGACGCACTTCCAGCGCAACCGCCGCCGCTTCGCCTTCGTGGTCAACGAGTACGGCGATATCGAGGGGCTGGTGACGCTCGAGGACATCCTCGAGGAGATCGTCGGGGAGTTCACCTCCGACCCCGCCACCATCACGCACAAGGACGTGCACCTCGAGCGCCCGGGCGTCTACATCGTCAATGCCAGCGCCACGATCCGCGCGCTGAACCGCGCCCTGGGGTGGCAGCTGCCCACTGGCGGGCCGAAGACCGTCAACGGTCTGCTGCTCGAGCACCTCGAGACCATTCCCGACAGCGGCACCATGGTGCGCGTCGGGGACTACGAGTTCGAGGTGCTGCAGATCGCCGACAACGCGATCCGCACGGTGCGCGTACGCCCGCCGGTGCCGGCGCTGAAGAGCGCCTAAGCGCCGCCGGCGAGCGCGGCCTCGAGAGCCTCGCCGATGCGGCTCACTGCGGTCACGGTGAAGCCCGCAGGCAGCCGCCGCGGCACGTTGTCCTTGGGCACGATGGCGCCACGGAAGCCCTGCGCCTGCGCCTCCTTCAGGCGCTCATCGCCATAGGCCACGGGGCGCACCTCCCCCGTCAGGCCGATCTCGCCGAAGGCGATCAGGTGCGGGGGGATGGCGCGGTCGCGCAGGCTCGAGGCGAGCGCGATGAGCACCGGCAGGTCCCAGGCGGTCTCGGAGATCTCGATGCCGCCGACCACGTTCACGAACACGTCATGCTCCTGCAGCTGCAGGCCGGCGTGACGGTTGGCGGCGGCGAGCAGCATGGCGAGGCGGTTGGCGTCCAGGCCCTGCGCGATGCGGCGCGGCGCGCCGAAGCGCATGCGATCGACGAGGCCCTGCAGCTCAATCAACAGTGGCCGGCCGCCCTCGCGCGTGACGGTGACGATGCTGCCCGGGGCGCTCTCGCTCGAGCGCGCGAGGAAGATCGCCGCGGGATTCTTCACCTCCTTGAGTCCGCCGCCGGTCATGGCGAAGAAGCCGAGCTCGTTCGCAGCCCCGAAACGGTTCTTGGTGGCGCGCACGATGCGGTGGCGGCTGCCGGCATCACTCTGGAAGTAGAGCACGGTATCGACCAGGTGCTCGAGCAGCCGCGGCCCGGCGATGGTGCCCTCCTTGGTGACGTGGCCGACGATCACCACCGCGCAGCCGCTCGACTTGGCGAAGCGCACCAGCTCGGCCGTGCACTCGCGCAGCTGCGTCACCGCGCCCGCCGGGGCACCGGCCCCGCCCATCTGCACGGTCTGGATCGAGTCGACGACCAGAAGCGCCGCGCGGCGCTCGCCGGCGAGGGCGAGGATCGCGCCGAGATCGCTCTCGGCGACGAGCTCCAGGCCCGTGGGAGGCAGCGCGAGGCGCTGCGCCCGCAGTCGCACCTGCGCAACGGATTCCTCGCCGCTCGCGTAGAGCACCGCCTGGCCGGCGGCTACGTGCACGGCCACCTGCAGCAGGAGCGTGGACTTGCCGATCCCGGGATCCCCGCCCAAAAGGATCACGGAGCCGGGCACGATGCCGCCACCGAGAACCCGGTCGAGCTCGGTCGCGCCGCTCGCCAGGCGCTCGCTGCTCGCGCTGGCGCCCGCCGGGGCCGCCTGGCGCGTCGCGGACGCGGTGGGCGCGGGCCGGGCGCGTGCGGCAGTGCGCTGCTCGAGGCAATTCCAGCCCCCGCACAGGGGGCACTGGCCGGCCCATTTGAGGGTCTCGCCCCCGCAGGAGCTGCATACAAACACTGTGTTCGGGCGGGCCATCGTGTGCGCCGGGGGTCGGGTTTCGGCTAGGATTCGCGCCGGGGGCGGCCCGAATGGCTTCTTTTGTGACCAAAGCCACTCGGACCCTGAGCCGGCGATGCTAGCTTATGCCGGCTCCAGTCGGGGACGGGAAAGTGACGCGTATCACATTCGATGGGCCAGCGGCGGACCGGGTCGAGGCATGAGCTTGAAAAACAAGCTCCGCTTCGTCGGTCTGTCTGATACGGGTAAGGTCCGCGAACACAACGAGGACACCATTGCCGTCGACCCGGACATAGGCCTTTTGGTCCTCGCCGACGGCATGGGAGGCTACAACGCCGGCGAGGTCGCCAGTGGCATCGCGGTCAAGACCATCGTCAACCTGGTGCGCGAGCACGTGCAGCGCGAGGACCTGGCGATCCCCGACACCGAGACCGGACTGTCCCGCCCGAACATCATCCTGCGCGACGCCATCAGCCGCGCCAACAAGATCATCTACCAGACCGCGCGCACGCAGCCGCAGTGCGAGGGCATGGGCACGACGGTCGTGGCCGCGCTCTTCTTCGACAACAAGGTCACCATCGCACACGTCGGTGACTCGCGCCTGTACCGTCAGCGCGGCGACAAGATCGAGCAGGTGACCATGGATCACTCCCTGCTGCAGGAGCTCGTCGACCGCGGCTTCTACTCGGCCGAGGAAGCGCAGCGCGCCGCCAATAAGAACTACGTCACCCGCGCCCTCGGGGTCGAGGCGAGCGTGGACGTGGAGATTCAGGAAGTCCCCGTGAACAAGGGCGAATACTTCATCCTCTGCTCCGACGGACTGTCGGACATGGTCGAGGACGAAGATATTCATTTAACGATAAACACCTTTAGTGCTAATCTGGATACGGTCGCCAAGCAGTTGATTCAACTGGCCAATGACAATGGAGGCCGCGACAACGTCTCGGTGGTCATGGCGCACATCATGGACGCGTTCCCGGCGCGGACGAAGATATTCGACAAGATCCTGGGTTGGTTCGGCTGACAGCGATAGGGGCAGGAACACATGGCAAGGTTGGTCTTGAGCCTGGACGGCCAGGTAATGGCGGAATACAACATGAACAAGGAGCGCTACACCATCGGGCGCCTCCCTGACAATGACATCCGCATCGACAATGCCGCCGTCAGCGGACACCACTCGCTGATCATCAACATCCTCAACGACTCGTTCCTTGAGGACCTCAACAGCACCAACGGCACCTACGTCAACGGCAAGCTGATCAAGAAGCATGCCCTGCAGCACGGCGATGTCATCACCGTCGGCCACCACCAGCTGCGCTTCGTCGAGGACGACGAGCAGCAGGACGAGTTCGAGAAAACGATGGTCATCCAGCCCTCCGCCCGCCCGGTGGAGAAGCTGCGCGCCGCGGCCGAGGCCTCCGAGAAGGCCGGCGGCCAGGCCCTGAGCGCCACCGGCAAGACGCGCGCGCTCGGTGATGGCATGGCGGCCGTCAAGAAGGCCAAGCTGCAGGTGCTCTCCGGTGCCTTCGCCGGCCGCGAGGTCGAGCTCAGCAAGGCCCTCACCACTCTCGGCCGCCCCGGCGTGCAGGTTGCGGCCATCACGCGCCGCGCCGAGGCCTACTACATCGTGCACGTCGACAGCGGCAAGGCCGATGACTTCCCGCTCCTGAACGGCACTCCGATCGGCGCTCAGGCCACGCGGCTGAATGACAACGACGTCATCCAGCTGGCCGGCGTCAAGATGGGGTTCTTCGTCAGCTGATCCGATGCGGCCGCCGCAGGGCGGCCGCTCTTCCCAGGCACTGCGACCCTAGCGCGGCTCGAGCGGCACGCGCTGGCTGACGCTGCACAGCAGCTCGTACGGGATCGTGCCCGCGTGGCGGGCGACTTCTTCCACCGGCAGCCCCTCGCCCCAGAGCGTCGCCGGCGTGCCCACCTCGATGCCGGCGATCCCGGTGACGTCCACCGCGATCATGTCCATCGACACGCGCCCGACGAGCGCGGCGCGCTGCTTCTTGATGAGCACCGGGGTGCCGGTCTCGAAGCTGCGTGGCACGCCATCGCCGTAGCCGGCCGCGATGATCGCGATGCGTGAATCCCGGGGCGCGCTCCAGGCGCCGCCATAGCCGACGCGCTCACCGCGGCTGACCTCGCGCACCGTGAGCACGGTGCTCATGAGGGTCATGACGGGCCTGAGCCCGAAATCGGCCGCGGTCGCATCCGCAAACGGCGAAGCGCCGTAGAGGGCAAGCCCGGGACGCACCCAGTCACCGGCTGCGGCCACCCCGCCGAAGAGGCCCGCAGAGTTGACGACGCTCGTCTCATGCTTGAGCTCGCCGATCGTCGCGGCGAAGGCGGCGAGCTGTGCGCGCGTCACCTGTCCGTCGCGCTCGTCCGCGCACGCGAGGTGGGTCATGAGGCGCAGCTCGCGCGGCGCCGAGCGCAGCATACGCACGCGCTTGAGTGCCGGCGCGAAGTCGCGTGGCGCGAAGCCGAGCCTGTTCATGCCCGTGTCGATCTTGATCCACACCGCGAAGCGGCCGGCGCCGCCGGCCTGCTCGAGGAGCTCGATCTGGCGCGCGTCGTGGACCACGAGGTCGAGGTTATCCTGCGCGGCATCCTCGAGCTGCGAGCGGCTGAACACGCCCTCGAGCAGCACGATGCGCGAGGTGATGCCCGCGGCGCGCAGCGACATGCCCTCCTCCAGGCGCGCCACCGCGAAGGCATCGGCGTCCTGGATGGCGAGCGCGGTGCTCGCGAGGCCGTGGCCGTAGGCATTGGCCTTCACCACGGCGATCACGCGCGCGCGGCCGGCACGGGCGCGGATGACGTTGAGGTTGTGTCGGAGGGCTTGAGTGTCGATGACGGCCCGGATCAGCCGGCTCACCGCAGCACACCTTCGGCGTAGGAGTCGGGTGCGTAGTTGGCGAAGCGCGTGTACTGGCCCTGGAAGGTCAACAGGAAGGTACCGATCTCGCCGTTGCGGTGCTTGACGAGGTCGATCTCGGCGATGCCTTTTCTGGTCGTGTTCTTGTCGTAAACCTCCTCGCGGTAGATCAACAGGATCATGTCTGCATCCTGCTCCAAGCTACCCGAGTTGTGCGAAACGATCCCGTCCGCGAGCCAGTTTGCCGGACCAGGGACCGTCAGATCGAACACCGTCTCTTCGCCGTCGGGCGTAACCTCTAACACGCGGTCCCAGAGCAGATCGCTCGTGGACGCTGGCTCGCGAGCCTCGTCGTCGGGAATGGCCGGGTACTCAGCGATCATCCCGCGCGATTGAGCGCGGTTCAGGCTGATGTTCGTCACCCCACGCATCGCCGCCATCGCTGAGCCGGTCATGCCCTGAGCGGCCGTGAACCCATGCAAGGGTTGAGCGAGCTCTTCGGGCAGCGTACCGACGCTCGGATTGGCCGGCATGGCCCCGAGCGCCCAGTGCTCCCGCCAGACCTGCGGCTTCGCAGGCTCGGGAAGCCTGCGAGCCAGCGCCAACCGGTCTGCAGCGGACAACGTGCCGACGGTTTTCCAGCCTGCTCCCGTGAGTACGCGATGCTGGTACGTCGCGCGCAGAACCCGCCCGCCCGCCAGCCGGACCTTGTAGACCGGGCGTCGACCGACCTCCCACACCTTGTCCGAGCGAGCGCGGATCAGCCGGTGGTGCTCGTCGACAGCCCAGACATGGGGCTGCCGTCCGACGAGCTCTGCGATCGGCACGCGGGCGCCATCGGCGAGACACACCAGGGTATCTCCCGGGACGCACTCGCGCAGGTCAGACATCACCGGCTTCTTATGCTCGCGCTGCTCGACCGCACGATTCAGCTGCGACAGCGCGATGACCGGGATCTGCAATTCCTTGGCCAGTGCCTTCAGTCCACGCGAGATCTCGGCGATCTCCGTGGCCCGGTTCTCCTGGGTCCCGGGGACCTGCATCAGCTGCAGGTAGTCCACCACGACGAGACTCAGGCCGTGCTCGCGCTTCACACGACGCGCGCGGGCGCGCAACTCGGTCGGATTCAGCGCCGGGGTCTCGTCGACGAAAATCTTGGCCTCGGAGAGCTGGCTGGTCGCGCTCGTGATGCGTACCCAGTCCTCGTCCGTGATGCGTCCGCTGCGCAGGCTGTTGAGCGGCACACCGCCGATCGAAGCCAGCATGCGGGTGATGACCTGCTCGGAGGGCATCTCCATGCTGAAGATGGCCACCGAGGCGCGGGTGTTGGGGTTCACCGCCGCATACTCGGCCATGTTCACGGCAAGCGTGGTCTTGCCCATCGAGGGGCGGCCGGCGACGATGACGAGGTCCCCTGGGCGCAGCCCGCCGGTGAGCTTGTCGAACTCGGTGAAGCCGGTCGGCAACCCGCGCAGCTGGTCCGGGTTGTTATGCCACTCGTCGATCTGGTCGATGACCGCGGGCAGCAGCGCCCGCACCGCAATCGCACCGTCGCGCTTGCGGAAGCTTCCCTCCGCAATCTCGAACACCCTCTGCTCGGCCCGGTCGACCAGGGCGCGGGCGCTCTCGCCGTCGTTGTTGAAGACGGCCGAGACGATCTCGGTGCCGGCGCGTATCAGCTGCCGCAGGAGCGAGCGCTCGCGGACGATGTCCGCGTAGGCGCGCACGTTGGCGGCCGTCGGGGTATCACGCGCGATGGCGCTGAGGTAGGCGAGTCCCCCGGCCGCTTCGAGCTTGCCGCTGCGCTCGAGCTGCTGGGACACGGTGACGACGTCGCAGGGCTTGGCCTCGCCCGCAAGCTCGCCGATGGCGGCGAAGATCAGCCGGTGGTCCGGGCGGTAGAAATCCTCTGCCACGACAGCGTCGGCGACGCTGTCCCAGGCGGCCGGATCAAGGAGCAGCCCACCGAGCACCGCCTGCTCGGCTTCCACCGAGTGTGGCGGCGTCGGCGCATCGATGACGGCAACCGAGCCCGTATCCCCGCGTGTCTTGGCGGAACCGGCCACCCCTGGGTGCCCGAGCGCTGGGCGCTTACTCTTCCGCGACGATGGTCACCTGCAGCGGCACGTCGACGTCGGCGTGCAGGTGCAGGTTGACCATGTGCTCGCCGATCGTGCGCAGCGGGCCCGCCGGCAGGCGCACTTCACTGCGCTCGACCTTGAAGCCCTCGCGCGTGCACGCCTCGGCGATGTCGGCGGTGCCGATGGAGCCGAACAGCTTGCCCTCGGTACCGGCCTTGGCACGGATGGTGAGCTTGAACTCCTTCATCGCGGCCGCACGCTCCTCGGCCGAGGAGAGGTGCTCACGCGCGGCACGCTCGAGCTCGGCGCGGCGCGCCTCGAAGCGCGCCACGTTCTCCGCGGTCGCGAGCGTCGCCTTGCCCTGGGGCAGCAGGAAGTTGCGCCCGAAGCCCGAGCGCACCTTGACGCGGTCGCCGATGTTGCCGAGGTTGGCAACCTTCTGCAGCAGAATGACTTCCATCGCTGCTTCCCCTAGTGCTGGTCAGTGTACGGCAGCAGCGCGAGGAAACGCGCGCGCTTGATCGCCTGGGCGAGCTGCCGCTGGTAGAAGGACTTGGTGCCGGTGATGCGGCTCGGCACGATCTTGCCCGTCTCGGTGATGTAGCCCTTGAGCGTGGCGAGATCCTTGTAGTCGATCTGCTTCACGCCCTCGGCGGTGAAGCGGCAGAACTTCTTACGACGCGAGAAGCGGCTGCCGCCGCCCCCGCCGGGTCCTCTGGACATGGCCATGGTGTGCTTCCTTTAGCTGCCGGCGCCCTCAGGCGCTCTCGGCGGCAGAGTTGTCGTCGTCATCGGCTGCGGGACCTGCGTCCTCGCGCGTGCGCTCGCGGCGCCGGCCACCGCCGCCCTCGCCCTCCTCGTCCTGCGCCTTCGCCATGGGCGAAGGATCGGTGACGGCGGAGTCCATGTTGACGACCAGGTGACGCAGCACGGCGTCGCTGAAGCGGAATGCGCCGGTGAGCTCATCGAGGGTCTTCTGGTCCGTCTCGATGTTCATCAGCACGTAGTGCGCCTTGTGGACCTTGGCGAGGGGGTAGGCGAGCTGCCTGCGGCCCCAGTCCTCGAGGCGGTGCACGCGGCCGCCGCCGGCGCTGAGCATGCCCTTGTAGCGCTCGATCATCGCGGGCACCTGCTCGCTCTGATCCGGATGTACAAGGAAAACGACTTCGTAATGCCTCATGAATGCTCCTTACGGTTATAGCCGCCCGGATTTAAGGCTGTCCCGGTGCGGCAAGGAGTACGCGCGCTGCCCAAGGCACACACGCCCCGTCGGATTCGAGGGGGCGCGAAGCATACTCAAACGCCCCCCGCGACGCAACGACCGGCCAAGGCGCAAAGCTTGCCGATCAATGACTTGGGGCCTATCCCCCCAGCGCCTGGCGGAGCACGCCCCGGGTCGCCGTGGCGACCCTTTGGGCCACCACGGAGGGCGGCAGCGCCTTCAGCTCCTCGCTGAAGATCTCCACCCCCACGGTCAGACCCGGATCGCGCCCGAGCAGCTCCTTTAAAAGAGGCACCACGGGGAGTTCGCCCTCCCCCGGCAGCAGCCGCCCGAACATGGGGGCGTAGACCGTCCCGGGCGCCGGCTCGCGCCGGTCCGAGATCTGCAGCCCCGAGATCAGGCCCGCCGGCACGGCCGCGAGCTGGCGCGGATCCCCGCCGCTTCGGGCGAAGTGCCAGTTATCCAGGAGCACCCCGAGGTTCCGGGCCCCGACGCTCGTGACGATGCGCAGTGCACTCGCCAGGTCCGGGATGGCGCTCTCGGGCAGGAACTCGAGCGTCAGCCGCAGCCCGTGCGAGCGGGCCCGCCGCGCGATCGGACCCAGGCAGTCCACGAAGGCCTGCTCGGGCACGGCACCGCCCCCGAAGTGCGCAAGGTTGACCGTCTGCGCCTCGAGCGCCTCGGCGGCCCGGTAGCAGCGCTCCTCGGTGAACTCGAAGTAGGCGCGGTTCTCGGCGGGGACATCCTGCGGGCGCGGGGTGCCCGGGAGCACCCCGATCAGGGGATCGATGGCATGCACGCGCACACCCTGCTCCCTGAGCAGCCGCCGCAGCTGCGCATCGCTGCGGCCCGCCTCGCGCGCGGCCTCGTACATGCCGGCGGTCAGCGTCACCGCCCCGAGCCCGGCCGCACCGGCCGCCTCGATCAGCGGCTCGAGCGCCGTGCCGAGCACCGTGCCCCAGCACAGCGCAATCACGGGCGACTCGTCAGTTTCGGGCATGGTCTCTCCGGGGGAGCTTGTCCATGATGGCCCTGTGAGCACGTTCCGTCAGCTGCGCCTGAAATCGAACGGCATCACGCTCGCCGTGACGAGCGCGGGCAGCGGCACGCCGGTGGTGTTCTGTCACGGCTTCCCGGGTCTCGGGTACAGCTTCCGTCACCAGCTGCCCGTGGTCGCGCAGGCAGGCTGGCAGGCGCTCGCGCCCGATCAGCGCGGCTACGGCGACAGCGACCGGCCGCTCGATCCGGCCCTCTACGACGCCGAGTACGTGATGGCCGACATGCTCGGGCTCCTTGATGCCCTTGAAGCGCGCTCCGCGGTATTCGTCGGCCACGACTTCGGCGCGCAGCTGGTCTGCAATCTCGCCGTCCGCCGTCCCGAGCGCGTCGCGGCCGTGGTCATCATGAGCTGCCCGTACGATTTCGACCTCGCCGGCCGCGGCGGCGCGGGCTCGCGGGCAGCGGCCAGGCCCGGGGAACCCCAGGGCGCGTTCGCGGTGCCGGGCGTGCGTCCGAGCGAGGCCTTCGCGGCCATCGCGCGGCACCACTTCTTCCACATGCACTACTTCCAGGACATCGGTCCCGCGGAGCGCGAGCTCGCCGCGCGCCCCCGCGAGTTCCTGCTGCGGCTGATGCATGCGCTGAGCGCGGACGGCAGGCTCCTCGACTGGTCGCAATACCCCTCCGCCGGCACCGGCTACCTGGACGTGCTGGCGCCGGCACCGCCCCTGCCGTGGCGCTGGCTGAGTGTCGATGAGTTTGAGCACATGGTGAGCGCCTACACCCGCGCACCCGAGGAGGCCATGTTCATCGGCGGCCTGAACTCCTACCGGGTGGCCGACCGCAACTGGGAGCTCGGCGCGCAGTACGCCGACGCCGACATCACCCAGCCGGCGCTCTTCATCGCCGGCGCCGAGGACGTGGTGCTGAAGATGATCCCGGGGGATGCCATCGAGAGCATGCGCCGGCGCGTGCCGCAGCTGCGGGAGGTCGTGCTCGTGCCGGGCGCGGGTCATTTCGTGCAGCAGGAGGCCCCCGAGGCGGTGAATGCGGCGCTGCTGCGCTTCCTCAGGGGCCTTTGAGCGCCACGAGCCGCCGGCAGAAGCCCTCGAAATCCTGCGGCCCGCGGCAGAACGCCCCCGGGAAGAGCTCCACCATGTCCGCGCCCGCCGCCAGAAGCGCCGGCACGCCCGCGAGCGTCGCCTCGAGATCCGGGGTGTGATCGGGGCGGAACACGAACTTAGGCACGACGCGAACGGTGAAGGCCTTAGGGTCACGTCCGCGGGCGGCGAGCATGGCGCGCAGCCGCGCGATCACGGGGGCGAGCTTCGCCGGGTCCTGCTCCATGGGGATCCACCCATCGCCGAGCTCGGCCATGCGCTCGAGGTTGCGTTCATTGGGGGCCAGCCCGAGCCACACCGGGATGCCGCCCGGCTGCAGTGGCCGAGGGTAGGCGTAGATCTTCTCGAAGCGCACCGTCTCGCCCTGAAAGCTCGCGGGTGCCTCGCTCCACAGGAGCCGGCAGACGCGGACCTGCTCGATGAGGCGCGCATAGCGGCCCTCCCAGGGGACGCCGGAGGCTTCGTACTCCTCCTTCTGCCAGCCGACGCCGAGTCCGATGCTCACCCTGCCCTGCGACATCACGTCCAGCGTCGCGAGCTGCTTGGCGAGCAGCACCGCCGGCCGCAGCGGCCCGATCACCACCCCGCTCGAGAGGCGGATGCGCGTGGTCACGCCCGCAAGCACCGCGAGCACGGTGAGCGGCTCGTACCAGGGGAAGTCCAGCGGCGCCGGGAAGCGCCCGTAGGGGTAGTTCTGGAGGTTCTCGCCCATCACCACGTGGTCGGTGATGCTGACCAGGTCGACCCCACAGCGCTCCGCGGTGCGTACCACTTCGGTGACGGGCGCAAAGTCCCCGCCGAACCAGCTCTGCAGGCCGTACAGGCCGATCGCCACCTGTGTCATCGCACCCCCGAAGCGCCACGCGCGGCGCTTGTTACTATATCGAGCCGCCCGCGGCACCCGAATCCTTGATATGAACGACGGCCTGCGCCGCGTGCGCGAGCCCGTGAAGAGGCCCCGATGCCCGCCACACTCCCCTCACCTTCTGCGCCTCTGCCCGCGATCGCCGTGGTGGGCGGCACCGGCAATCTCGGCGCCGCCCTGGCGCGGCGCTGGGCGAAGGCGGGGCTGACCGTCATCATCGGCTCGCGCGATGCCGCGCGCGCCCGGACGGCCGCGGATGAGCTCGGCGCCGAGCTCGGCAGGACAATCGAGTCCGGCACCAACCGCGAGGCCGCCGCCCGGGGCAGCCTCGTCGTCCTCACCGTGCCCTACGCCGCCCACGCCGCCACGCTGACTGACATCCGCGAAGCCGCCGCCGGCAAGCTCGTGATCGACACCACCGTGCCGCTCATGCCGCCGAAGGTCATGCGCGTGCAGCTGCCGCCCGCGGGCGCCGCGGCGCTCGAGGCCCAGCAGCTGCTCGGGGATGCGGCCACCGTCGTGGCCGCCTTCCACAACGTCGCCGCCGAGAAGCTGGCGCGCGATGTGCCGATCGACTGCGACGTGCTGGTCTTCGGCGAGACGAAGGCTGCGCGCGCGATCGCCGTGCGCCTGGCCCAGCTCGCCGGCCTGCGCGGCCTGCACGCCGGCTCGCTCGCGAACGCCGCCGCCGCCGAGGCGCTCACCTCGGTCCTCATCTTCATCAACAAGAACTACGCGGTCGACGGCGCCGGCGTGCGCATCACGGGGGAACTCAGGGACCCTGCCCCGGAATGAGCACCCGCGCACCGCCGCTCATCCTCACCCCGCTCGGTGACATCCCCGAGGTGCGCTCCGGGGACGACCTCGCGGCGCTGCTCTCGGCCGCGCTCTCGGCAGCGTCCGTGACTCTCGCCGCTCGAGACCTCCTGGTGGTGGCGCAGAAAATCGTCTCCAAGGCCGAGGGGCGCGCCGTGTCCCTCGCCGGGGTCACTCCCGGTGAGCGCGCCCTCGCCCTGGCGCAGGTGACCGGCAAGGATGCGCGCCTCATCGAGCTCATCCTCGGCGAGTCGCAGGACGTCGTGCGGGCGAAGCGCGACGTGCTCATCGTGCGGCACCGCCTGGGCTACGTCATGGCGAATGCCGGCATCGACCGCTCCAACTTAAGTCCCGGCGGCCCGGACCAGGTGCTGCTCCTGCCGCGCGACCCGGATGCCTCGGCCGCCGCGCTGCGCGCCGCCCTCGGTCGCTCGCACCCTGCCCCCGGGGTCATCATCAGCGACAGCTTCGGGCGGGCATGGCGGCGCGGCGTGGTGAACGTCGCGCTCGGTGCCGCGGGGATCCCCTCGCTGCTCGATCGGCGGGGCGAGCGCGACCGCGCCGGGCGGCCGCTGCAAGTCACCGAGGTCGCGATCGCGGATGCGCTCGCGGCGGCCGCGGGGCTGCTCATGGGCGAGGCCGGTGAGGGCGTGCCGGCGGTGCACGTGCGCGGCTGCCGCTTCGGCGCGCCGGCGCGGGCGGCGCGCGAGCTGCTGCGCCCGCCGGGCGAGGACCTGTTCCGGTGAGGGTCGTGGCGCTCTCAGGCGGCATCGGCGGCGCGAAGCTCGCGCTCGGGCTCTACCGCGTGCTGCCCCCCTCTCGTCTCACGGTGATCGTCAACACCGGCGATGACTTCGATCACCTCGGCCTGCGCATCTGCCCGGACATCGACACCACGCTCTACACGCTCGCGGGCCTTGCCAACACCGAGCTCGGCTGGGGACGGCAGGGGGAGACCTGGACGTTCATGAAGGTCCTCGAGGAGCTCGGCGGCGAGGCCTGGTTCCGCCTCGGCGACGGGGACCTCGCCGTGCACGTCGAGCGCACGCGGCGGCTCAGGTCCGGCGAGACCCTGAGCGAGGTCACGAGGGACATCGCCCGGCGTTTCGGCGTGCAGGCGCGCATCGTCCCGGCATCCGATGAAGAAGTGCGCACCCGGGTCCACACTCCTGATGGCGTGCTGGCGTTCCAGGAGTACTTCGTGCGCCGCCGCTGCGCGCCCGTCGTCACCGCCCTCAGCTACGAGGGCGCCGCCAGCGCGGAGGGTGCGCCGGAGGCGCTCGCGGCACTCACCGCGCAGG
>Ga0335082_10004850_pt1 | contig 14694 bp, 14 predicted proteins | sample Lox_Sample_41_FD_206718 | JGI IMG/M metagenome (GOLD analysis project Ga0335082, IMG submission 206718) | Soil microbial communities from Loxahatchee National Wildlife Refuge, Florida, United States - Lox_Sample_4.1 | ecosystem: Environmental > Terrestrial > Soil > Wetlands | place: USA...
CGGCAGACGCTGGCGCCAGCCAGCGCTCACGCAGCAGGCGGAATGTCTGCCGGGTCAGCTCGAGCACCGCTTCCAGATCGGCCGACGCGGGGGCATCGAAGTCGAGCGGCAGAAACGGCGCCCATACTTTGCCGTCGTAGCCAGCGATCGACGGCCGCCCGTCGATACGATGCTCGGCAAGGTACAACAGCACATCGTCGGAGAAACAGAAGATGCTGGCATAGCATTCGTCGGCACCGTAGCGCGCCACGCACTGCGGCACGTCTTCGAGCCGGACGACATGATTGCGGAATCCCGGCTGAGCCGCCGCGGCGAAATCCACGAAGCCGAAGCGCCGGCGCCGCGCCACCGCTGGGGGTGGGGGACCAAGGGTGTGCGCATCCGAATCGATTGCCATCCGCGACCTCGCCGCAGCCCCGCTCGGCGTGCTGGCGACCAGCATTACGATGCGTCACCACCGAACACAACCAGCCGCTCGCCACGCGTCGGCGTCGCGTGGTTTGACGCGCACGGACAAAACTGCGAGTATTCGCCCTCGCCGTGACAGATGCACCCGCTCGCGCCTGGCCGGCGCTTGCGGAGGTTGCATCGATCACGTATGCGGAAGCCGAGGCGGCCGAGCACACGGCTCGCGCACCCGGCGGTTCACCTCGAACGGTGAGTGTAGCTCAATGGCAGAGCACTGGACTGTGGCTCCAGGGGTTGAGGGTTCAAGCCCCTTCACTCACCCTCCCTTTTCATGAATTTCGCGCGCTTGTGGACTGCCCCCTGCCGACCAGCGTGCCGCCGCGTCGCCGCAGAAGTTCTTGCCGGCTGGGCTGTCGCCGGCCGCGTCGAGCAGGCTGTCGTCGATGAGGTCGATGCGGCGCAGAATGCACGGCGCGCGACTCACGGGCGCGGGTCCCAAGTGGCGAATTGCCCGCAAGACTTCCGTGCGCGCCAGCCCGCACGACACCCGCTCGTGTCGGGTGCGCAAGAACCGTCGCACGGCGGATGATTCGCGCTCGCGAACTTACGAGCTTCACGATTGCCGACGAATCGAAGTAGACAGCCATCTACCCTCATCGCTCGGTTGCGCGCATCTTACGCAGTCGTGCGGAGACGCCGGCCGTCGCCGAGCGGGCGCACAAGGGAGGACCGAGATCGAGAAGGTCGCCTTCCGACGGGGTCACACGACCGGCGGCGCGCAGCGCCTCGAGTGCGCTCCCGCCACGCTGGGGAAGCAAGACCGCCACTGGGTGACCGCGCTCGGTGACTTCAATTCCTTCTCCAGCACGAACCCGCCGCAGAACCCCGCTCGCATGCTGTTGCAGCTCCCGAATCCCGATTCGCTCCATGTGCGGCAACGTAGCACATGACCCTGCCCCACAGGCCCTCTCCTCCAGCAGCGCCTTGGCGAGCTTCGGCTCGGTGCAATCGTTCCGTAGCAACCGTGGGCGCGCCGCCCCTAGCCGCCTCAGGGACGGCGCCTCCAACTTGCTGAGCGTTACGACTTCGACCGCAAGTGGCGCAGGGACAGCAGACCCACCAGGGACAAGATCAACCCGAGCGCCACGATCATCCGCGGCTCCAGCACCGGCACCGGAGCCGGCGGCTGTATGACCAGCGGCGGGCCGAACAGGAGCGGATCGAAGCACCCGTCGGTGACGTAGATGATCTGCCCCGGTGTCAGCGGGCTCTGCAGCTTGATGGTGAACGTCCCGTCGGGATTCTTGGTGACCGGGATGGTATCGATCTCCGTGTCACCTGCGGTTGGATCGCTCGGCGGCCCGTCCTTGCAGACGGGCGGTGTCTCAGGGCCACAATCGAAGACGTGAATCTTGCCGTCGCACGGCGGGAGCATGCACGGGCAACTCGGATCGGAGTGGCCGGTGATCGTTGTCGACCCGTTGGTATCGCCGCCGGTGACCACGACCATCCCCGCGACGGTCGGTGTGATCGTCGGAGTGTCCGTCGGTGTAGGCGTCAGAGTGGGCGTGCACGTCGGCGTGTCGGTGGCTGTCGGGGTCGAGGTCGGAGTACTGGTCGGTGTCTGCGTCGACGTCGGAGTGCAGGTCGGGGTCTGGGTCGGCGTCTGCGTCGATGTCGGAGTGCTGGTCGGAGTCTGGGTCGGCGTCTGCGTGAGAGTCGCCGTAGAGGTGCCCGTCTCGGTTGGGGTTTCGGTCGGCGTCTCGGTGGGAGTATTGGTCGATGTCGGGGTATCGGTTGGGGTTTCAGTTGGCGTCGAGGTGTCGGTTGGCGTTTCAGTTGGTGTCTCGGTCGGTGTGTCGGTAGGCGTCGAGGTGTCGGTTGGTGTTTCAGTTGGTGTCTCGGTTGGGGTGTCGGTCGGCGTCGAGGTGTCGGTTGGGGTCTCGGTTGGGGTGGCAGTTGATGGCCCGTTGCACACGCCCATGAGGCCCGCCCCGCTGTCCTGTCCACCGGAACAGGTGCCGCCGCTGATCACACCGGAAACTGTGCAGTCGATGAATCCGCCAGTCTGAGCAGGACCGTCCCCGCAGTTCGTGGAAGAGGAAGGCGCGCAGTATGCAATCGGGCTCGAAAAATCGTTTGGCGAAAAGGTAGCTATGCAATTGCAGCAGCCGACGTTGCTCAACGCGACACGCGGCGCCAAAATCAGGAACCACAGGACCGCACAAGAAACGCCGAGCATTTGGTTGCGCCGTGCCGCCATGATGCATGCCTCCTACTTGTGAACTTCCGGGATCACCGGGGTACCACCAATTCTCCAGATCCTTTCGGATCCCCTATGCGTGTGCATGCATAGCACAAAACCCCCGCGGCAGGGAATCCAAAGACCAAGAGAATCAAGCGCGGATAGATGCCTTGGCTTGAGCGCCGACGACATCCTCCGTCACGTTTGTGCCGGCCCCCCGACCTCAGGGGCTGCTCGAGAACGGTCACGCTGATCGCTCAACCGGCGGACAGGGTGACGTTGCCTATCTCACGTTCGCACTGAGCTTCGAGACGAGGCAACTTGACGCAGGCGTAGAGGTTGTGATGAACGCTCCAATCGAAGAGCCATGAACGAGCGAGCCGGGTGCTACGAACGAGCTATTCTCGGGCTCGCCGCAATGCCACTTGGCTAGCCGCCGCCGCGACGGAGGGACCGATGCCACCGCGAACGACCCGCGCCATCGTACAGACTGCACCACGCCGGCTGGAGCTGCGGGAGCTGCCCGTTCCGCAGATCGATGACGACAGCGCGCTGCTGCGCGTCGAAGCGTGCGGCATCTGCGGCAGCGACGTCGAGCAGTATGCCGGTATTTTGCCGGTACGCTTGCCGCTCATCCCGGGTCACGAGCCGCTGGGCATCATCGAGCAGATCGGCGAGCGTGCCGCCAAGCGCTGGGGGGTCGCGGCCGGCGATCGTGTCGCCGTCGAGACGTTGATCCCCTGCGGTCATTGCCGCACCTGTCTCGGAGGTCGGTATCAGGTGTGCCGCGGGCGCGGCGGCATGTTCGGCCACGGCTACGTACCGCTCGCCCACCCGCCGAGCCTGTGGGGCGCGTACGCCGACTACATGTATCTCGATTCGTTTTCGATCGTACACCCGGTCCGCAAGGACATCCCCGCCAGCCTTGCGGTGATGTTCAACCCCATCGGCGCCGGCTTCCGTTGGGCCGTCGAGCTACCGGACACCGGGCCGGGGGACTCGGTGTTGATTCTTGGGCCGGGCCAGCGTGGCCTGGCGAGCGTGATCGCGGCGCGCGCCGCCGGCGCCGACACCATCATCGTCACCGGCCTCACGCGCGATGCGCCGAAGCTGGCGCTGGCCAAGGAGCTTGGCGCCGACCACGTGATCGACATCGAGCAAGAGGACGCGCGGGTGCGCATCAGGGAGATCACCGGCGGACACGGCGCCGACGTGGTGGTCGAGGTGTCCGCCAACGCCCCAGAGCCGGTTGCCGAAGCGTTGCACTACGTCGCTACGGGGGGCCGAATCATCCTCGCCGGCGTCAAGGGGTTCAAGTCGGTCCCCGACTTTGTGAGCGATCTGATCGTTGTGAAAGAGGTGACGATCATCGGCGCCTTCGGGGTCACCTCGCGGGCCTACGACGCGGCGATCCGCTTGATCGAGTCCGGACGGGCTCCGCTCGCCAAGATGCACACCCACGATTTTCGTCTGGAAGATGCCGAGCCCGCGATTCAGCTGCTAGGTGGGGAGCGGCCGGGCGAATCGAGCATTCACTCGTGCCTGCTGCCTTGAGAACTTGAGAACACAGGACCCAAAACACAAACCCCGGTGCCTCGCTGACGAGGACGACCGGGGTTCGAGAAGGACCGCGAGGGGAGCGGCTCCGCTCCCCTCGCATGATCGCTCAGCCCTGCACTTCGCTGCGGCGCCGCAATCCGAAGAGACCGACGGCGGCCAACACGATACCCACCAGCACCAAGCCGTGCATCGAGAAGACCGGCGTCGCGGCCCGCGGGCAGTTCAAGCCGATGTTGTTCTGGATCACGCCGATGTCATCGGCGTCCAGCGTAATCTGCAGATAGTATGGCGTGCAGACATTGGATGTGAGGAACCCCGGACGATTTGGATCCTGCGGGTTACCCAGCGCGACCAACGTCCCGGCCGGCGGATTGAATGTACCCTGGTCCGCGCAGTTCGCCGCAAAGCCGCATCCCGGAGGCGGAAAAGCGGTGATGGTAAAGGTTCCCGGGGTCGTCGCGGTGAACTGGAAGCAGCCGTTCGAGCCGTCGTTGTTGACGGTGAAGGTGCCGTCTCCGCTGGCGACCTGTATTGATCCTCCACTCAAAATGCGGCCGTCGTTGAGGTCGAAGAAACAACCGGTCGGATCGAACACCGTAGGATGCGGATCGTCCGGATCCTTGATGCCGTCGCCATCCATGTCATCCACGCCGGGCGTCGAGTCGTAGACCTGCGCGAATGCCTCCCAGTTGAAGCGGGTGTAGGACAAGCCGACCAACCGAACGACAAAGAATCCGTTGAGCAGGACCAAGGCCAGGCCAACCGCCAATTCCTTCCAAGCGCTCACGACTCTCTTCATGGCTGCAAGCTCCCCTTCTTCATCCACTCTGGTACCCGCCGTCTCGAGACAGTCCCATCCCGAAAACAGCCTAATGCGCGGCGGCACCATACCGTGTTCCACGCTCGGGATCAAGCCGAAAAGCCGCTGAAAAGGCAAAATTTTCGAGATGACGAGCGCTACACGGGCGCGCTCCGGATGGCGTCCGCGCTACGAGGAACCCGGGGCCAGCCCTGGTGACGGGCGGACCTCGATCCGATAGCAGTCGCATGCCGCTTCATGTTCGAAGGTCGCCGGCACACCGCCAAACAGCTTCGGCACCGAGGTATACAGGGGACGACCCGTCGCCAACCGCGAGGCGAGGAACTGGGCTCGTTCGCTGCCATGCACGAAAAAAAGGTTCATGGTTTCGACGTCCGGCCGCTCATGCTCGACGAGTTGGAGGTACTCGAGAATCGGCACGTCGGCCCACGTCCCGATGAAGACCGAGTGCGGCGGCAATCCGCTGAACAGGGTCTCCCCCCGTTGGCGTGCCGAGAGATCGTCACTGATGTCGACGCGGCCAAAGTTGACGACCAGGTTCCCCGCGCTCATGACCAGGAGTAGAGCTCCCGCCGACAGCGCGACCCGGCCGCTCGTGCGCTGCGCCACATAACGGACGGTCGCCTGGACGCCCAACGCAACCCAGACATCCCAAATGAGGTAGGTGGGGACCAACATGAGCTCTTTGTCACCCACGTTGTACGTGAGCATGAAGGCCAGATGCCCGGCGAACATCAGGAGAAGCGCCACATGTATCGCACGGTGTCTCGGCAAGTCGTCGTACAGCCCCACGATGCCGAACAAACATCCCAGTCCGACAAAGTTGCTCCACAGACGGTACGCGTACAGCCCCACCTCGGTCGGCAGCTGCGTCGCCGGCACCGCAAAGAACCGCGGGCCGAACATTTCGCCGCTTACCATCCACCAGAAGCCCTGCCATGTGGTGACGTCGACCCCCCAATTGCGAGCGTAGTCGAGGGGCGTGCCAGCCATGCCGCGCAGCGGCAGGTACAGATAGACACAGGCCCCCAACAGACCGCAACCGATCGCCGGCAACAGAACCCGCGGCCGGCGCCACCGGTCCACCGGTGCGGCTGTCAGCAGGTAGGCGTAACCTGGGGCCAGTACGCTCATCGACAGGTGATTCCCCGTGGCCAACCCGAACCCGAACGTGAAGCCGCACAGCTCGAGCGGGCCCGGCCGCTCGTACCACCGCAGCGCCAGCAGGATCAGCCCCGCAACGAAGCACGCATGCAACGCGTAGAGCTCGGCGGCCAGCGCGCTCACCCAAAAGTAGTACGTGAACGCCAGACACCAGCTCCCCGCCAGCGACAAGAGAGCGTCTCGCGTCAGGCGCAACAACACCAAGTACACGAAGCCCACGCCTACCGCCGCCGCCACCGCAGACAACAGGTTCACCCGATAACCGACATCACCGAACGGCAACCAGGTGAAGACGTGTCCGAGCAACAGGAACAGCGGCGAGCCCGGTGAGTGGACGATCCCCAACACGTATGAGCCGGTCGTCAGCTCGGCACTGTCGAGCCCGTACACCGTCGGCGCCATAGTGCGCAGATACACGACGAACGGGACGACCACGGCGAGCACCGGCAACAGGCGACGGCGCCACACCGAAGCCACGCTTCCCTCGACGCTTGCAACCCTGGCCGCCTGCGGTGGCGCGCTCATGGGGTGTCCCAGCGGGGCCATCTCGGGGCGCTTTGTGTTCCGCGACGCATGGTGTAGAGGACTCGCCTGCGGACTCCCGCACTCCGCGCGCGCGCATGTCGTCGAGCTTCTTCTCGCATCGCTGGAACCTGGTCGCCGCACTGGTCGTCCTGGCCGTCTATGTGATGGTGTTGAGCGTGCTGCCGACGAACGTCTTCTGGGCTCCCGACGAAGGGGGCCGATTCATCGAGCTGCACGCGCTGCGTTGGGACCACGGGGTGGTGTACACCCTGCCCTACCCTGGTCGGCGACTCGATCCGCAGTTGCAGTTCTATCCCGGGTCGGGCGACCCCAACGCGACCTATTCCGTCTACCCTGCGCCGCATCCTGATGGCACCCTGCGCTTTCATTGGCCGATTTGGTTTCCACTGCTGAGCCGGGCCTTCCTGACCGCCTTCGGGACGACCGGGCTTTATGTCCTACCGCTGCTGAGTGGCTGGCTGATTGCGCTGGTCGCCGGTCGTTTGACCTGGTTCTTCCTGCCAGCTTGGGCGCCCATTGCGATCCTTCTGGTCGGCTTCGCCACCCCCGTCTGCTTCTACAGCCAGGCGTTCTGGGAGCACACCCTGGCTACGCTGTTGGGTACGATCGCCGCACTGCTGTTGGTGGGTGCACGCCCCGGACGACTGTCCACACTCGCGGGGATGGGGCCAGCGCTGCTCCTCGCCGTGGTGCTGCGTTTGGAGATGCTGGCGTTTGCCGTCGCCGTGTTGCTGGCGTGGGCCGTGTGCGCGGTGGTCGCCCACCGCCATCGCGCTGCCGTCGGGCCGATGACCGAGTCGCCGCCGCGCGCGCTGCCGCTGCGTCTGCTCGCCGTTGTGGTGGCGGCGTTGGCGCTGGCCCTGATCGCGGCCACGGCCCTGACACCCCGACACCGCGGCCTGCTGCAGTCGGTGCCGCACCGCGTCAGCGGTCACCTTGCCAAGGTGCGTCATCTCCCCCATGGGATTATCGGGTTGTGGATCAACTCGCCATGGAACGAGGGCCCCTGGCTCGACCACCGGGGGGAAATCGCCGGCCTGATCGCCCTCGGTCTCTGCCTGGGCGCGACGTTCGTCACGACGGTCAGTGTCGAGGCCGCCCTCATCGTGCCCGGCCTGCTGCTGCTGTTGGTCGTCAGTGTCGCGTTGGCCGGCTCGACGCAACAGTATCGCGCACTCCACGGTGTCTTCCCAATTTCCCCGTACCTCGTCATCGGCCTTTACGCACTACCCCAAGCATGGCGGCGGCGCGACCACCGCCTACTGGCGCTCGCGTGGCTGACCTCGCTGTATCTGCTGATGGGCACCGGCGCAAACTTCATCGTCTACGCCAACGCCAACGGCGATCTCCTGAACAGCCTCGAATGGGGCCCACGCTACCTGCTGACGCTCTACCCGTTGCTCGCCGTCCTCAGCGTCGTGGCGTTACATCAGCACTACACTTCCGAGCGGCCCGCCGCGCTCCGCCTCAGTGTCGTGGCGTTGATCATGATGCTCGTCGTCGTCGCCGGCCAGCAGGAAGTGCGCGGCCTCGGCATGCTGAGCACCAACCGGCACATTTTCACCCGCTGGGAGGCGCAACTCCGCCAGGAGGGGCCGATCGTCACCGACCTGTGGTGGCTGCCGACCGCGGTGGCAGACCTCTTCACGACCCACGAGATGTACTTCGTTCGCGAGCGCACGCAAGTCCGCCGCTGGGCGGCGCTGGCCGCCCAGCAGGGCGTGACGCGCTTCACGTTCGCCAGCATGGAGCCAGTGAGTGCCGACGACTTCGCTGCCCCGGCGGTGCGCGCCGCGACCACCGGGGCACGGACGGTGTTCGGGCTCCACCTGACACGCTTCCAGCTCGCGGCGGTGCCGGACGCGCAGTGACTTCGGCTCCGCCGCTTGACACATGACACCTTCTACCCACATATGGTGGCACCAACTGGAGCAGGTGGATGGAAGCCACGGCACTGGCGACGCGGGGGCAAGAGGCGACAGATGTTGAGGAGTTCAGTGCATCGGCAGAGCTGGGGCGTGCACCCGCAGCGGCGCGGCGCATCCACGCGGCCGCGAAACGGGCGATCGACGTGGTAGTCGCAACGAGCCTGCTGCTCTGCACCGCGCCCATCTCCCTGCTGGTGGCCATCCTCATCAAGATTGTCGACCGCGGCCCGGTGCTGTTCTGGCAAGTGCGCATCGGCCGCGACGGACGCGAGTTCTGGTTCCCCAAGTTTCGTTCCATGCGCGTCGGAGCGCACCTGCTGCATCGCCAGATGCTGCCGCACAACGATCACCGACACGGTCCAACCTTCAAGATGAAGCAGGATCCCCGGGTGACGCGCCTCGGGCGCGCCATCCGCACCCTGAGCCTCGACGAATTGCCGCAACTCTGGAGCGTGCTCGCTGGCGACATGTCGCTCGTCGGTCCGCGACCGCCGCTGCCGCACGAGGTCGCTCAGTATACCCCGACTCAGAAGCGACGGCTGGAGGTCAAGCCAGGCCTGACCTGCCTGTGGCAAGTGAGCGGCCGCAGTACGCTCGCTTTCGCAGACCAAGTCGCGCTCGACATCGAGTACATCGACAAGCAGAGCCTGTGGCTTGATCTGAAGTTGCTGCTACTGACCGTACCCGCCGTGCTCACCTGTCGCGGCGCCTGGTAACGCCCCGTCACGTCTGCCGGCGCAGTCGCCGCAGCGCGCTCTCACCCAGGAAGCGGACCGCGAACGGCAGCCCATCAACCAGATAGCGACGCGCCAAGCGCTCCGGCTCCTGCGTCAGGCGGTGGAGCCATTCCAGCCCGACCCGCTGCATCCAGAGCGGCGCCCGGCGCACCGTCCCCGACACAAAGCTGAAACTGATCCCCAGACCGACGAACCAGGTTTGCGGCAAACGCGAGCGTAGCTCGCAGATCAGTCGCTCTTGCTTCGGTTTGCCGAGGGCGACGTAGACGATGTCGGGCGCCGCCGCGCACACCGCGGCACAGACGCGCGCGACTTCGTCGCGCTGCCGGTCGAACCCCAGCGGCGGGCACAGCACGCCGTCGATCTGCAGGCCGGGGCTGCGCTGCCGCAACACCGCCGCGGCTCGCTCCGCCGTCCCCGGCATACCGCCGAGTAGGAAGATGGAACGCCCGCGCTGCGCGGCCGCGGCGGTGAGACGCCAAATCAGGTTGGAACCGGCGACGCGTTCCGGCAACGGTGTCCCTTGCAACCAGCTGGCCCAGACGAGCGGCATGCCGTCGGCCACGACCAACGTCGCCGACGCACACAACGCGGCAAAGTCCGGCACGCGCGCGATGAGCCGCAGGTGATCCAGATTGAGGGTCAGCAGCCACCCACCCCGTCCGGCCTCGAGCTGCGCCAGCACGTGCGCGACGCACTCAGCTTCTGTGACCGCGTGCACGCGCGTCGTGCCGAGTTGCACCGACGGCAGCGTCGTCTCGTCGCCGGCGCCCGCCGGCGTCGGCAGCATCCCTTCCCTCATCGGCGGTCACCGCCCTTGCGCGACCGTATCCAGGTACTCTGCCGTCGCGTCACGAATGCCAGATACATCGGAATCTTCCGCACGACGTAGAGCGGGATTGCCCGCAACTCCCGGGGCGGCAGCGTGCGCCGCCCAAACGCGACCCACGCCATGCCGACGGCTCCCAGCAGCAGCAGGCCGCTCGACGCCAGCAGCGCCGCCGGCGTCCACGACGCCCCCATGCCGCCCGCCAGCAACGCCACCGCAGCGGCGCCCACCCACAGCATGACCAGCAGCGACAGCGGCGGCACGCTGAGCTCCAACGCCACCGCGAGCAGCCCGATGCGAGGCTGCCGCATGATGGCCGCCACGACCTGCGGACCCACCACCCGTAGCGTTTCCAAGTGGCCGTGCTCCCAGCGCGTGCGCTGCAGCCGCGCGGCGTGCCACTCCCCCGGTTGCACGGTCGTGATGATGGCGGGGCTGTGCGTCGGCGGGTACCCGGCCACCGCCAGGCGCACCGCCAACCGCATGTCCTCCGCGGTCTCACCGCCGGCGACCGACACCACTCGCAGCACCGACCATGGGAACGCCATACCAGCACCCGTCAACAGGCACGGGAGCCCCAAGCGGGCGAGGCCGCGCGGGCGGACGAGGTTCTTCACCACCACCGCCAGCGCCGACACGCGATCGGTGAACGTTGCATCGCCGGACGGTTCACTGAGGTACGTGGCCTGCACCGGCCGACCCGCGACCGCGGCTTCGCAGGCAATGGTGTCGATCGTTCCATCCGCGGCGACACAGTCGGCATCCACCATCACCACGACCTCGGGCGGGTCGTCCTCCAGCACGCGCAGGGCGTAGTCGAGCGCATACCCCTTACCCCAGCGGTGCACGTCGCGGCGCTCCACTACGACGGCGCCCGCGACGCGGGCCCGCACCGCCGTGTCGTCATCGCAGTTGTCGGCTACCACCAGCAACCGATCCTCAGGCCGCAGCTGCCGACGCAGCTGCTCGACGCACGCGCCGATGCCCGCCGCTTCGTTGTGCGCCGGCACGATCACCGCCGTGCGCGGCCGGCGGCCCGCCGGCGCAGCCGCACGCCGCCGAGCCGGCAGGCACGCTGCCGCGCATTCGACGAGCAGCACGGTCGTCGGCACGAGCAACGCGAGCGCAACGAGATCGAGGACGGCGGTGACGACACCCATCAGAACGCCGGGGCCTTCCCCCGCGCGGACCTGTCGATGTCGGCCGGAACGTCCGGATCGCTGCTGCCGGGGGCGAGCTTGGCCTGAAAGAGCGCGCCCAGCTTGCCGGCCTCGAGCATCGCGTGATGCCGGCGCGCCACGCGCTCCGCGCCGTGACGTCCCATCTGCTCGAGCTGCGCGATCGGTGCGTGCAAGACGGCGCGGAGCGCCGCCGCCAGTGCCGTCACCGAGTCGGGCGCTATGACCCATCCGCTGATGCCCGGCTCCACCAGCTCCGGGACGCCGGCGACGCGCGTGCAGAGCACCGGCCGCCGCAACGCGAATGCCTCCATGAGGACGACGGGCAAGCCCTCGGCCGTGCTCGGCAACACCACCGCTCGCGACGCCAGCATCTGTCCGCGAACCTCTTCGCTACTCGCCCACCCGGTCACGCGCACCCGTTCGGTCAGGCCGAGTGCCGCAATGCGCGCCTCGATCGGCGCCCGCAACGGCCCGTCGCCGATGAGCACCAACTCGAACGCCTCTCCCTCGGCCTGCAGCTGCGCGGCCGCGTCGAGCAACTGCAGCTGCCCCTTCTCGGCGGTCAGCCGCCCGACACACACCAGCCGGCGCGTATCGGGCACCGCCGTTGGCGGCTGGCCGAGAAACGCGTCATCGAGCCCACAATGCACGATGTGAATACGCGTCCACTGGTCGCGCCCGCACCACTGATACAGCCGGTCGCGGTTGAAGGCACACACGGTGACCACGAAGGCGGCGCGCTCGATCTTGTCGCGCAAGGCTAGACCCGCCCCGCGCGCAAACTCTTCCGGCCCGTGAACCGTGAAACTGTATGGCGGCCCACCCAGCACCCGACAGAGCATCGCCACCGCTGCCGGGTTGGTACCGAAATGCGCGTGCACATGCTCGATACCCTCCACCACGCACCAGCGGCGCAGCACGCACGCTTCGACCAGATAGCCGAGATGAGGCAGCACGCCGCGATCCGAGCGCCAGCCGATGCGCAACGCCAGCGCCGCGGCGCGCGCAAAGGCCAGCGGGCGCCTCAGCACCGCCCACGACACGCCGAGCGCCAGGGGCAGACGGCGCCCCGCAAGGATCACCCGCGTGCGCCGGACCTCGGCGCGATCCGCGTCATCCACCAGGGGCTCGGCGACGGGTCGGATCGAGAGGCGCGCAACATCCAGGCCGTGACGCTCGAGCGCGACGATCTCGCGCCGGATGAAGCTATGCGTCGGCTTGGGATACTGATTGATGAGATAGGCAACCTTCACCGCTCACTCCGCGCGTCGGTGGTGGACGATCTGCGCCGGGACGCCGACGGCGGTCGCTGCCGGTGGGATACTGCTGAGCACCACGGCGTTCGCCCCGATGCGCGCTCCGTCCCCGACGCTGACGTCGCCGAGAATCTTCGCACCGGCTCCGACGTCGACGCGCTTGCCTAGTTGCGGCGCCGCCAATGGCACGTGCACTGAACGATTCCCAAGCGTGACCCCCTGTCGGATGATGCAGTCGTCGCCGATGATGCAGTGACCGTGCACCACGATGCCGGCTTGATGCTCGATCACCACCCGACGGCCGAGCTGCACGGTGTGCGGAAGCTCGATGCCGTAGACGTTGCGGACGCGTCGGTACAGGAGCCGGTACAGCAGGCTGAATGGCGCACGCAGCAGCTTCGGCGCGAGGCGCATGCGCCAGTTGCCGAATCGGTGCACGGCGACGGCGCGGAACCCCGGCTTGCTCCAGTCGCGGCCGTGGGCGATCCAGTCCTCGCGCAGTTGCGCCCCCAGGCCCAACCGTGTCGACTCATCCTGCTGCATGGGCAAACTCGATTCGATCGTGCTGGCTCCCTTGATGCGGCATCTTTGCCCCGCGCCCGGCGCGATTCAACCGGCCGAGGCCACCAGTCCGCCCCGTATCTCGACGACAACGCCAGCCAGCCCACCGGCTGCCAGCATGTAGACGGGATTCACCATGGCATTGAAGCAGTTGTCGATTGCATACAATGCGACGACGAGCGCCAGCACGGCCGCCGGAGCCAGCCGCGGTAGCGTCCACAACCAGATCGGGACTCGCATCCAGAACACCACCACCGGAACCAACAAGGCCGCGCCGACGCTCGCCAGGCCAACCAGTCCATAGTTGCCGAAGGCGATGATCCACAAGCTGTCGGGGGTCAACGGCTTGCCCCCGGGGGCGGGCGCCAAGGCCCGTCCCCATCCGCCCCATCCGACCACCCACCGCTGGCGCGCCCGGTCCACCAACCGCTGCTCATTGACGACGCGGAATTGCACCGACTGCGCACGGTCGGGGCCGACCGTCGCCGCTACCCACGTCACCAGACTGTCCCCCGTCCAGCAGCCCGTCGCGCGCGCCGCCACATATGCCGAGGGCAGGATCAACACGAGGCACAGCGGCACCCACGCCTGGAAGCGCTTGATGCTCCACAAGACGGCAGCCCCCAGGCCCAGCAGCACCCAGCCGTTCACCGATTTCAGCGCCAGCGTCGTCACCACGAGCGCTGCCGTCCACACCCCGGTGCGCACGCTGCCGAGCCGCGGCAACGCGCCCGTGCTCCACGTCCACGCGGCGGTCAGCGCTGCCGCCGCCATCCACAACGCCAACATCAGACCGTGCTGCAGGAAGATGGTCGGTCGCCAGCCGCCGAAGCGGACCGCCTCCGACAGCGGTTGCGGGACGTACCCGTACACCCACTGGTGCACCGCAGGCCCCCAGACCAGCTCGACCAGACACAGCGGCATGTAGAGCAGCGCTCCGAGCACGACACCGATGGCCAGCTCGCGTAATCCCTCCGGATCGGCACAGTACAGGCGACCAACCATGTACGGCACGCCCCACTCGACGGCGTGGTCGAAGGCACCCGAGAGGCCGTCGTACGTCCCCAGACCGTTGCTCAACGACGACGCGACGGGGCAGACACACCACACCAGCATCGGCACATCGACCCATCGGGGCCGCAGCGCCATGAGGCGGCGAGGATCGAAGATCACGATACCCAACAGCACGCCCAAGCACGTGGCCGAGGTCTTCGACGCGTCCGGGAAGCCGTGCAGCGGGTACGTCGCTACCGGCAAGACGAGCCAGCCGACAAGCACCGCCACGATGGCCGCGCGGCGCGCCGGCAGACACGCAAAGAAAGCGAGCACCACGGGGATCCAACCGGCGAGCGCCACGGCGACGAACCCGTTTGCGGTCTGCGGGATCACCGCTCGTCCTCCACGTCGCGTGCGCGTTTCAAGCTGGTCGCCCCTCCCTTCCCGAGCCGGCGCGCCGCAT
>Ga0335082_10004852_pt1 | contig 14691 bp, 15 predicted proteins | sample Lox_Sample_41_FD_206718 | JGI IMG/M metagenome (GOLD analysis project Ga0335082, IMG submission 206718) | Soil microbial communities from Loxahatchee National Wildlife Refuge, Florida, United States - Lox_Sample_4.1 | ecosystem: Environmental > Terrestrial > Soil > Wetlands | place: USA...
TTCTTTTCCACACGTTTCCACAAATCAGTGCGACATACGTCACTGGCTCCATCTATTACCCTATGGTTATTATTGCTTCTGTATTTCTCTCGTACTCTATTCTGGAGGTTGTCGTGTCCAAGGCCCGCACCCAGGCTCCCTGGGAATTTCTTCTCTCCGCTTCCCGCAATACGCTTCAGTCCTACGAGCTCTCCCGCCTCGCTCATGCCGCCAATCTGCGTAAGGAAATCACTGCCCTGCTCGATCAATGGCTCGAGGAAAACACCGCTGCCAATCTCGCTCGCTGGCTCATCGAGCAGCGCGAGCTCGCGATCCATGCGCCCGTCGAAGAACCCGCTCCCGCGGAAGCGGCGCCCTCCAACGGCCATCGCGCGTCCGATAACTTTTTGGCGGATCGGCTCGTTCCGCCGAGTGGCGCTCGCGGCCGTTCCTGAATCTTCGCCTGCGTTTCGCGCCGCGCTTTTGCTTGCTTTTCGCTTTTTCGCTCCGACGTTGCCCACCGCCAGCGTGTACCGAGGTGCGCCTTGCGCTCCCGCGTTCCTTCGCGGCCAGACTTGCCCCCGTTGCGGCTCCCCCGCGGCCTCGCCGGAGTGTCTTTCGACGCCGCCCTCGTTTCTTGCGTTCCCGGCCTGGTCCACCATCCACCTCGCCAACTTACGTCTCAGTAGCGTTATATGAATTACAGGACTCACAAACCCGGGCATCCCGCTTCTCAACCGCCTCAAAAACAAGAAAGGGCGACCGTCGCTCCTTCGGAGCATCATCGGTCGCCCTTTCGTCCTTCGTTACCGTCTTCCGTTAACTATCCGACTTCTCGAATGTTCTCCCGCCGACACGGCCAAAACAAAACGGCCTCGATTTCTCGAGGCCGCCTACGATCCCTAATCTTAATTTCTGATTTCTCTTTCCTACGACAACGCCCCCTTCGGCGGCTCTCCCTTCGCGTTTTCCAGCATCTGTTCTTTCCGGTAGACCAGCGAGTTGATGTCATACGTCGCCAGCTCAAACCCGTGTCCGTGCGTGATGGCATCCGTCGGGCACGCTTCCACGCAGTAGCCGCAGAAAATGCAGCGCGAATAGTCGATGTTGTACACCTTCGCGTACCGCTCTCCAGCCGAAATCCGCTTCTCTTCCGTATTCTCTGCGGCTTCGATGTAGATGCAGTTCGATGGGCACGCCGCTGCGCACAGAAAGCACCCTACGCACTTCTCCAGCCCGCCTTCATCCCGGTGCAACACGTGAATCCCGCGGTACCGCGGCTGGAAGTTGACCGGTGCCGCCGGGTAATTCTCCGTCACCGTCTTCTCGAACATCGTCTTGAACGTGACGCTGAAGCCCTTCACCAGCGCCACCGCTGTCGCCCCGATTTCTTTAATCAGTGATCCCATAGTCCTTTGTACGTACGGCTTTCCGAAGTCCCCTGCTCTCGGCCGCTTTGCAACCTTGCCAGTCTAGCAGACCTGCTGTCATTCCCTCAATTCACGCGCTGTCTGGTTGCCCGCCGCACCCGCGTTTTAGCAAACGCAGCTCCCACGTTTCGGTCAAGCTTGCGGCTTGCCGTTCCCGCTTCCCTGGGGTTGCGTGCCTTGCCCCGCCTGCTTTTGTTGTTGCCTTTGCTGCGCTGTTTTCTCTGCCTCCGCCACTGCTTTCCGGAACTCCTCCACCGCCTTCACATCGGGCGCTTTCAATGCATCCTTCCCCGCGTAATTCCAGATCGGCGGATAGTCCAGCGGATACGCTACTCCCCCCTGATACACCTTCATTACATCGTCTGCCCCGCCGACCTGCACGCCCTCGCTCGGACGTCTCGGGTCCGGCCCCGGATCCTGCGTCGTTGGCGGTGGAGTTCCCTGGTGTCCCCCGATCCGAATGGAACTGTCCGTACCATCCACGGTCACCGGCCGTGTGTCCACGGGTCCTCCGCCAATCGTCGGCGCTGCCGCCTTCCCCGTGCCTTTTTGCACGGCAATCACCAGGTCCGCTGTCTCAACATCCAATGCCAGCTGATATCTTCCCCACTTCAAAATGGCGTTTTCCACTTCCTTCTGCGCTTTCACATTCGCGTCTGGGTCTGCCATCGGTTCTCGCGCACTTGCCTGGATCACGACGCACACCGTTTGTGCTCGCAGCACGACTTCCGGCAGCACCTTCTTGTTCTTTTTATCCGCTATCACCGAAATCGCTGAAACCATCGCCAATGCCATGAATAAACCTGCCCGGTACTTCATACGACCTCCGGCCGAGCGCCGACCTGTGAACGACGTCTGGTGCAAGCGTGATCTTTTCCTTCGCTACTTCCTCGTTTCCGTACTCTTCAATTCCTCTTTCAGCGCCTCAATGATCTGTTTCCCGTGAAACCGCCCGTTCTCGATGAAGATCTCCCCCGTGAATCTTCCTCCAATCACCACTCCCGCTAGATAAATCCCCTTCACATTACTTTCCAGCGTCGACGGATTCAATTGTGGTTTCCGTGTGTCCGGGTCGAGCTTCACTCCCAGACTTTCGATAAACGTGTAGTCTGGGTGATACCCCGTCAGCGCAAAGACTCTCTTCGCCGGCACCAGTTCCACATGGCCACCACGTTCAATCACCACCCCTTCCCTGACAATCTCCTTTACCTTCATGTTGAAATACGCCTTGATCTGCCCCGCTTTGATCCGGTTCTCAATGTCCGGCCGCACCCAGTATTTGATCGACGCGCCCAGGTCCGCTCCACGCACCAGCAACGTCACCCGCGCCCCGTTCCGCCATAGGTCCAGCGCCGCTTCCACCGACGAATTCTTTCCTCCGATCACCAGCACATCTTGATTCCAGTACGGGTGCGGCTCCGTATAGTAATGATTTACGTGCGGCAACTCTTCACCGGGTACACCCATCTCATTCGGCAAATCGTAGTAACCGGTCGCCACCACAATCTTCTGCCCGTGATACCGCTCCAGCGCTCCGTTCTCTCGTTCCGTCACCACCGTGAACGCGCCGTCGTGTCCCTCCACCTCCAGCACTTTCTCGTACAGCCGCAGTTCCAGCCCGTAATGCTCTGCGCCCTTTCGGTAATACTTCAGTGCCTCCAGCCGCGTCGGTTTCTCCCCGCCGCACACCATCGGCAGGTCACCGATCTCCAACAGCTCCGGCGTCGTGAAAAACACCATATTGACCGGGTAGTTGTAAATCGAGTTGCACAAGCAACCCTTGTCGATCACCAGGGGCTTCAGTCCCGCCCTTTTTGCTTCCATCGCGCACGCCAGTCCCGTCGGCCCCGCGCCAATGCAAATCACATCGTAGTTTGTCGTCATATCTTCTTCGATTCTTCCGGGCCCTCTTCGTTACTGAAGCACACCACGCGAACTCATTCCAAAACAAACGCTGCGAGTCGTCTTCATTGCCTTCCCGCCGTCTCCAGAACCCCCTCCAACTCTTCACGAAACTTCTCCAATTCCTTTACTCTCTCTTCCGTTGCCGCCACCTCCGTCTTCTTCCATACAAACACGTCCCCGCCAGGTTTCTTCAATCTCACACTGAAATTTCCATCCACCATCCACGTCGCCGGCGCCAGTAGTCGCAATCCTCCGTTGTCCACGGGGGCCAGCACCGCCACGCATTCGCCTCGGTGCACGCACAACGCATTCTCATAAGGCGGAATCGCAATTGGCCGGAACCCTGCCCCAAATAACCGCTCCAGTGTTTCCATCTGTACCCGGCTCAGTTCCATCATGTTCCCATTTTGTCACGCCACTGCGGCCCATGCACTGGCGATTCGGTTTCAGAATGCCGTAGGCGCGGCACGCATTGCTGTCCTCTCTATTGTCATTCGCAAACAAAAACGGCGCAGCCCGCGCCGCGCCGTCTCTCAACTCTTCAGCCCGCACCTTCTTCTACGCCGCCGTAGAATCAGCCTCATTCCCTTCCAGTTGCGACAGGATCTCCCGCAGCGTCCGGATTAGCTCATCCCTCGACACATGGCTGCGCTTGAACTGAAGGCGGAACCGGAAGGCCTCGTTCTCTGGTTCGTACTGGAAGATGAACGGCTGTGGTTTCTGCGGCCCCGGCCGATCACTTTCCCGATCCTTCCTTGCTTGGTCTCGTGTCAGCCCACCCGACAGGATCTTCGCCACCATCTCCGCCATCTTTTTCTCGGTCGGCTGCTTCGCAATCTGCAGCAACAATGACTTTGACAGGATCCCGGCGTCGATGCACTTCTTCCGCAGCGCTTCCGGAATCAATCGCAACGACAGCGTCTCCGTCACCGAACTCCGCGCCCGCCCGATCTTCTTCGCTACGTCGTCGTGCGTGTAGTCGAACTGCTCCGCCAGTCTCTGCAGTCCGTCCGCTTCTTCAAACGGCGTCAGGTCTTTCCGTTGGATGTTCTCGATCAGCGCGATTTCCAGCGTCTCCGCGTCGTCCGCCATCTTCTCGATGCACGGCACTTCGCGCAGTCCCGCCGCACGCGAAGCGTGATACCGCCGCTCGCCCGAGATGATGTAGTAGCAGTCTTCGCGCGGCATGAACCGCACCAGCAGCGGCTCCAGCACTCCTTTTTCGCGGATCGACTCCGTGAGTTCCCGCAAGTCTCCCAGCGCCTTTCGGGGCTGGTCCGGGTTCGGCCGGATGCGCTCTACCGCAATCATCCGCCCTACCGCCGCTCCGCTATAACTTGTCAGCGATTCTACGTAGTGCGCGTCATGCCGCATCTTCAGCGTGACGGGCAACCCGACTCTCTTCGACACGTTGTACTACCTCCGCTGCCAGTTTTTTGTACTCCACCGCGCCCGGAGATTTGGGCGCAAATGTGAAGATCGTTTCCTTGTACGCCGGGCTCTCTTCCAGCCGTACGTTCTTGCTGATCTTTGTCTTGAACAGCACTTCCCCGAAGACCGACCGGATTTGCCCGTGCGTATCCTTCGAGATGTTCGTCCGCTTGTCGAACAGCGTGATCACCACGCCCAGCATCTTCAATTGCGGGTTCGGGCGTTGCCGGATTCGCTCATACGTCTCCAGCAAATCGTCCGTTCCTTCGATCGCGAAATAGGCCGCTTGGATCGGAACCAATAAGTGCGTAGACGCCACCAGCGCGTTCACGGTCAAAATCCCCAGCGATGGCGGCGTATCGATCACCACGTAGTCAAAATCCTTCAGGATCGGCGCCATCGCATCCTTTAACCGGTACGGCGCGTCAAATTGCCCGCTCAGCACCGTCTCCAGCTTTGCCAGCGCCAGCCGCCCCGGCCCCACGCTCAGCATCGGATCCTTGCTTGCCTTCACCACATTTGTCATCGGCGCCCGCGCGTCACCGAGCACCTCAAACATTGATTCCTTTACTTCCCCCATCTCGAAAAACGCGATCGTCGAGTTCGCCTGCGGGTCCAAATCGATCAGCAGCGTCCGCCTTCCCTTTCCTGCTATCGCCGCCGACAAATTGATCGCGGTCGTCGTCTTGCCGACGCCGCCTTTCTGATTCGCCACCGTGATGATCGCCGTCATCTACGTCCCGCCTCCACCGCCGTACGCTCGCCTTCCCCTTTGGACTGCGGCAACCTCGGCACCCTTCTTGGCCTCGCCTTTTGCCTACACCCGTCCGCCGTCCGGCACTGACACCTCTTCCAATTTTTCAGTGATTATCCCGGCAGCCAGGCCCGGTGGCATATGCCCACTCTAAGGTCCATTACTGGCCAGGCGCAAGCGAATTTTGCGGTTTTCCTTCGCCCTCGGTGGAAATCTCCTGCCGCAACAGGCCTTTGGACACCCCCACTCCCATGGCTCTGCGACCAAAAAAAATCCCGCCGCGACCCGTCTCGCGGCGAGAGCCGTTACCCTAGTTTTCCGCTTGGCCTATGCCTTGCCCCGTCGCAGCCCTACCGTGCCCAGTAATCCGACGAGGCCTGCTCCCAGCAGCAGCAAGCTCGTCGGCTCTGGCGTTCGCACCAGGCTCGAACTCCAAGGCGTTACCCACGTCACCCGCCCCCGCGAATCCTTCGTGAATGCCACGACGATCGCGCCCGCCGGCGATGCCGGCAGTTTGACGAGTTGCCCGTTGGTAGTCCACAGCGTACCGAGATCCAGTTGCTTCACGTTGAAGCTGCCTGCGTGCAGTCCAGTGCCAAACAGCTCTTGGCTGATCGCACTGCTTAACGTCGGAAAGCTCGCGCCTCCCGCAACGGAATTGCCCAGCACAGACCACATGCTGACCCGGTTGTTGTTCCAGTTCCCGGAACTTCCAGTCACTGGTGTCAGAATGGCCAGGAACAACTCCTGCCGATTGGGATTTCCTCCCAAATACGCAGTCGTCGCTCCTCCAGCCAATGGGATGACGCCGTTGGCACTGCACCCGCTCCTTGCCGGGCACAGATGGATGTTGTCCGCTTTCGCCATTCCGGCAATTAGCAACAACATCGCCGCCAGCATCGTCCCGCTTCGTACGATTGTTTTCATTCCACACTCCTGCCGCATTTCTACGGCACAGCGATTTCGCTATTTATTGCACTCTCGGAGCCAAACCGGGCTCTTCACCGGGCCCCGGCATTCGCGGCAAATCCTTGACCCGGTGCCTCTTAACAATTCTTCACGCCCCCATGCAACACGCCCTGCGACATATGCGCACTTTGCGTTCTCTCGAACGCCCCTTTCCTGCCACCATTACCCACTTGCTCTCGCGCACTCTGCGCCTAAAATGCAAACGGCGCGATCACTGTCGCGCCGCTGGCATTGACTCAATCAAATGTTTTTCTAAAACTCGACGCCCCAAAAGTCCGCCGCCGGGTGCGCCAGCTCCAGCCCCAGTTCCCATCCCGTTCTTCCTTCGTGTCCGCGCCAGATCAATGTCGCGTCCGCCACCTTTTCGTTAATCGTATTCTTCAGCTTCAACTTCTGCCCCACCGCGAATCCTTGCGGCGCAATCGCCAGGCACCCTTTCGGGCTGATGTCCACCGTATAGCCCTCTACTGTGTGCGTGCTTCCCGCTTCATTCCACTCCAATACCACGCGCACGCGCGAATTGACGCGCGCTCCCGCTCTCATGTATTGCAACATTTTGAATGCGTAGTTCACTTCGCTCGAAACACTCACGGTCCTGCCTCCGTGCACACTCCTCACTTACTGCCCTAACTGTCAACTTACGTTCCCCCTCCAACCCGGTCAATAGCCTCCGCGCCCTATGGTCCCAATCAGTCATACCGTTCCTCACTCCCACCGTAATCGTCTATCCACCCCTCCTGCCCCTGCGTTATCCTTACCTCTTTGCGTGCTTGGCTGCGGAAGGTTCGTTCGCCATCACCTCATCCCATGTCCTTCTTCCTGAGCTTCCGTCGCGAACTCCGCCCCACCCTCCGCCTCGCCCTTCCCCTCATCCTCGCCGAGATCGGCTGGATGTCCATGGCCATTGTCGACACCATGATGGTCGGCCGCCTTCCGTACTCCGCTGAAGCCATCGGCGCCATCAGCATTTCTTCGAGCCTCTTCATCGTCTTCGCTCTCTTCGCCGAAGGCATCCTCATCGGCCTCGATACCCTCGTCTCTCAGGCTTTCGGCGCTGGCCGGCGTGAAGACTGCCACCGTTCCCTCATCAACGGGATCTATCTCAGTTTCGCGATCTCCCCGTTCCTCGCCGTCCCTGTCTGGATCCTCCCGCGTTACTTCGAGGCCATCGGCGTCACTCACTCCGTCGCTGCCCTCGCCACCCCCTACATGCGCACTCTGTCCCTCGGCATGCTCCCGCTGTGTCTCTTCTTCGCCGTCCGGCGCACGCTTCAGGGCATGGACATGGTCCGCCCCATTGCCTTCGCTCTCGTCACTGCGAATCTCATCAACCTTCTCGGCAACTACCTCCTGATCCACGGCAAGTGGGGACTCCCCGCCTACGGCGTCACCGGTTCCGGCATTGCCACCTGCATTTCTCGTGCGTACCTCGCTCTTGTCCTCGTCGTCTATCTCGTCTGGTACGATTTCCGGCATAAGACCGACCTGCTCAAGACGCCCGTTCAGCCCGACCTCGCTCGCATCCGTCAGCTCATCACTCTCGGCTTCCCTGCCGCAATTCAGCTCACCGCAGAAGTCACCGTCTTTGCCGCGGTCGCTACTCTCATCGCGCGCCTCGGCGCCATTGCCCAGGCCGGTCACCAAATCGCCCTCAACACTGTCGCCTTGACTTACATGGTGCCCCTTGGCCTCGCCTCCGCCACCGCCGTTCGTGTTGGTCAAGCCATCGGCCGGCGCTCTCCCGTCGATGCTCGCAACGCTGGCAACACCTCCATCGTCCTCGGCGCCTCCTTCATGGCGGCCATGAGCGTAATCCTTCTCGTCTTTCCTCGTCTCATCGCCCGCTTCTACACTTCCGACGAAACCGTCATCCGCAGCGCCATCACCCTCCTCGCCGCGGGCGCCGCCTTCCAACTCTTCGATGGAATCCAGACTGTTGCCACGGGCGCTCTTCGCGGCACGGGAGATACGCGCACTCCCATGCTGTGTCATTTCTCCGCGTATTGGTTGCTCGGTCTTCCCCTCGGCACATGGCTCTGTTTCCGCCGCCACTGGGGAGCGCTCGGTCTCTGGGTCGGACTCAGTCTTTCGCTCATCCTCATCGGCATTCTCTTGCTCTACTTTTGGCGCCGCGCGTCCCGCCGCCTTCGGTAGCCCTGCCCGCACGCTCGCACTTTTTCCCCTTCGCTTTCAGCCCCGCCTCGCTTACCATACCCGCACCCTTTTCCTCACCGATTCCACTCCAGGAGTTCTCTATGGCTGCCACATCTGTGCCGACTGCCCAGCCTCGCCATCTCGGTCAAAGCGTCTGGGCCATCTTTGCCGGCTTCCTCGTTGTCGTGATTCTTTCCATCGCCACGGACGTGGTCTTCCACAAGCTTGGCGTCTTCCCGCCGGTCGGCGAATACACGCCCGACAAACCGCTCTTTCTCGCCACCTTCTACCGTTTCATCTACGGCATACTCGGCAGCTACATCACCGCCCGCTTTGCCCCCAGCCGCCCGATGCTTCATGCCATCATCGGTGGTTGTATTGGCATCGCCCTGGGCACCGCCGGTGCCGTTTTCACCTGGAATAAGAATCTTGGCCCTCATTGGTATTCCATTGCGCTCATCGTACTTGCCCTTCCGCAATCCTGGCTCGGGGCCAAGTTCTTCCTTCGCCGGTCTGCTTCCGGCACGTAGCAACCTTCACGCTCGCTGAACGCAAAAACGGCGCGGACCACAATCCGCGCCGTTCCAATCTTCATATTCTTGTTTCTATTTCTACCTCTACATCTTGTATCGGCCCAGGTCGTCCTCGCTCAATCCCTCCAGGTAATTCCTCAGCTGATCGTTTGACGTCCGCTCCGTCAGCGCCGAGCTCACCTTCGAGTTCTTCAGCACCGTTTCATCCACAAATATCGGGCAATCCATCCGCAGCGCCAGGGCCAACGCATCGCTCGGCCGCGAGTCAATGCTCATCAATTCCCCTTCTCGCTCCACCCAGATCAGCGCATAGAACGTGTCATCCCTCAAGTCGTTCACCACGATCTTTTGCACCGATACTTCCAGCCCCTGCAGCACATTCTTCAACAGGTCATGGGTCATCGGGCGCGGCGTCTGAACCTTCTCGATTTCCAGGGCTATTGCGTTCGCTTCGTAAGCTCCCACCCAGATTGGCAGCACCGCTTGCCCTTGCACATCTTTTAACACCACAATCGGCATCTGCGTAACTGGGTCCATCATCAGGCCGCGTATCTTCATTTCGACTTCCATCGCGCCTCCTTCCGTCCCCTGCCGACTGCTTCCTTGCCAATCACCGGATCGTGTTGTCCCGACCGAAGCGAAGGATCGATCTCAATTGTCCCGTCTCGGCTGCGCGCCCGTCACAGCCTCTCCCAGCAAACTGTTCGGCGTCGCCGCTGTCACCTTGACTCGCACGTAGTCTCCCAGACTTTCTTCCCGCTGGGAAGTGAAATTCATCACCTTGTTAGATGACGTATGACCGCTCCACTGGTGTTCTTTCTTCGATTTTCCCTCCACCATCACCTCGACCGTCTCTCCCACCAGCTTCAAATTCCGCGCTCTCTGGATTTCCCGCTGCTTCTCCATCAGAATCGCCAGCCGCCTCGACTTCTCCTCTTCCGGAATCGCATCCTCCATTTTCAGCGACGGCGTATTCGGCCTTGGCGAGTACTTGAAGGCAAACGCGCCGTCATACTGCACGGCATCGAGCAAAGATAGCGTCTCCTCGAATTCCTTCTCGGTCTCGCCAGGGAATCCCACAATTAGATCCGTTGTGATCGCAATCGGCCGCTTTGCCTCGTGCATCATCGCAATCTTTTCCAGATACTCGGCCCGCGTGTACGTCCGCGCCATGGCTTTCAGCACGCGCGTCGATCCGCTTTGCACCGGCAGATGCACGTGCTCGCAGATTCCCGGCACCGCCTCGATCGCCTCCACAATGTCCTTCCCAAAATCTCTCGGATGGGACGTCGTGAACCTCACCCGCCGGATCCCCTCCACTTCCGCTACCGCCACCAGTAACTCGGAAAATCGCATTTTGCGCCCGCTTGGGTCCGCGTAGGAATTCACCGTCTGCCCGAGCAGCTGCACTTCCGTGTAGCCCGCGTCCGCCAGCTGCCGCACCTCGGCCAAAATCGACTCGCTCGTCCGGCTTCGCTCCGGTCCCCTCGTAAACGGCACCACGCAGTACGAGCACGCTTTGTCGCACCCTTCGATGATCGTCAGGTACGCACGCCACGGATTGTCCCTGCGCGTGATCTCCGTCTCAAACGTCTCGTCCGTATCCGTATCGAGTCCCGTCACTCGCCGGTTCCCGCGCTCCAGCTCCTGTATAAGCTCCGGGAGCTTCCGGTAACTTGCGCTACCGCAAATCAGGCTCACCCATGGCGCCCGCGAGAAAATTCTCTCTCCCTCCTGCTGCGCCACGCACCCTAACACTCCTATAATCTTTCCGCCGTCCTTTTCCTGTATAGACGCCTTTATCCCGCTAAGTTCCTCTTCCCTCTCTCTCACCAGCTCGGGCCGCCATTCTCCCAGCCTCGAAAACACCTTCTGCGCCGCCTTCTCTCGGATCGAGCACGTGTTGTAGAGCACCACTTTCGCCGCATCCACCGTTTCAACCTGTCGGTATCCCCTCGCCAGTAGCACCCCGGCCACTTTCTCTGAGTCGTGCTCGTTCATCTGGCAGCCGAAGGTCTCCAGGTAGAACGTCCGGTCATTCTGTGGCACGGCCATTCCTGGCTGTGCGCTTGTGATGTTATTGGCAAGGTGCCCGGGCTGGGCTCGCACGGGAAGTTCGCGCACCGCACCAGACTTGGTGCCGCCCGAAGGTACGCTAACACCGCGATCGACACCCGCTCCCGCGAGCCTTTCCAGCCCAATATCAAACGCCTTCCCCATAGTCCTACTTTACCACACGCCCTTTTGCGTCACCGGAGCCCCCGTTTGTCCGTTTCACATCCTTTTCGCCTGCCAGACCAATTCGTTTGAGGGCCACCCACCCTCGTTCGGAAGAGTGTCTTCTGACGTACTTGCTCCAACAGGCCGCCATAACGACTTTCTGCTTCGGCGGTCGTTACCGCATTCATCGCACGATCATTTTCCTCTTTATGGCCGGTCGCAGCTTTCAGCCATCCAGAGATTCGCCTCACTCCATCCCTTCCAGCTTCACTGCCACTGCATATTTGCTCGGCAACACGCCGCCAGGCATGTCCACTTCCACATTCTGCTGCACCTGCTTCCACTTCAACTCTCCGTCCACCCCCACCATCGACGCCTTCGCTCCGGCCTTCGCCTCAAAACTCCTCAGCACCAGCGTCTTTGCCTTCGGCTCTCCCAGAATCACCGCGTACACCGTCGATCCCTTCTTTGTGAACCGCACCTTCATGTTCTCGCCTGTCTCGCCTTCTGCCCGCTCCCATGGCCTCGTCCCGTAAATCGCTTCTCCGTTGACCTTCAGCCACGCTCCCAACGCTTCCAGCCGGTCCATCTGCACTGCCGGAATCGTTCCATCTGCTTCAGGACCCATATCCAGCAGCAGGTTTCCGTTCTTGCTTACAATATCCACCAGCAAATAGATCAGTGCGTCTTTCGCAATCGTCTCCTTCTCGCCCTCCGCCCGGTTGTATCCGAACGACCTCCCCAGCCCTCGGCACTCCTCCCACTTCTTCTCGTTGATGTCCGTCAGCGTCTCGTACTCCGGCGATGTGAAATCCGCATGTTCCACCCCGAACCGGTCATCGATCACTCCATCCGGAATCGCGTTGTAATACTCCGCCATGATCTCCAGTGGATGTCCTGACTTCGGATAGTTGATGTCGTTCCACAGCACCGACGGTTGATACTTTCGGATCAGTTCTCGCATGTGCGCGTCTGCGTACTTCCCATATTCCGCTGTCTGCGGTTCCACGCTCTTCGCCATCTTCCAGTCCGTGATCGGCCCTGGCACGAAACTCCAGTCGTAGCCTCCCGAGTAGTACAACCCCATCTTTAACCCTTCGGCCCGCACCGCCTTCGTTAATTCCCCGACTAGGTCCCGCGAAGCGCTCTGTCGCCCCTTCGCCAGATACGGACTCGGTGTCTCCGTCGGCCACAACGTGAAACCCTCATGGTGCTTCGATGTCAGCACCACGTACCGCGCCCCGGCTATCTTGAATACGCGTGCCCATTCTTCCGGCTTCCACTTCTGCGTTTCTTTGTTAAACACTTCTGCGAAGTTGTAGTAATCGTAGCCCGCCCCGTAGTGTTCCTTGTGGTACGCCTCCGTTGGTGATCCCTTGATTCTCAACGTGTTCAGATACCATTCCGCATACGGATTTCTCTTCAAGTATTCCTGCTCCGTCAGTTTCGTTCCTTCCGGCGTCAGCACCGCCCACCCCGGCACCGAATACAAGCCCCAGTGAATAAAGATTCCCAGCTTCGCGTCGGCATACCAGTCCGGTAACGGATGCTTATTCAGCGACTCAATCGTCGCTTCATACTTCTTCCCTGCGCTTTCTTGAGTCTGCGCGCTCTGCGCTTCCGCCATTCTCCCGCCCCAGACCATAAGCGCTACCGCCATCAAAACTCGCATCGCTCGCATTGACTTCCTCCTCACCCGCGCGGCTAAAGCCTCAAAACCTATATCCTCGCCCCGTTCCCTTTCGTCTTCACCCACGCCACCACAAACAGTATCCCCAAAACGGTGTCGATCGTCGCGAACACCAGGTCCCGGGGATTCGTTCTTCCTTGCATCACCAGAATCCCGATCATCGGTCCATACGTGAACTTTTCTACCATCGACGGGATCATCATCGGCCGGTATCGCACCGGATCCTGCGCAATCACCACAAACGCGATTTGCCACGCCAGCGCGCATCCCACAAACCCGTAAAAGAACCCCGGATGCGTGATCGCAGGCGGGTCCATCTTCCCAATCGCGTTGAACAGAAAATACAGCGGCGGGATCACCAGCAGGCCAAATACCCCCGCTACCCAAAACACTGCCTTCGCGAATCTCATTTCCCCTCCCACCTTTCGCCGCGCCCCTCATTCGGCGGCGAACGTTTCTTCGAACACTCGCATCCTATACCTTTTGACCCGCTCCAACTCGTGTGTTACGTTGAATTTGTCAGCAAAAATCTGTTTTTCATGAGGGACTGACATTATTTCTCTGCTATCTGCCGTTTTCATCGGCAACATCTTTGAAATTCTCCAACAAACCGGCTGGGTAGCGCGTGCCGTTCTCGCCATCCTGCTCTTCTTCTCGCTCGTCTCCTGGGCGCTCATCTTCCAAAAACTCGGCATCTTTGGCCGCATCCGTCGGCAGTCGGACCAGTTCCTCAAGATCTTTCGCGCCACACGCGGTGTTGCCAATCCTCAGGGCGTCATCTCCGCTGGCTCTCCCTTCGCCAACGTCTACGCTGCGGGCTATCGGGAACTTCAGTCCCAGGTCACCGGCGAAGGCAACAATCCTCATCCCAAAATCAAATCTCTTCAGGCCATCACTGTCAGCATGCAACTGGCCGCAACCGACGAAATCCGCCGCGTCGAAAAGGGCATGGCTTGGCTCGCCACCACCGCCGGCGTCGCTCCCTTCATCGGCCTCTTCGGCACCGTTTGGGGCATCATCGACGCCTTCTCTGGCCTCGGCACTTCCGGCACCGCCAGCCTTCGCGCTGTCGCTCCCGGCATCGCTGAGGCCCTTGTCACCACAGCCGCGGGCCTCTTCGCCGCCATCCCCGCGCTCATCGCCTACAACCACTTCCTCCAGGATATTCGTGACCTTGCCCAGCGCTTCGATACCTTCGCGGTTGAGTTCGCCGCCCAGATCGAAAAGACTTTTTCCCAGTTGTAACTCGGATTCTTGAGGCAAACGACCATGCCCCAACTCACCAAGTCCACCCAAACTTCCCTCTCCGACATCAACATGGTCCCCTTCATCGATGTCGTCCTCGTCCTTCTCATCATTTTCATGATTACCGCTCCCATCCTCCAGTCCGGCATCGAAGTCGACGTCCCCAAAACTCGCACCGTTCGCGAAATTACCGAACAGCGTCTCGTCGTCACCATCGATAAGAACCAGAAAGTCTACCTGGGCAGCGACCCCATCAACATTCACCAACTTCCCGCCAAAATCAAAGCCCAGCAGAAGCATCCCGGCGACCCCGTCTTTCTTCGCGCCGACGAAGCCGTGCCCTTCGGCTCTTTCGCCACCGTCATCGATGAACTCCGCCAG
>Ga0335082_10004853_pt1 | contig 14689 bp, 12 predicted proteins | sample Lox_Sample_41_FD_206718 | JGI IMG/M metagenome (GOLD analysis project Ga0335082, IMG submission 206718) | Soil microbial communities from Loxahatchee National Wildlife Refuge, Florida, United States - Lox_Sample_4.1 | ecosystem: Environmental > Terrestrial > Soil > Wetlands | place: USA...
CGCCGATCGCCGAACTGCTGCGCCGCGGACACCAGGTCAGAGCTCTGGCCCGGCCAGGTTCGGAAGACAAGGTACCTGCAGGGTGTCAAATCGTTCTAGGAAACGCCTTGGATGGCAACTCCTACGTGGCCCAGATCCGCCCGGCCGATACTTTCGTGCACTTGGTGGGAGTTGCCCACCCCAGTCCGGCCAAAGCCGCCGACTTCCGCAGCATAGACTTTGCCTCCGCCAGTTCAGCCATCAAGGCGGCCGCTGACGTTGGTATTCAGCACTTTGTCTATCTCAGCGTTGCCCATCCCGCGCCAGTAATGAAGGTTTACACGCAGGTCAGGGCGGAATGCGAGGCCCTGCTGCGCCAGAGCGGCATGAACGCCACCATCCTCAGGCCCTGGTATGTCCTGGGGCCAAGTCACCGCTGGCCCTACGCACTGTTACCAATGTACTGGCTGATGGAGCGATTACCTTCGACCCGCGACGGTGCGCGGCGCCTGGGCCTGGTAACTCTCGACCAGATGAAATGGGCCTTCGTAAACGCGGTCGAAAATCCCAGCCGGGGTGTACGCATCGTGGAAGTGCCTGAAATACGGGCCTCCGCGGCACTTTTCGCGCCCGCGGTTCGCTAGAAACCCGCCTGGCCAAGGTCCCCTCGGCCAAAGTAATTGCCTGAATTACCAAAGCGCATGGACATGGGACATCTACTCGCTGTGCTCGGCCGATGAGATGTTGAGATGTATTTGCCGGGAGACCGCTGACCCATGCAAAGCGACGAGATTCTGGACGATGTGCATCTCCGAATCCTGCGAGTCACTGAAGATTTGCGCTCTATCCAGCAGTCGTTGAACTGTGCCGCCATGCAGGCGCCGGGCGACCCCGAACTGATGGAAGCGCTCTGCCAGTTGCCCGAAATGGAGTCGTTGCAGGTCCTCAAGAACGCCCTCGACCAGATGCGCCACTTCCTGTGGTTCTATGTGCAGGTGATGACCAACGAATCGGAAGAGGGGGAGCGGCTGCGGGAGAGCATCCGGCAGAAGCCAGCGCCCGAGGCACCCGTCAGCCCGCGCATGGCCGCCGAAAAATTCCGCCTCGCCGCCGATACCGCCCTTTTGCAGTTCCTCTCCGACGGCAAGGCTCGCAAACCGAACTAAGCAGGAATCAGGAGTCAGCGGGGTGCCCCGTTCTTTCGCGTTCTTTGCGAAAGGGCGGGCACAGTTGATTTGTCATCCCGAGCGAAGGATCTGCAGTTAAAGCGCCACCGCATAGCAATCCAGGTCCTACAAATCTTTACACACAAAACTCTGCATCCCCGCGTAAGCGACTCAATCCAATACAATATGTCGGAGCAGGCGCGAACTAACGCCGCCTGATTCAGGATCGACCCGGCGCCACAAACCTTGATATCTCCGCGTGGGGCGGTTCGCGAGCATTCGGGCTTGCGTGCACAATTTCTGAGGAATTATGTGGATTGTTCGACTGGCATTACGGCGGCCTTATACCTTCGTGGTGGTCGCCCTGTTGCTGTTGATTCTTGCCCCGATCGTCATTCTCCGCACCCCGACCGACATTTTTCCGAACATTGACATCCCTGTCGTCAGCATTGTGTGGGGCTATCAGGGCCTGGACGCGCAGCAGATGTCGGACCGCATTGTGTCTCAGACCGAGCGCGCTCTGACCACGCTAGTCGACAACATCCAGCACATCGAGTCGCAGTCGCTCAACGGCGTGGCGGTCGTGAAGGTCTTCTTCCAACCCAACGCCGATATCGACAAGGCGCTCGCGCAGGTGACGGCGATTTCCCAGACCCAGCTGCGCTTTTTGCCACCGGGCACGACCCCGCCCCTGGTGATCACCTACAGCGCCTCGACCGTACCCATCCTTCAACTCGCGCTCTCTGGGCAAAAGCTCTCGGAGCAGCAGTTGTTCGACTACGGCACCAGCTTCATCCGTACTCGTCTGGTTACAGTTCCCGGAGCTGCCATTCCTTGGCCCTACGGCGGCAAGCAACGTCAGGTGCAGGTTGATCTGGACACCGCGGCGCTCCAGTCGAAAGGCTTGGCGCCGTTGGACGTAGTCAATGCGATCAGCGCGCAGAATCTGATTCTGCCCTCCGGCACCTCGAAGATTGGCAGCTTCGAGTACAACGTCGAAATCAACGGCAGCCCGCGCACCGTGGCGGAACTGAACGACCTGCCAGTCCGGACGGTCGGCGCCAACACCATCTATATTCGCGACGTTGCCAATGTTCGCGACGGTTTTCCGCCCCAGACCAATATTGTTCACGTCAACGGCAGACGGGCCACCCTGCTGACCATCCTCAAGGCGGGAAACGCTTCGACCCTGAGCGTGATTTCCGGGGTGAAGGCGTTGTTGCCTCAGATCGAAGCCGGTCTCCCGCCCGAACTGCACATCGAACCGCTGGCCGACCAATCGCTGTTCGTGCGCGCCTCGATTGATGGCGTCATACGCGAGGCCGTCATCGCCGCCTGCCTGACTGGAATCATGATCCTGGTCTTTCTGGGCAACTGGCGCAGCACGCTGATTATTGCGACCTCGATCCCCCTGTCGATTCTGACCTCCGTAATTGTCCTCAGCGCGCTGGGAGAGACCATCAACATCATGACGTTGGGAGGTCTGGCCCTCGCCGTCGGAATTCTGGTGGATGACGCCACGGTAGAGATCGAAAACATCAACCGCAACCTGACCCAGGGCAAGGAAGTCGAACATGCCATCCTGGACGGCGCCCAGCAGATCGCTGTTCCTGCTTTCGTCTCGACCCTGGCAATTTGCATTGTGTTCGTGCCCATGTTCTTCCTTGCGGGGGTTTCGCGCTACCTGTTCGTTCCATTAGCGGAAGCCGTGGTCTTCGCCATGCTGGCCTCGTACTTGCTGTCGCGAACCCTGGTGCCGACCATGGCCAAGTACCTGCTTCGCGGGCACGAAGAGGAATGCGGTCATGCGCCGCCGCCGAGCCGCAATCCGCTGGTGCGCATGCAGATCAGGTTCGAGCACGCCTTTGAGCGCCTGCGCGAGCGTTACCGCGGCTGGCTGGAAACGTGCCTGCGCCACCGCCGGATCTTCCTCAGCGGTTTCTTCACCGCCTGCGTGGCATCGCTGGTGTTCCTGATTCCGTGGCTGGGTCGAGACTTTTTCCCCACGGTCGACTCCGGCCAGTTCAAGCTTCACCTTCGCGCGCGGACGGGCACCCGTATCGAAGAAACGGCACGAATTTCAGGCCTGGTTTCGCAGTCCATCCGGCAGGAGATTCCGCCAAACGAGATCTCCAGCATCATCGATAACATTGGCCTGCCGTACAGCGGTATCAACCTGTCCTACAGCAATTCAGCGCCGATTGGCTCCGCTGACGATGACATTCTGGTCAGCCTGGCGCCCCACCACCATCCCACCGAGGAATACATTCACGACCTGCGCATGAAGCTGCCGCAACAGTTCCCCGGGGTGACGTTTTCCTTCCTGCCGGCCGATATTGTCAGCCAGATTCTAAACTTCGGGCTGCCCGCGCCCATCGACGTGCAGGTGGTGGGTTACAACCTGCAGGGCAATCGGGAATTCGCCGACCGTTTGTTGACGCGGATGCGGCAGGTTCCGGGGACGGTGGATCTTCACATCCAGCAACCTTTCGACCAGCCTTACCTGAACGTCGACGTCGACCGGACCAAGGCCAATCAAGTGGGATTTACCCAGCGGGATGTGGCGAGCAACCTGCTGATTTCGCTGAGCGGCAGCTTCCAGACCAGTCCCTCGTTCTGGCTTGATCCCAAGAACGGGGTGACATATTCGATCGCTACCCAGACTCCACAGTACCGGGTGCAGTCCCTGCAAGATCTGCAGAACGTACCGGTCACCGGCCCGAGCAGCGCGCCGCCGCAGATTTTGGCCAGCCTGGCATCTCTGAACCGCGGGGTAGGTATGGGAGTGGTCTCCCACTACGACATCCAGCCGCTGATCGACATTTATGGCTCGGTGCAGGGACGCGACCTGGGCGGGGTGGCGTCGGAGATCAACAATATCGTGGCTGACGCCCAGAAGGAAGCGCCGAGAGGGACGCAGGTCAATATCCGAGGCCAGATCCAGACGATGAATTCCTCCTATACCGGCCTGCTAGGAGGGCTGGTATTTTCCATTGTTTTGGTCTATCTGCTGATTGTCGTGAACTTCCAGTCGTGGCTCGACCCGTTCATCATTATTTCAGCGCTGCCTGCGGCCCTGGCGGGGATCGTCTGGTTCCTCTTCGTGAGCCATACCACGATCAGCGTGCCGGCTCTTATCGGATCAATCATGTGTATGGGCGTGGCTACAGCGAACAGCATCCTGGTAGTAAGCTTTGCCAAGGAGCAGATGACGGAAGGGAACGACGTTGTTCTCTCCGCGCTGAACGCCGGCTTCACCCGCTTCCGTCCCGTTATCATGACGGCCCTGGCGATGATCATCGGTATGGTGCCAATGGCGCTCGGACTCGGCGAAGGCGGCGAGCAAAATGCGCCCCTTGGGCGGGCGGTGATCGGTGGCCTGCTGTGCGCCACGGTGGCCACCTTGTTCTTTGTTCCGGTGTTCTTCAGTCTGGTACACGGCCGGAGTCAGAGGTCGAAGAAAGTAGCCCGCCACTAGGCCGGGCAGGGATGAGTTCCTATGAGAGTGGAAGAACAAGCTGAGCTTGAAAGGACGCCGGCAGGGAAGTCGGAGCCACCTCCGGCTTCCGGCTTTAACGTTCGTCACTGGGTCATCGCGATTGTGGCTTTTTGCATTGTGGCGGCGGTCGTTATTTCGGGGATTTTGCCTCGCATCCAGGCGCGCAACACTCTGGTCCGCGAGACCCGGGAGATGGCCATTCCGACGGTGACCGTGTCCCGCCCTGAGCGCTCCGCGCCGACCAACGAAGTTGTCTTGCCCGCTAATGTGCAGGCATACGTGGACGCTCCAATTTTTGCCCGCACCAACGGATATCTGAAGAAGTGGTACGCCGACATCGGCACCCGGGTCCGAGCGGGCCAATTGCTGGCCGAGATCGAAACTCCCGAAGTGGACCAGCAGTTGCGGCAAGCGCGTGCCGACCTGGCCACCTCAGAGGCCAACTTGAACCTGGCGCAAATTACCGCCGACCGCTACGCCGGTTTGCTGAAAAGCGATTCGGTTTCCAAGCAGGATGCTGACAACGCCGCCGGCAACCTGGCCGCACAAAAGGCCAATGCCCAGGCAGCCGAGGCTAACGTCAAACGGCTCGAGCAGTTGCAATCCTTTGAGAACATCTATGCGCCTTTTTCCGGCGTGATCACGGCTCGTAACACTGACATCGGAGCCCTTATCGACTCGGGCAGCAGCGGTGGCACGCGCACGGAGCTCTTCCACATCGCGCAACCGGACCGGCTGCGCGTCTACGTCAATGTGCCCGAGGTCTACTCCCAGGCGGCTAAGCCCGGCTTGACCGCGGACTTGACTCTCTCGGAGTTCCCCGGGCGGCGCTTCCAGGGCACGCTGGTGCGCACCGCCAGCGCCATTGATCAGACGACCCGCACCCTGCTGGTGGAAATCAGCGTGAACAATCCCACCGGTACCCTGCTCAGCGGCGCTTATGCGCAGGTGCACCTGAAGCTACCGGGCGGCGCTTCGTCCTTCATCGTCCCAGTGAATGCTCTGCTGTTCAGGTCCGAAGGGCTGCGGGTGGCGACTCTTAGCGACGGCAAGCACGTCGAGCTGAGACCCATTACCCTGGGCCACGACTACGGCACGGAAGTCGAAGTGGTTGCCGGCCTGACGGGGGAGGAAAGCATCATTGATAACCCGCCCGACTCCATCACCGCGGGTGAAGAGGTGCGAGTGGTGCAGCCGGGGCAATCCGCCGGAGGCAGCGCGCAGTGATCCGGGGGTACAGCTTTGCTTTTGCGGCCGTAGCGATCGAGGCGGTCCTCCTGTCCGGCTGCGCCGTGGGTCCGCGCTACTCGAGGCCGTCGGCTCCTGCTCCTCCGGAATACAAAGAAACTCCTGCCAATTGGAAGCAGGCGCAACCGGCTGACCAGAATCTTCGCGGCGACTGGTGGGAGATCTATCAGGATCCACAACTCAACGCGCTCGAAGAAAAGGTCACCATCTCCAACCAGAGTCTGAAAGCTGCCGTCGCCCAGTTCGAGCAGGCGCGCGCCATGGTGCGGTACCGCCGGGCGGATTATTATCCGACCGTAACCGTCGGGGCGTCGGCGACGCGTGAAAAGCTTTCGTCCAACCGGCCCCTGGGCCAGTTCAGCGGCGGAGTCACCACCAACGATCTGATTCTTCCGATCGATATGTCCTACGAGCCAGATGTGTGGGGCCGCGTGCGCCGCAACGTGGAAGCATCCCGCGCCAACGCGCAGGCCACCTTTGCCGATCTTGAGGCCTTGCGGCTCAGCCTGCACGCAGAACTGGCAGCCAATTATTTTCAAGCCCGCGAACTGGATGCCGAGACGCAACTGCTCGACTCCACGGTTGAGGGTTATCAGAAGTGGCTGGAGTTGACCGAGAACCGCTACAAGGGAGGCGTGGCTTCCGCAGTTGATGTTGCCCAGGCCCAGACCCAGTTGGAGACCGCGCGCGCTCAATACATCGACGTAAAGAGCCAGCGGGCCCAGTTTGAACATGCGATTGCTGTCCTGGTAGGGGAACCCGCGCCCACTTTCAATCTGACCTTTGGCGCTCTGAATGCCACTCCGCCGGTCGTGCCTCCGGGATTACCCTCGGAGTTATTGGAGCGCCGGCCCGACATCGCGTCTTCCGAACGGCAGATGGCTGCGGCCAACGCCAATATCGGTGTAGCCAAAGCCGCCTATTTCCCCCTGTTCAATTTTCCAGCGGGCGCGGGCTTCGAAAGCACCACGGTGACGAACTGGCTATCGAACCCCAGCACGTTTGTGTCGGTGGGAATCTCCGCGGTGGGGACGATCCTCGACGCCGGCCGCCGCCGCGCCGGCTACGACCAGGCCCGCTATGCCTACGACCAGGCCGTGGCGAACTATCAGCGGAACGTGCTGACGGCGTATCAGGAGGTCGAGGACAATTTGTCCGCGCTTCGCCTGCTAGAGCAGGAAGCCGCAACCCAGGCAGCGGCGGTCGCTGCCGCGGAACGCACGCTGGAACTCTCGCGCAATCGCTATACCGGTGGCGTGACCACCTATCTCGAAGTCATCACCGCGCAGACGACCGCGCTGGCCGATGAACGCGCTGCCGTGCAGATCTCGGGGCGGCGGATGATCGACAGCGTTCTGCTGATCAAAGCCCTCGGTGGTGGCTGGGATGCCGGGAGCTTGGCCAAGCTCGATCTCACGTCGCGCAAACCGTACAACTCATCGGCGAGCGGGACCACAACCGCCGCGTCGCCCAACGCCGCCAACCAATAATTAACAAATCAAGAGAAAAGAGTTATTTGGTGCCCTAGTCCCGCGCCCGTTCTTTGGGCGCTGACTTGGGGCTGATGTTCAAAGCCAGGGCTGGGACAAAGAACACCGGTTCCTTCTGGCAGAAGCGCTACTATGACCGGAATGTGCGGGACGCGCGCGAGTTCTCGATCAAACTCCGGTATCTCCACTGCAATCCTGTGAAGCGGGGGTTGGTGGAGAGTCCTGCTGACTGGAAGTGGAGCAGCTACCGTCACTATGCGTTGCGGGAGATGGGCGTGGTTGAAATCGAATCTGAATGGACGGCCCGTGACCGCGAAACTGCGCGAGGTGGAGGCCCCGAGAGAATATTTCTCGCTCCGCTCTAGCGCCCCAGGTCAGCGCCACAAAACGGCGCGGGACCTGGCCACGGTGCCGGCGCAATCCAGTCACTTCGCCCGCTTGCGAAACGCGTGCAGAATCATCGTGCTGCTGATGGCAAAGCTCAGCACCGCCGCCAGCACCATGGTGTGCGCCAGCACCGAGCTCAGGTGTAGAACATCGGCGAACAAAGCGGCAATCGCGCAGAGAATGCCAACAATATTCAACCACGTAGGCGCGTGCACTGGTTCGGCCACTTCGCGGTTGTAGAAGCGAAGCTGGGCCAGGACCGCCGCCATACCGATCGCCGCGACCACCACGACCGCCAGGGGGCTGTGAAACGCCCGCGAATTGGTGTAGATCACAACCAGCGCCAGCAGCCCGCACAAGATGCCGGCGGAAATCACCGTCCAGCGGCGCGGCTTGGTTCCCGCATTGGTTGAGGTGGCGTCGGGCACGATTGCCCCATTGTAGCCAGCCCAGAGAGCCGTGGCGAGTAACGAACTAGGCGAGCGGCCTGATCTTCCCGGTCACGCCGGGATCCACTCTGCTTTGCGCACCGCGCCGCGCGTCACCGCATAAAGCACCAGTTCAACCCGGGTGGACACGCCGACCTTGTCGAAGATACGGAAAAGATACTTCTTGATGGTGTGCTCGCTCAGCCCCAACTCGCGAGCGATATCCCGATTGCTCAAACCCTCGGCGACCAGCGCGACCACCTGTTCTTCCCGAGGAGTCAGCAGATTCTTCCCCTGGCTGTTGACTACCCGCAGCGATGGCACCTGGGTGACGGCTTCAATCAGATACTCCAGATACTGATTGCTGGCCCAGATTTGCCCCTGATGCACGCTTTGAATGCATTTGCAGAGCATCTGCCCGTTGGATTCGGAAAAGCAGAACAAGCCCCGCGCCCCGGAGCGGAACCCATTGACGACGGAATCCGAGTTGGGGGCGTCCAGCAGCAGCACTTTGCTGATGTGCGGATGCCAGGTGCAGGCTGCGCACCGGGGCCATGTTGTGGTTGGTGTTGAGCAAGGCAACCTGAATGCCGACATCGCCCGCCGCCCCGAGAATGCTTTCTGCATCCATTTTGCAGGTGGTGACACGAAACTCCGGCCGCCGCCGCAAGGCCCCAGCCACCAGTTGGCAGCGCATGTGATTGGAATCGGCGAGCAGAACGCCCAGCGTGCGAGGATTCACAACTGCGGTAGCTTCCATAGCCCTCTCTAGGATTCGAAAAAACAGACGCCCAGCATAGAGGTTGGCGAAGCTTGGTTCTGTGATCTTTCGACACTCCAGTGTTTGAATCCGGTGTGGAAAACTCGCGGCTGACGAGAACGAAGATGGCAACAATCGCATTCCTGCAATGGGACAAACAGGGATCAATCAAAGGCCGCAGGGCCGCCGCGAGGTCTTGAAGAGATCACGATGTCCGCAGAAAGGCAAGTCTACTTATCGACCGAGCCCGAAAGTAGTAAGCAAATGACCTGACCCAAACCGCCTACTTTGGTGGACAGCACTTTCCATGTCTTGTTGCTCTTCCACGATGAAAGTAAGGTGAGACCCATGAAATTGAAGCTGGCCAACGATCAATGAAGCGCCTTACGACAATTCGTCTGCTCGTATTGATCGTTGGCCTAACACTTTTAGTGGCCGCAATCGCCGGGAGCCAGCAGTTGCCATTGGCTGCAGCGTCCTCTGGGACGGCGGCGGCCACCAAGTCCGGAACAGCGGACGGCGCATGGAGTCCAGCCCTGACGGGGGTCCGCCGTCCGCCCTACCGGTTGCGCAGCAGCGACGTGGTGGAAATCACCTTCCTCTTCTCTCCTGAGCTTAATGAGACCGTCACCGTACAGCCGGACGGCTACATCGCTTTGAAGGGTGCCGAACCGGCATTTATCGAAGGGTCCACGGTGGCGGAACTGCGGGAGGAAATTCGACGCGCCTATGTCGGCGTACTGCACGATCCGGAAATCACCGTAGTGCTCAAGGATTTCGATCGGCCCTACTTTGTGGCCTCAGGCGAAGTCGGACGCCCGGGTAAGTATGAGTTGCGCGGCGACCTTACGGTCAGTGAAGCTGTGGCGTCGGCGGGCGGATTCACTTCGCGGGCCAAGCATTCTCAAGTCGTCTTGTTCCGTCACGTCTCGGAAGATACGGTCGAATCCCGCGTTCTGGACGTGAAAGAGCTGCTGAAGACGCGGAACATGGGCGAAGACATTCACCTCAGGTCTGGCGACTTCTTGTTTGTACCGCAAAATCTGATTTCCAAAGTCCGGCAGTTTCTGCCGGCTTCCAGTCTCAGCCTCTATGCAAGCCCAACCCAATTCTAAGAGGAGGACGGAAGCCGCACCTGCCGTTTCGTAGCTGTTGGAAACCATGCAGGCCGACCCGTATTGGGTATGGCGGAACCACTTAGGCTCGTCGCACGATCCACCCGCAACTCCCCCACGATGCGTGACCTGCTGGCGGTCATTTTTCGTCAACGCCGGCTGCTGATGATCTCTTTTGGTGGAACCTTTCTGGCAGTCCTGCTCTATGGCCTGGTCGCTCCTTCCTATCAATCGGAGATGAAAGTCCTGTTGCGCCGAGGCAGGGTCGATCCAGTGGTTTCATCCACTCCGAGCCAGGCGGAACTGGTCCGGGAGCATGTCACTGAGGAAGACCTGAATTCGGAGGCGGCCCTTCTGCAAGACGACGAGATCCTGCGCACGGTCGTGCAGAAAGCTGATCTGGCGTCACAGGAGCACTCCTGGTTTGGTACCTGGAGGGAGGACGATCCGGGAAAACGGACAGCACGCGCGATCCGACGAGTCCGCAAAAGGCTGACCGTTGAGCCGGTGCGCAAGGCCGCCTTGATCGAAGTGACTTACGACTCGGGCGATCGGGAGCAGGCCGCCCGGGTATTGCGCTGCCTGGCCGGTGCCTATGTGGAGCGGCACAACCAGGTTCATCGCCCATCGGGAGAATATGCTTTCTTCGATCAACAAGTCGCCCAGGCCCGCCGCACTTTGGAGGCGGCCGAACTGCAGTTGATGGAATTTACCCGCGATCAGGGCGTGATCTCTGCGGCGCAGGAGCGGGACATGGCGCTGCAGAAGCTGAATGACACCGATGCCGACCAACGCCGGACGGAGGTCGCGATCGCGGAGAACTCGAGGCGCGTCCAGGCGCTTCAGACGAAACTGAACGCTTTGCCAGAACGAGCCGTGACCCAGATTCGCAACGCGGACAATCCCCAGCTGATGGAGAAGATCAAAGCGCGGCTTCTGGAGTTGGAGCTCAAACGCACCGAACTGCTCAGCAAATACGAGCCGTCATTCCGTTCCGTGCAGGAGACCGACGCGGAGATCGCGCAGGCCCGGGCTGCAATTACTGCGGAAGCGCAGGCTCCCCTTCGCGACCAGACCAGCGACCTCGATCCTGATCACGTCTGGGCGAAATCAGAACTCATCAAGGCCCAGGTGGAAGCCAGCGCCCTGGCTGCCCATGCCAGCGCACAACAATCTCTTCTGACGCACTACCAGGAAGTGGCACGTCAACTCGGGGACCGAGCCTTGGGGCAGGAGCGGCTGCTGCACGATCTCAAAGCTGCCGAGGACAAGTACCTCCTTTATACGGACAAGCGTGAGGAAGCGAGGATCGGCGACGCGCTGGACCAGGGTGGAATCCTCAATGTCGCGATTGCAGAGCAGCCCACGATACCCGAACTGCCCAAGCTGTCGGTGCTCAGCTTCGGCATGATCGGCCTGGCACTGGCAGGAACTCTGAGCGTGGGCCTGGCGTTCACCGCTGACTATCTGGATCCCTCATTCCGCACACCCGACGAGGTCATCGCTTACCTGCGCGCCCCCGTGCTGGCGTCATTGCCGGGCATTTCCACGTTCGACGCCGAAGTTCTCTCGCGAGGCCGACCATGAGCACATCTATTGACTTGTCGCCCCCGATCCTCGATGACGAACCGCGCGAACATCCGGCGGTGCAGGAAGCGGACGCGATCCAGTTCGAAGATCAGGCGCTCCTTTCCGCCGAGGCCGCTGCGTGGAGTCCGGAGGCATTTGCCGAAGAACAGATGCGAGGACTGGTTCGCCAGCTCTTTCTGCCGGGATGGCTCAGCGCCTCCCGTCAGGTGCTGTTCCTGCCAGTGGATCCAGCGACCGAGATTACCAATTTCTGCCTACGCGTCGGCCAAACTTTGACGGAGGTGGTCTCGGGGACCACCTGTGTGGTGCAAGCTACACCGCATACTTCCGCGCCCAGCAACGGCATCGCGGTTACCTCGTGTCAAAAGCGGTTTGGCGCTCTGCGGGATTCGTGTCAGGAACTCTCCGACAAGCTTTGGTTCATGCCCAGCGAGATGTTCCCGGGCAGAGGTGACCCCGCTTACCCTCTGGCCGGGTTGCGTGCCCGGCTGGCCGAACTCCGCTTGGAGTTCGACTATACCGTGCTCTGCGGGCCGGCCGCCGCCAGCCATGGCGAAGCAGCGTTGCTGGGAGGGGTGTGTGACGGTGCAGTGTTGGTGCTGCAGGCACACTCGACTCGCCGTGTCACCGCACAAAGGGTCAAGCAACACCTCCTCGCCGCTAAGGTGCATTTGCTGGGGGTGGTATTGAACGGGCGCACGTTTCCGGTGCCGGAAGCCATTTACCGGCGAGCTTAGGCGCGGACTCCAGCGGTTTGGTGGCTCTGGCTTGCCACCACGCTCCGCGGCTTGGCGCGGATAGCAGATGGGCTGCGAAGCCTGTGAAAGAAAAGTTACAAAACGGGATGGGAGCCAATTAGCGAAGCTGTGTCCAGAACCGGAGTCCAGGAATCGAATCCCTCGGCAGCCCCATCTCCTCAGCCCATGGCGCAGTGGTATGCCATTCAGACCCGCTATCGCTTTGAGCGAAAGGTTACGGCCCAGCTGCAGCGCAAGGGCGCGGAAACCTTTCTGCCGGTCCTGGAACAGGTTCACCGCTGGAGCGATCGCCACAAGCGGGTTGATTCCCCTCTTTTTGCCGGATACACGTTCGCGCGTTTTGATTTGTCATCAGATCTGCGCAGAGAGCTCCTGCACACCCGCGGAGTCATCGGTCTGCTCACTTTCGCTGGCCAGGCTGCCCCCGTTCCTGCCAAACAGATCCACGATCTGCAGCTGCTTCTGTCCCACAAGTTCCTCTGTGCGTTGCGGCCTTTCCTGAAGGTCGGCCAGAAGGTCCGGGTGTGCGGCGGCTGCCTCGATGGCGTCGAAGGCATCCTCCGGCAAGCCGGGGAAAAGGAACTGGTCATCGCCATCGAACCCATCCAGCGATCGGTCGCCATCAGGATTGAGGGTTATGAAGTGGAGTTGATCTGATATGTCGGCGTCGGTTCCATCCCGTGTCGTCCCTCGAACCACTATATCGATGCCCTCTCGCCTCATTCCGGGCCGGGCCGCAGCGGTTCACGTGGGGCCGTCCCGACGAAAGGTCAGTGTCACTGCCCAGGAAAAACTGTGGCCACCCGCGAACCAGGCGAAACCCGGGCTTTCGTTCTGGCCCCGGTTGGCGGAATGGGTTCTCCCGGCGCCCGGAACCGGCAATCAGCGCCTTACGCTCGCAGCTCAGGTGCTCACAGATTTTGCCTGCGTCTTCCAAGTTTCGTACTGGCAGGACTTGCGGAAGGCTCCTGGCGCTTTGGAGTCCGTTCTGCAGCGGAAGATCTGCTGCGCCCCTGGCTGTCCGCTGGTTCAAAGCTTGGCATACCCCTCCTTTTCGGAGCCGTCTTTACTCTCTTGGGCTATTCGGAACGGCTCTATCACCCTGAGACGGTCCGCGGGCCACAACACGAGAGGCTCATCCTGGGCAAAGTGTTTGTATGGTCAACCGCTCTGCTCACCATGGTCGCGTACTCCGGTGCAGGAAGTATCGACTTTTCGACGCTGGTGGTCGGCGCGCCGCTCAACTTCCTGGTCCTGTTTGGCTGGAGAGAAGGGCGTCGCCGCGTGTCCGCACCCGGGACGCGCCGTCGGAGCGAGATGCGCAACGTGCTGATCGTTGGAGCGGGGCCTCTCGGACGGAAATTGGCGGATGTGCTCGAGCACGACTGCCTCAGAAGGCACATCGTGAAAGGATTCCTCGACGAGACTGCTCCCCTAGGCGGCGAAATTCATGGCCGGCTGGAAGATCTTGCGCGGGTTGCGCGAAGGCAATTTATCGACGAAATCATCCTCGCGATTCCAACCGAGAGCCCTTGGACGTGGAGGGTCGTCTGGGAAGCTCGCCGAAATCGGATCGACGTGAAAATTGTTCCGGACCTTCTCGGGTTCGACCCCTCGGCGGCGGTCCTGGAAAGATTCGACGATGTTCCGGTGCTCACCCTGTGCGAAGAGCGCATCCCCGCTTTCGGCCTGCTCTGGAAGCGCATGATGGACCTGGTCCTCTCGGCGGCCGGTTTAATCGCCACACTGCCTCTCTTGGCGGCCATTGCGATCGCCATCAAGATCGACTCCCGTGGTCCTGTGCTCTATCGAGCACCGCGACTGGGGTTGAAAGGCAGGCGTTTTCTCTGCTGTAAATTCCGGACGATGCATACGAACGCGGACCAACTCAAGGAGAAATTGCGAGCGCAGAACCAGCGCGAAGGACCATTCTTCAAGTTGGCGGACGATCCCCGAGTTACCCAAGTTGGAAGGTTCCTCCGCCGCTATAGCCTCGACGAACTACCCCAGCTTTGGAACGTGCTTGTAGGAGAGATGAGTCTGGTTGGGCCACGCCCTCACCCGGTTGACGATTTCGAGCGCTACGATCTGGAAGACTGGCAGCGCCTGGAAGTCTTGCCCGGTATTACCGGGCTGTGGCAGGTGACTGCACGGCGCGACCCGTCATTTGAACGAGCATGAGTCTGGACCGTGAGTACATCTCGTCCTGGAGCCTGCGAGTGGACCTGCGTATCCTCTTCAGGACGCTGGCTGTCGTGTTGCGGGGAGA
>Ga0335082_10004854_pt1 | contig 14689 bp, 14 predicted proteins | sample Lox_Sample_41_FD_206718 | JGI IMG/M metagenome (GOLD analysis project Ga0335082, IMG submission 206718) | Soil microbial communities from Loxahatchee National Wildlife Refuge, Florida, United States - Lox_Sample_4.1 | ecosystem: Environmental > Terrestrial > Soil > Wetlands | place: USA...
CAGTTTACGATTCGCAATCAGATCGCGGTAGTAAAAGGCGCCACAATTCCGCCTCCATTCGGAGGGAAATACCGGCAGGTGATGGTGTACGTCGACCCGTATAAACTCCTATCGCGCCAGTTGAGTCTCATGGACGTGGTCGACTCCATCAATAAGAACAATCTGATTCGTCCGGCCGGTGACGTCAAGATGGGGCCGTACGACTATTATGTTTATTCCAACAGCCTGGTCGACCAGGTCGAGGAATTGAACGACATACCGATCAAGACCTCCGGCGCGAGTTGGGTATCCGTGAAAGATATCGGCGAAGCCAAGGACGCCAATCAAATTCAGTACAACATCGTGCGCGTCGATGGACAGCAGTCGGCTTATCTCCCCATCATGAAACAGGGCGGGGATACGAACACGATCGAACTAGTGAGCGGCATCCGGAATATGATCCGCAACCTGTTCGACATTCCGAAACAACTCGTCGCCAACGTGGTTTTCGACCAGTCGGTCTTCGTTAAGGAAGCGATCCGGACTTTGCTGGACGAGGGTCTGATCGGACTGGCGTTGACCAGCCTGATGATTCTCATCTTCCTCGGGAGTCTGCGCGCTACCGTTGCCGTATTCTTGTCGATCCCATTATCGGCGCTCGCGACTTTCGTCGTGCTCTACCTCTTCGGCAGCACCGTGAATACCATGATTCTGGGTGGGCTGGCGCTGGCATTTTCGCGCATCATCGACAACTCGGTCATATCTCTCGAGAATATTTATCGCCATCTGGAAATGGGCGCGTCACCGGAGGCGGCAGCCGAACAAGGCGGCTCCGAAGTCAGCATGGCCGTTCTCGCCGCAACCCTCACAACAGTTGTCGTCTTCTTTCCGGTGACCTTTCTCTTCGGCGTCAGCAAATTCCTTTTTTCGGCGCTGGCTCTGGCGGTCGTGATTTCTTTGTTCGCTTCTTACTTTGTTGCCATGACCGTTATTCCGCTCTTCTGCGCGCGCTTCATGCGTGCTTTTCATCATGCGCAGCCCGAGGAGAGCGCGGAAACAGCCGAAGGCGACGTGGCCTTTGGAAATCGCTTCAACGAATGGTTTAACAGGATGTTCCACCATCTGCTCGATTTCTACGAGCGGACTGTGCGCTGGGCCCTTCGCGTACCTCTGTTGACAGTGCTTGTGCTATTGCTTCTATTTGTTGCCAGCCTCGGTCTCTATCCCATGCTCGGCGTAGCTTTCTTTCCGCAAACTGACGCGGGACAGTTTACGATTAATCTCAAAGTCCCCACCGGCGCGCGGATTGAAGTCACAGAACAATATGTCGCCAAGGTCGAAGATCTCATTAAGCGGACGGTGGATCCGGCTGATTTCAAGATGGTGGTTTCGAATATTGGTATTGTTCCGGATTTCTCCGCTCTTTATACCAACAATGCCGGACCATACACAGCCACGATCCAGGTTGCGCTGAACGAGAAACATCAAGTCAGCAGTTTTGAATACATCGATCGGATTCGGCGCCGGCTTGCAACCCAGTTCCCGGACCTCCGCACCTTCTTCACCAGCGGCTCCATGGTGGACGCGATTCTCAATAGCGGCATGCCCGCGCCCATCGACGTCCAGGTCTCCAGCCGCGATTTGAAGCGCACCTATGATGTGGCGCAAGATCTGGCGCTACGCATCCGCCGGCTGGAGGGCGTCGGCGAAGTCTACATTCCCCAGGATATGAACTACCCCGCCGTGCGGCTGGATGTCGATCGCATCCATGCCGCGGAGCTGGGCCTGAATCCGAAGGACATCGTAGATAACGTCATCACCGCGCTTAATTCGAATACGATGATCGCGCCCAACTACTGGGTGGACCATCAGACTGGAAATGATTACTTTCTCACCGTTCAGTATTACGAAGATGGTAAGTCGGCGATTCACAATTTCTTGGATCTGAGGACGATTCCCTTACGAGCCCCGGGCATACAGCGGCCGACAACTCTCGATTCGGTGGTGAGGTTGCAGCGCACACAGAGTCCCACCGAAGTGGATCACTATCAGATTCAACGCATCGCCGATGTTTACGTCTCGCCATCCAGCGAGGACCTGGGAAAAGTTGCCTCCCGGATCGACGGCGTCATCGCCGGAATGAAATTGCCGGGCAACATCCGCGTTAACCTGCGCGGCATGGTGCAAGGCATGAGAGCCTCCTTCAACAGCTTTGCAGTCGGTTTGTCTCTATCGGTGGTCCTGCTCTTCCTGATTCTTGTTGCGCAATTCCGCTCTTTCAAGGATCCGTTCCTGATCATGCTGGCCATTCCCATGGGTTTCATCGGTGTGATGGTTGTGCTACCGCTGACACACACCACATTGAACGTCATGTCGTTGATGGGTGTTCTGATGCTGGTTGGAATTGCGGCTTCGAACAGCATTTTGATTGTCGACTTCGCGCATCGTCTGGAGGAGCAGAAGACTGTGGAAGACGCGGTGATTACTTCCTGCCGTGTACGGCTAAGGCCGATCTTGATGACGTCGTTCGCGACCATAATCGGAATGGTCCCGATGGCGCTGAAACTTGGAACTGGAAGTGAACAATACGCACCCTTGGCTCGCACGATCATTGGTGGGCTGACTGTTTCGGTGATTCTGACGGTTTATATTGTGCCGGCGGCGTATTTGTTGGTGTACGGTCGGAAAGACCAGCGCGCGACGGGGGCGGCGTAAGAGGCACAAATGAGCCGCAAATCCGAACCGCTCTTCCATGAAGAGCAGGGATTGGCTCAAGCGCGTGTGAAGATCGCCCTCGCAACAGTTCCCCTAATTTGTCTTGGGCTAATCGCCTGGCAAATAGTGCTTGGGCATCCTTGGGGCCGCCGTCCCGTGTCGAATACCGGACTGATCGGCTGGACCATTATTCTCGGCCTGGTCTACTGGCGTCTCATTACTGTTAAGCTCGTCACCGACCTGGGGCCTGACAAATTGTCGATTTCGATGCGAGGTCTGTGGCGGGTTCACCACGTTCCGCTGGCTCTGATTGAGAACGTGGAGGTGGTTACTTTTGATGCGGCAAAGGATTTCGGCGGATTCGGCATGCGATCAGTTGGGCGCACAAAAGCGTACGTTGCCCGCGGCTGCCACGGCGTCCGCCTTAAGTTGAATCGTGGCGCTGCAGTCGTTATTGGATCGCAGCGAGCCGACGAACTCGCTGGCGCCATACAAGCTATCCGGAAAGGTTGAGAACTATCGCAACAGTCCGACGGTGTACTGCAGCGCTGCATACTGGCGCTGGTAATCGTACTTGGCGTTTAGATTCTCGATTTCTGCTTGCGTGACGCTAAGTTGCGCTTGCGTTAGTTCAACAATGGAAGATAGTCCGAGGTTGTAACGTCCCTGCGCCAGATCGAGCCCGAGCGCGGCCTGGCGCAGAAATTGCGCGGTAACATCGATTCGTTGAAATGCCGTTGTGGTGCTGGCCCAGGCTACGCTGACATCCCGCGCAATTTGTTCCTGGCGGTCGCGTAAGAGCTGGTCGGCTTCGAGGGTGCGATAGTGCGCCGCTTCCCGGCGTGCCGAGAACAGGTGGCCGTTGAATATTGGGATCGAGATATTCACCGCGGCGCCTTCGTACTCGGATGGAATTGGCGTTGAACTAACCTGGTTGATGAACGGCAGGAACCCTGCTACGCCAACCAGGCTCACCGTTGGCTTGGTCAGATCCTTTTCCGCTTCCTCGTAGCTTCGAGCCGAATCACGCGCAAAGCGCAAGGACGCGAGTTCGGGCCGGTTGTTCGCCGCTTGCACAATTAGCTCGTCTGGCTTCGCGGGCGGAGTTGGAGGAAGAGGTTCATCAACGAGTTGATAGCTCGCCGCCTGATCGGAGCCGATAGAGCGCGATAGCTCGGCGAAAGCTTCCTGGACACCGTCCTGCGCCCGAATCAGAAGAAGCTTGGCCTCCGAGACGGCTACGCTGGCGAAGCTGACGTCGAGTTGAGATTTCAGACTGTTCCGTGCAAGAGTATCCACCTGGTCGAACAGAAGCTGTCGCGCCGCAACGGTTTGCTCGGCGACCTTCACCAAGGATTGTGCGTGCAACACGTCGTAGTAGGCTTGGTTCACTCGCGCAATTACGTCGTAGCGCGTCGCTTGATAAGTCTGACTGCTGGATTGGGCAAAGAAGCGCGAACTGGCAACAAGGTTCTTGGTGCGGCCCAGATCCGTAATGAGCTGGGACATAGTAATCCCTTGACCGAATCGGTTGAACAGGCGCGAATCGCTGAGAGAGCCCGCGCCAATACGGGCGTCGTGATTCGACTGCGAAGCGGTCACCTGAGCCTGCAACGTTGGATAATAGGCAGACCGAGTCTCGGTGATCAGTTGATTGGTAAACGCCGCCTCGTTCTGCGCGGCGAGAATCTGCGGATGATTCTTGAGAGCCAAATCTGCAGCTTCGCGGAGAGTCAATTTGATCGGCTGCTGTGCGCGAGCGTACTGTACGACGATCGCGGCGATCAGGACGGAGAACGTAACGAACTGACGTATCATCTGATTTCTTCCTTCAAGCGGGCAGGCATGCTGCAGGGCATCTCTCTCAATTTCTCCGCCAATCCTTCCAAGGAGAATTGTGCAGAGCGGCAGTATTGAATCAGCTCCTGCTCCTCTCTCAGAATTTGTGCGGCGACTGGAGGAATTTCCGGAACGATGGATTGCGGTATGCAGTGAACGCCATGGCGGTCTCCGTGCAGCAAGTCCCCAGGCCGCACCTTTAATCCTCCGATTTCGACGGGTTCGCCGAACTCCACGATGTGCGCATACGCATGAGACACCGCGACGCTCCCGGCAAAAAGGTGAAAGCCCATCGACTCGACCGCTTTCAAATCGCGGACTGCTCCATTGGTGACGTAGCCAACGCATTGGAGCGCGACGCCGATGCTTGCATGCACCTCTCCGAACCAGGCTCCAAATCCGGGTGCATGGTCGGCATCCTGCATGACAAGTACGCGAGGTGCGGGAATCGATGCCACGAAGTTCCACCAATCCATGCGGTCGTAATAGTAACGTCCGGATGCCGGCGTCGAGGAAGTTCGTATCTTGCCCGGAACCGCGTAACCGAGCATTGGCGCCAGTTGTGGAAAGCGGCAGCGAACGCCGTGGGAGATGAAGCCTTCGTTTCTTAAGCGCACCTGCAACCGCTCAACTGCGTTGGATACGGTGCATGTATCCAAGGTTCGGATCTTTTCAAGGTCGGAATCTGAGAGCATGCTGGCAGAACTCATGCGGAGGGATGCGGCGGTTTACACGTTCATGCCCGTACATGTTGAATGTATGCCGCGGCTGGTTCCGAACCCATACCTTGATGTTGGTATTTCCACGACCATTTCTTGGTAGAACGCTTCACAATCGTTAACGCTTCGCGTTAGTCTGGAAGTAGCGTTTTCGGTATTTGTCGCAGGTTCATGGAAACACTAACGCACTCTAATAATGGGCCGGACACAAGCCGCACCGCTAGGGACCACACTTCAGACCGGCTCGTAATCAGCACCAGACTGGCAATGGCGACGGGCTTTGGCGGCCTGTTGATTATCGTGGCGCTGGCGGGCGGGGAGTCCCTGCTGCTTTTGCGGCAGATCCGCCGCGACGATGATTCCATTCGGCGTCAGTTTCTTTCCCGGAATCACATGCTCAATGAGATTCGCTCGAATCTGTATCTCTCAGGAACCTACGTAAGAGACTATCTGCTGGAACCGGAGCCAGCCCGGGCGGAAACCTACCGAAGCAATCTGGAGCAAGTGCGGAAGGACATGGACTCGGCGCTGGCATCCTACGGCGGGCAGCTAGAGCAGCGTGAAGCGCAGAACTTCACCGCGTTGCGCACAGCGTTGACACATTATTGGGCAGTACTTGGCCCTATTCTCAAATGGGATCCCGCGCAACGTCGCAGTCGAGGTTATGAGTTCCTGCGTGATGAAGTCTTTCCCAGGCGAAAGGCAATGTTGGATGTTGCCGGCCAGATCGCCGACACGAATGAGCAGCAGTTAAATGAAGGCAACAAGCGTGTCGTTGGACTGCTGTTGAAGTTTCAATCCCGATTAGCAATGACCGTCTTCTCCACCCTGGCGTTGGGGTTAGCGATGGCAGCGTTCACGACCTGGAGAATCTTGCGGCTGGAATCCCATGCTCGCGCCCGTTATCAGGAGGTTGCCGAAGCCCGCAGCCAATTGAAGCACCTTTCAGCAAGTCTGGTCCAGGCGCAGGAGAGTGAGCGGCGGGCGCTTTCACGAGAGTTGCACGATGAAGTAGGACAAGCGCTATCGGCTGTGCTGGTGGAGCTGCGCAACTTATCGACGGGCTTAGGCAAGCAGTCGGTGGAACAATCCCGCACTCATGTCGACACCATCAAGGGCCTGGTTGAGGGAACGGTACGAGTGGTGCGGAACATGGCACTGCTGCTTCGACCCTCGATGCTCGACGATCTGGGCCTCATTCCGGCCCTTCGCTGGCAAGCTCGAGAGGTATCGAAGCGGACGGGGATCGATGTGACCGTCGCCACCGAGTCCGTCTCGGAACACTTGCCCGACGACTACAAGACTTGCGTCTATCGTGTCGTTCAGGAGGCGCTGCACAACTGCTCGCGGCATTCCCAAGCCACCACGGCCCGAATTCGTGTGCACCAGGAACGCGACCGGCTGTCTCTTTCCATCCAGGACGACGGCATAGGTTTTGATGTTCGGCAATCGCGCGGCTTGGGCCTGCTGGGAATCGAGGAGCGAGTCACGCGCTTGGGTGGAAAATTCGAAGTGACTTCCGAGCCTGGAAATGGCGCGATCCTGGCGATTGAACTGCCCATTGTCGATGGCGAGACACCCCGGAGCGAACAAAGAAGTGAAACAGATTCGCATCTTGTTAGTGGATGATCACAATGTAATGCGCAAGGGTCTGCGGCTGTTGTTGGAGAGCCAGCCGGGGTTCACCGTTGTAGGCGAAGCCGCCGATGGCCGGCAAGCCGTCGAGCAGGCCAAGGCCACCAATCCCGACGTAGTAGTGCTGGATATCGCCATGCCCAATCTCAGTGGAACCGAAGCGGCGCAGAGAATTAGTGAAATGCTCCCGAATACCGCCATCGTGATTCTGAGCATGCATTCCGACGAAGGCTACGTGATGCGCGCTCTGCGGGCGGGCGCCAAAGGATATCTGCTCAAGGATTCCGCGGAAGGCGACTTGATCGAAGCGGTGAAAACCGTGAGCACGGGCAAAGCATTCTTCAGCCAGGAAATCAGCAAAATGCTGGTGGAAGACTACGTGCGGGAGATCAAGGCCCGCGGCGCCGAAGACAGTTATGAGCTTTTGACTCCTCGCGAGCGGGAGATCCTGCAGTTATTGGCCGAGGGAAAGTCGAACAAGGATATTGCCGCCTCGTTGAACCTGAGCCCCTATACGGTGGAGACGCACCGCCGTAATCTTCAGGAAAAACTCAGTCTGCACAGTTTCGCAGAGCTTATTCTCTATGCCGTGAGGAAGGGCGTGATTTCCTAGCGGGAGCTCAGGCGCTTTGTGGAGTACGCCGGCATCTTCATCATGCCATCCCAGAATGACCGTGCCAGCTTGACCACGCGCAGAACCTCGTTCCGGCTGAGCGGCTTTGCGAGGATGTCATAACCTCCGCAGCGGATCACCTCTTCCCATAATGAGTCGTCTACAATGCGGGAGAGCAGAATCACGCATGCCGGGCGCGAAGAGGATGCCAGCGTCTGAATTACATGCCGCCAGTCGGAGGAAGGAAGATCTCGATCGCACAAAATAACGGGAACCTTGTGGGCGTCGCAGGCGGCGAGTGCGTCGGTGCAGGTGTCCGAGAATTGAATCTCCCACCCTTGATCGGAGCCTAGTCCGGCCAGTACGCGCCTCTCCTGGTCACTACCCAAAAGCCCGAGCACGACAACCCGAGCCACGGAGGGAGCAGCATTCTCCCGGGGAGTCTTCCCAAAATCGCGAGATCTCCCTCCCCGCGCAACAGCACGAACCTTGGCGATGAGGGTATCGATCGCGCGCCACATACTCCTGATGAATGAAAGGACGGATCGAAATCCGGCCCTGTTTCAGGGTAATCGCAGAGCGCAACCAAGGGAATACCAAGCGGATGGTAGGCGTTCAACAAAATTCCAGTAGGCCTAGATGAGGAGACGGGTGCGGCCCGGTAGCGTGGATGGGTGCACCCGTCAGTCGTAACGGGGATTGATTATGATCCAGTCTAGGAGGAAATCCCCGGTATGAAAATCCCGTCATTCCGGTAGTTTGTCACCGAAATGCTGGTATGGCTACTCCTTGTATGATCGTGGCGTTGTCTCAACATCCTCCTCCGAACTAAGCCGGAGTACTTTCAACCTCTGACCTTCCGGCAATAACATCAACATCAGTTGCCGAATCAAAATGCTTTCGCCCGCCGCTCGATTAGATTCGTGACATTGAACGATCGGTGGTGGCGTATTCCGCCGAAGCCTCTCCCGAGGAGGCAATGTCTTCGGCTCCGGTGTGCTCCAGGATGGTCTTCGCGCGCTTCACCCACTCGGAATCATCGCAGTGCACCGACATCAGGATTCCACCCGACTTGACGCGTCCTTCATACCGCTTCGCTTCGTATTCCGGAATTCCCATGCCGATCAGCGAGCCGGCGATTCCGCCCGCCACACCCAAGGCGCCTGCACCGCCCAGCATTCCCATGATCGGTCCGGCAGCGATGAATGGTCCGAGACCCGGAATTGCCAGAGCGCCGATGCCCGCCAACCATCCAAGGGCGCCGCCAATCACGGCTCCGGACACGGCTCCCGTAGTTGCGCCTTCGGGTGCTTTCGTATCCTTCTTATGGACAAAATCCTTGTTTCCCATGTTTTCCGGCATTAGAACGGACACGTCGGTATTGCGAAAGCCGGACGCTTTTAGCCTTTCCAAGCCGGAGCCCAACGCGATGGAGTCCCGATAGATTCCAAAGACCGCTGTATTCTTACCCATGTTTCCTCCTGTACTTTCTCGAAACTTATGCGTTACTTCTGACTGACGATCAGGTCATTAGTCACCTTGCCCGTTCCTGCGAGCTCGGTAGCTTTGTCTGCGATCGCCTGCCTTTCCTCTTCGGACTTGACCTTTCCCCGTAAAGTGACCGTCCCGTCCTGGGTGATGATCTTCACGTTATGCGCCGAAACCGAGAGCGACTTGTCAGCCACGATCGACTCTCGGATTTTCGCGGTCAACTCACGATCCGCCTTGTTATTTTTCGATTGATCCGCCGTGACCTGCGCGCTGGGATCTTGATTGGGAGCAGCGAAACAAACTCCCGCCGAGAAAGCCAATAGCTGACAGGTCAGTGCTACGCTCGGAACGCTGATAATCTTCATGCCTTGTGGGATGCACGATGCTTGCCAGAGTCCGCTTTGATGAAGCGCTTGAACTTAGAGCGCATCCCTCGCCGCGCCGGGAACAAATGACCAGACGGAAAGGAATTAATGACGGGACTGCTTGTAACAGTGACGGCCTGCGGGAGTCGGGAAGCCGCGGATTCTCTCCCGAGTTACTGAGATCCCACCCTAGAAGCCTATTTCTTCGGCCAGATCACGCCTTGGTCTTGCTTCGCTACCGGTCCGAGTCCTTTATAAACGAACTTTTGGACGCGCTGTCCGCGGTACGTCTCTGTTGTAAAGATGTTTCCTTTGGAATCCGTGGCGATGCTGTGCACGGCATAGAACTGCCCAGGCTGGCGTCCGCCGTCACCGAAGCTGGTTAGAACTTCGAGCGTGTCGCGGAGCAGGATATGAATCTGCTCGTTCGATCCGTCCGCGAGAAAGATGTACTTCTGCTGCGGATCCTTTGAGAACGCAATGTCCCACACCGACCCATCTCCCAGGGTGTTCTTATAAAGGATCTGTTCCTTCACGAAAGTCCCATCCGGCTTGAAAACCTGGATGCGGTCATTCGGGCGATCGCAGACATATAACATTCCGTCGTTCGAAAGTTCGGCGCAATGTACTGGATTGCGGAACTGCTGCGCTGGCGGGTCGTTCGGATTGTAGCGTCCTAGAGATGCGTCTTCGGGCTTGTTCCCGTAAGCGCCCCAGTGGCGTTTGTATTTCCCGGTCTCGGCATCGTATACGACGACGCGATGGTTGCCGTAGCCGTCCGCAACTATCAGCTCGTTAGTTTTCTTGTCGATGAACATCTTCGCGGGACCCTTCAGGTTGTCGGGATCGTTGCTGCCCTTGCTCTGACCTGGCTTTCCGATCTGCATCAGGAATTTTCCTTCCTGCGTGAACTTCAGGATCATGTTGTCGTGATAGTAGCTGCTGGGCTGTGGAGGCTGTCCGGGAGTTGGCGGTGGAGATCCGGGAGCGCGCCCTCGGCCGTTACCACCGATCCAAACATTACCCTTGTAGTCGACCGTGATTCCGTGGTTCGAATCGGGCCAATCGTAGCCTTCGCCAGGGCCACCCCAATTTCCGATGAGGTTGCCGGCCTGATCGAACTCGAGAACTGGTGGTGCGGGCGCGCAACATGTGGCGGAGGGCGGATTCGTGCTAGCGTAAACCTCCATGCGCTCGAGCGCTGCGCCGCGATGGATGATCCAGATGTGATCCTGCGCATCGACCGACACGCCGATGGTTTGGCCGATGATCCAATGGTTGGGCAGAGGTTTCGGCCACATCGGGTCCACTTCGAACATCGGCGCTTGGACTCCCGCAGCCTGAACGACCGCTCTCTTGCCGACCACCGCGGAACCGATTCCGAGCGCTACGACAAGCGTGAGAATGCTCGCGCCAATGTAGAGATTACGCTTCATGCTCCTGATCCTCCATTCCGGTTGATTGTACACGAACCAGACGGTCGAGATTCAACGCCGGCCAACGCTGCGCTAAACTGGTACACCTCAAGCGATGCCGGGTAGAATTCTCAAAGCTTGTACGAGCGCCGCGCTGCTGTTATTACCGCTGCTTCTACCGCAGGGCTTGGCCGCCCACGACATTCCGAACGACGTGACGATTCAGACTTTTGTGAAACCGGAAGGCGATCACTTATATCTGCTGGTGCGAGTGCCGCTCAAGTCTATCCGCGATATTAATTTCCCCGAGCGCGGCCAGGGATACCTCGACCTGGCGCGAGTCGAGCCCTTACTTCCGGATGCTGCCATGCTGTGGATCTCCGGCTTCATTGACCTGTTTGAAGGCGAGACGCGCCTGGCAAGACCGCGGGTCGTGGACACCCGAATCGCGCTCGAATCCGACCGATCGTTTGCGTCTTTCGAGCAGGCTTTGGCGCACGTCACCGGACCCAAGCTGCCGCTGGAGACGAACGTGGTCTGGAACCAAACCATGTTCGACGTACTGTTCGAATACCAAGTTGGCTCTGATCGTTCGCGCTTTTCGATGTATCCCCGGCTCGCGCGATTAGGTTTGCGGGTCATCACGGTCCTGCGGTTTCTACCGCCGGGCGGTGGTGTTCGAGCCTTCGAGTTTACCGGCGATCCGGGCTTGATTAGACTCGATCCACGGTGGCACCAAGCCGCGTTCCAGTTCGTGCGCCTAGGTTTCCTGCACATCCTGGAAGGCGCCGATCACCTGCTGTTCCTGCTTTGCCTGGTGATCCCATTTCGGCGGTTTCGCGCCCTGATTCCGATCGTGACTTCGTTCACCGTGGCACATTCGATCACTCTGATCGCGTCAGCGTACAATCTAGGACCGGATACGCTTTGGTTTCCGCCGCTGATCGAAACACTGATCGCGATTTCGATCGTCTACATGGCGCTGGAAAACATCGTTGGCAAGAGCACCGTGCAGCTCCGATGGATCATCGCGTTCGGGTTTGGACTGGTGCACGGGTTCGGCTTTTCGTTCGCGCTGCGAGAAACACTTCAGTTCGCCGGATCGCATCTCTTGACGTCGCTGTTGGCGTTCAATGTAGGAGTCGAATTAGGACAGCTTCTGGTGTTGGTATTGTTGATCCCCGCGCTGGAGGCGCTCTTTCGTTTCGCGGTCGCCGAGAGGATGGGAACGATCATTCTATCGGCCTTGGTGGCTCACACGGGATGGCATTGGATGATGGAGCGCGGCGGGCGCTTGAGTCAATTTCAATTCCAGTGGCCATCGCTGACCACCGCCCTGCTAGCGAGCGCGTTGTGGTGGATGATGTTGGTCGTCGGCGCCGTAGGTTTGATATGGACGACTTCCGCGGTGCTCCGCCATTACAAACAGCGTCAGAGAGCAAGCGCTTCGGGAAATGGGCAACAATTTACCGATACGAGTTTCAAAGGGGAAGCTCACCGAGGTTGAACGTAATGGCTGTGAAGATTTGGTTGCGGGGGACAGCAACGCTCCGAACGTACTGAGGTTACCTTTTCCGGGTTTGCCTGATTAGGGCTGAACAACCTTCGCTGGAACGGTGACCCAGAACCTATTCGGGTATCCGAACGAAATTCTCTGGGGAAGCTTATCCGGGTCGAAATCTTCACCCAAGACGAAGCTGAAAACCAGAGTTACCGACCTGCCGCCGCAAACGTTGCGAAAAGTCGATGCCCGCAATGCCTTTTCTACTGCCGCTGGAAACAACTCTCTTGCCGTTTTCTTAGAGGCAGCGTCCATGTCGAGAACGGTCTTTTCGATGGAACCGCCAGCACCGAGCACTACGGTTGCTGTCACTGTACTAGAGATGCGGCCGCATCAGCCAATTTGGGGTACGCAGGCAAGCGCAGTCGCTCAAGGCACTCGGTGTTCGCCCCAATGTCAGTCGTAGACTGAGCGTGTGCAGCGAAGACGCCGATCACCAGGAGTGTCGTCAGAAATCGCATCCAGATCTCCTGATCGAACGGTAGCACTCTCAGGGATGCTGTGGGTGGGAGCCGAACCGGACGGTTGATTGAGGAGCAAGGGCAAGTAGATGCATCCAATCTTGGTTGCGGGGGATGGATTTGAACCACCGACCTTTGGGTTATGAGCCCAACGAGCTACCAGACTGCTCCACCCCGCATTAAGATTCTAGCGCAGGGTCGGAGAGTCGTCAAACTTCAGTTGGAGATTCTCATCGTCTACGGAACCGCCGGGATAGGTCACCTCGTCTCCCTCGATCCTGGCGAAAGCTGTGAGGGCATGTGGCTTAACGCTCGAGGCGCTCAGGATATCCAGCACTTCTATGCCACGCGCGAGCAGTGCATCGCTGATGAGGGAACGGTGGCATCGCCAGGGGACGGACTCCGCGCACATGATTGCCGTCGGTTCATGGGCGGCGGCTTCGAGGAGGGTTTGAAGCCCACTTCGGAACTCCGGAGCCTGCATGTAATCCGCATAACCGCGAAACGATGCATTCCGCCAGCCGCGATTGATGGAATCGGGCCGAGGTTGGCGTAGACCACCGAGTCGCGGCATATGCTTGTAGGCAATGCCCGACGCCTTCAGACTTTCCGGCAGGTTCTCTCGATTGAACTGCGGATTGCGGCGGGAGCGGGGAATCGTGCGCACATCGACCAGTTGCCGGATGCCGGCGGATTGAACGATGCGAATGAATTCGTCGATTGGATGCGTCGAATGCCCGACAGTCCAGATCGACAGCCCTCCATGACGTTCGCCTTCCAAACCTCAAATTAGCAAATCCGCTCTATTGCGGTGACCCGCCGAATCACGGTAGCTTAGAAGTACGGTGAGGTGCGAGAGTGGTTGAATCGGGCGGTCTCGAAAACCGTTGAACCTTTGCGGGTTCCGTGGGTTCGAATCCCACCCTCACCGCCAGAATAGAATCAACGATATAGCAAGAATCACCCGATAGTTTGGGCAATTTTGGGCAGTGCGTGCCAGAATCATGGCACTCGGCCATGGCTCTGAACATTTACCGTCGGCACGGCTCGCACTGTCCCGGGAGGTCGCGCTCTGCACGCGATGACCTACGAGGCCGACGAACTCCGCCGCAATTGGAAAAAGTGCTCCTGCCCGATCTACGCATCCGGAACCCTAGACCGTCAGTTCAAGAGAAAGAACACAGCATGCACCTCATGGACGGAGGCCAAGGCCGTCGTTTCGGAGTGGGAACGTGCGTGTTCTTGGAATGGCAACCGCAGCCGATCGAGTCCACACCGGTTACACCCATATCTGTTGTTCAATCGGCAACCGATTCTGCTCCGGCTGCCTCCGGTTCGGCTCCGCCTCGCGTCAGCATAGCCGAAGCAGTTAAGACCTACCTCGCAGTGCGCTCCGGATCCGGCATCGTTTCCGCCACGCTCCGGAAACATCGAACATTCGTAAAGCAACTCGAGGAGTTCGCCGTCGCTCGTGGATACGTGATGCTCGAACAATTCACTTCCTCCGATATCGACATGTTCTTCGCGGGCTGGAAGCTCGGGGCGCGCACGAAAGCAAAACGCCTTGGCACCTTGCGCGGATTCTTCCGGTTCTGCGCAAAGCGCAAATGGGTGGCCGTGGATCCGACGGATCCTAAATCCGTGGGCCCGGTCTCCAGCGACCTGAAGCCACCCATGGGAGCAAATCGATCTGCCAACAAGATCCCATTCACGGATGAGGAACTTCAGCGCATTATTCAGGCGTGCGATCAAGTCGAGCCAATGTCCTGGACCAATGGGAAAACGGGCGGTATTTGGACCGGTAACGACGTCAAAGACTTCATTTGGGTATTGGTCTATACGGGTCTGCGAATTTCAGACGTTGGATTGTTCAACATAGGCAGACTGAAGGGCAAC
>Ga0335082_10004855_pt1 | contig 14688 bp, 13 predicted proteins | sample Lox_Sample_41_FD_206718 | JGI IMG/M metagenome (GOLD analysis project Ga0335082, IMG submission 206718) | Soil microbial communities from Loxahatchee National Wildlife Refuge, Florida, United States - Lox_Sample_4.1 | ecosystem: Environmental > Terrestrial > Soil > Wetlands | place: USA...
GTCAGGCCCGTCGGGGATCTCCAGCACCTCGATCCGCCGCGCCTGCACCGCCCACATCGTGTCGCTCTGGCGAACGGCCCGCGCGCGGTACGGCGGGCGGAGCTCCTGCTCGACGGCGGCGGCGAGCGGCTCGAGCGAGGTGTCGGGGCCCTGCTCGACGAGGAGCGTGCCGTCGGGCAGGGCGACGAACGTCGCGGTGTCGCCCTCGATCCCGTCCGCCTCGACGGTGACCGTCGCGTCCCACGTGCGCGGGCGCTGCAGGCCGTGCATGCCGACGTCGAGCGTCGGCGGACGCGGATCCTCGGCCGACCCCCGCGCCGGCGGCGCGTCGAGGCCGGCCTCGCGCGCGAGCTGGACGTGGATCGGCTCGCGCTTGCGGAAGAGGCCCACTAGTCGGCGGTCTCTCCCGCCGCGACCTCCGCGGCGGCGGCCTCCTCGAGGAGCGCGTGCTTGTCGACCGCCTTCCGCTTCGCCGCCCGCTTGTTCCGCTCGTCCTTGATCTGGCGCATGAGCTTGTCGGTCAGCTCGTCGATCGACGCCTTCATGTCGGTCGACGACTCGCGTGCACGCAGCGTGTGGCCCTTCATCCACACCGTCGCCTCCGCGACCTGATTCGCCGCGATCGACGGGTTGCGCTCGACCGTGAGCTCCACCTCGACGCGCGTCAGGTCGTGCACCTGCTTGTCGAGCTTCCCCAGCTTGCGCTCGGCGTAGCTCCGGATCGAATCGCTCACCTCGAGGTTCTTGCCCTTCACGTTGAGCTGCATTCCTGCCTCCTCGGGTCGAACGCTCACCCTCGTTGTACCACCATTCCAGGGGTCCGCAGCGCCCGAGCGAAGGTGACCACGTCGATCGTCCTCGCGCCCACCACCCGGAGCGCCGAGGAGGCGGCGGAGACGGTCGCCCCGGTCGTGTAGACGTCGTCGACGAGGATCACGCGGGACGGGGCGCGGGCCGTGGCGCCGAAGGCGCGGGCGACGTTCCGGCGCCGCTCGGCGAGCGCGAGCCCGCGCTGGCGGGCCCCGTGGCCGCGGCGCTCGAGCAGCGGCTCGGCGGGCAGCTCCCAGCGCTCGGCGAGCGCGCGGGCGAGCCGCTCGGCCGGATGGTGGCCGCGCTCGAGGCGCCGGCCCGCGTCGGCCGGCACGAACGTGACGACGGCGGCGCGCGGCCGCGGCACCGTCTCGGCGACGACGTCGGCGGCCGCCGCGGCGAGCGCGCGGAGGCCGCGCTCCTTCCACGCCGCGACGATGCGGCGCACCGCGTCGTCGTAGCTCACCGCGGCGCGCGCGGACGCGAAGGCGATGCGCCGCCCCGCGCACTCGCGGCAGCGCGCGACCGGCCACGCGGTCGGCGCGCCGCAGCGCGCGCAGAGCGGCGGTCCGAGCCGCGGCAGCGCCGCGAGACAGTCCGCGCAGAGCTGCGTCCCGCCGGCGCCGCAGACGAGGCAGCGGCGCGGAAAGAGCAGGTCGAGCATGCGTCCGACGCTAGCGCCGCACACGTCACGACTCCGTCGCGGCTTATGCGTACGCGGCTTCGGCCTCGTCGAGCAGCCGCTCGACCTGCGCGAACGCCGAGCGCCACGTGTCCTTCGCGTGCAGGTCGAGCCCGAACGGCTCGACGAGCGCGGCCGGCGACGCGGCGCCGCCCGTCGCGAGGAACTCGAGGTAGAGCGGGACGAACGAGTCCGGATCCTCGTGGTACCGGCCGTACAGGAGCAGCGCGACGAGGTGCGCGAACGAGTACGCGTACGTGTAGAAGCGGACGTGGATGAAGTGCGGGATGTACGACCAGCCGAGCCGGTAGCCGTCCGGCAGCGCGACCGCGTCGCCGTAGTACGCGGCGTTCTCCTCGATCCAGATCTCCGACAGCCGCTCCGGCGTCAGCGTCCGGCCCTCGGCCCGCAGCGCGTACGCGCGCCGCTCGAAGCGCGCGAGCACGACCTGCCGGAAGATCGCCGCCATCGCCTGCTCGAGCCGGTCGACGAGAAGCGCGCGGCGCGTCGCCTCGTCGGGCTCGAGCTCGAGGAGATAGTCGTCCGCGATCAGCTGCGCGAACGTCGACGGGACCTCCGCCATCGCGATCCCGGTGCGGTGCGAGCGGTACGCCTGCCGCTCGAGCGCGAGCGCTCCGTGCGTCGCGTGGCCGAACTCGTGCGCGAGCGTGACGACGTCGCGGAAGCGGCCCGTGTAGTTCATCAGGACGAACGGGAGCACGGACTTCGAGACCGTCGTGCAGTACGCGCCGCTCGCCTTCCCCGCGCGCGGCGCCGCGTCGACGTGGCCCACGTCGACGCACGCGCGGAAGATCTCGGCGAGCCGCGGCGCGAAGCGCGCGAACGACGCGTCGACGATCTCGGCCGCCTCGCCCCACGCGAACTCGCGCCCCTCGCCGACGGGCGCGTACTGGTCCCAGAGCTCGAGCCGGTCGAGGCCGAGCAGCCCGGCCTTCGCGGCGAACCAGCGGCGGCCGATGCCGTAGCTCTCGGCCGTCGCGGCGAGCATCGCCTCGACCGTCTCGGCATCGAGCTCGTTCTGCATGTTCGTCGGCTCCATCGGGTCGGCGAAGCCGCGCACGCGGTCCATCGCGAGCCGGTCGCCGACGAGCGCGTCGTAGCACGACGCGAGCACCTCGACGCGCGGCGCGAGCCCCGCATAGAGCGCCTCGAGCGCCCCGCGCCGTAGGTCGCGGTTCGGCGAGTACATGTACGAGAGGAGGGCGTTCAACGAGTGCGGCGTCTCCCCCTCGCCGGCGTCGAACGGAACTTCGAGGGTCGCGACCTGGCGGTCGTGCAGCGCGCTCCACGCCGACACCGCAGGGCGGCGCGCGTTCAGCGCCTGCTCCTCAGGCTCGGTCAGGACGTACGGCTTCTCCTCGCGCAGCACCCGCAGCTTGTGTGCGTAGCCGGCGAGCTCCGGCGAGGCGAGCAGCGCGTCGGCCGGCCCGTCGTCGAGCGCGATCCATTCGAGGTCGACGAACACGAGCTCGTTCTCGACCTCGGACCCACGGTCGCGCGCGAACGTCGCGAGGTCGTTCGCCTCGACGTCGGCCGCGTCCATGTTCACGCGCGAGCTGCCGTAGACGCCGAGCCGCGACGCTTCCTGCGCGAGCTCGTCCGCCGCGTCGAGAAGCTCGCGCATCCCGGCCGCGTCGAGCTCGGCGATGCGGCCGCGGTACCGCTCGGCGAAGGCCGCCGTCCGCTCGACGAGCTCCGTCCAGTCGGCGCGCGCGTCGTCCGCGTTCGCGGCGAGCTCGGACAGGTTCCAGCGGACGTCCTCCGCGCTGGTCATGACCCCGGACATCCGGGGCAATCTAGTCGAGGGCGTAGGCGTCGCGCGGCGGGAGCCCGCTCAGCTCCCGGAGGCGGTTGTCGGCCTCGAGCAGCTGCCGCGCGTCGCCGATGTCCCGCCAGTCGCCGGCGAAGCGGTAGCCGTAGACCGGCTCCCGCTCGGCGAGCCACGCGATGAACCGGCCCGGCTGGTCGGGCGAGTTGCCCTCGGCGAGGTAGCGCCAGACGAGCGGGACGTGTGCGCGGTGATAGAGGTACGTCGCCGTCGCTGCGAGCGTCGAGCTCGGCTCGGCCGGCTTCTCCTCGAAGGACTCGACGCGCTCGCCGGCGCCGAGCACGACGATGCCGTAGCGCGTCGCGAGCTCGCGGTCGCCGACGTCGTGGAGCGCGACGGCGCTCGCCTCGCCCTTCGTCCGCCACCATGCGACGTACTCCGCGAGCGAGAAGTCGAAGAGGTTGTCGCCCGCGACGACGAGCAGCTCCTCGCCGTCGAGGCCGGCGGCGTCGATGACGAACGCGACGTCGCCGATCGCGCCGAGCCGGTCGTCCTCGCTCGTCGTCCCGTCGTCGTGGACCGCGACGTCCGGGCGCCCAGCGGCCCACGCGGCGAACGCCGCGGCGAACTTCGCGTTCGTGACGACGTGCACGGCGTCGATCTCGCCGACCTCGCGGATCCGGTCGAGCAGGTGGTCGAGCATCGGCCGGCCGCCGACCGGGAGCAGCGGCTTCGCGATCGTCTCCGTCAGCGGGTAGAGGCGCGTCGCGTAGCCGGCGGCGAGGACGACCGCCTTCATGCGGTGAGCGATTCCCCGTACGGCGCGCGGTGAATCCCCCGCTCCGTGACGATGGCGGCGATCAGCCCGGCGGGCGTCACGTCGAAGGCGGGATTGCGCGCCGGGAAGCGCGAGGTGACCTCGGCCGGGTCGCGCTCCTCGATCGGGATGCCGGCGCCGGTCGGCGTTTGCGGGTCGACCGTCGACGTCGGCGCGACGACGACGAGCGGGATGCCGTGATGCGCCGCGAGCACGGCGAGGGAGTATGTCCCGATCTTGTTCGCCGTGTCGCCGTTCGCGGCGATGCGGTCGGCGCCGGTGACGACGACGTCGACCTCGCCCGCGGCCATGAGCGAGCCGGCCGCCGAGTCCGCGATGACCGCATGCGGAATGCCGACGGTCTCGAGCTCCCAGGCGGTGAGCCGCGCGCCCTGGAGCAGCGGCCGCGTCTCGTCGACGAGCACCCGCTCGAGCAGCCCGCGCTCCCACGCCGCGCGGAGCGCCCCGACCGCGGAGCCGTAGCCGCCGGTCGCGAGCCCGCCCGCGTTGCAGTGCGTCAGCGCGCGCGTGCCCGGCGCGAAGAGCTCGGCCGCGTGCGCCGCCATCCGGCGGCAGCGCTCGACCTCTTCCTGGTGGAGCGCGCGCGCACGCTCCGGCGTCGGGTCGTCGCGCAGCTGCGCAAGCGCCCACGCGAGGTTCACGGCCGTCGGCCGCGACGCGGCGAGGACGCGCTCCGCCTCGCCGAGGTCGTCGCCGCGAAGCGCGGCGAGCGCGAGCCCGTAGCCCGCGGCGACCCCGATCGCCGGCGCGCCGCGGACGACCATGGTGCGAATGGCGTCGGCGACCTCGTCCGCCGACGCGCATTCGACGTCCGTTTCCTCGTCCGGCAGCCGGCGCTGGTCGAGGAGCACGACCGCGGGAAGGCGTTCGTCGAGCCGGACGATGCGTTCCGGTTCGAGCGGGCTCATCGTCCGTTGCGGACGCGTCCGGAGGTCCAACCCGGCGCGCCCCGGCCGAAACGGCCACTGTCCCGGGGTCTGACCCCGGGACGTGGCCGACCGTGACGGTTCCGGGCGAGGCTCAGGTGCCCTCGTCCCAGGAGGCGAGGTACTTCGCCTGCTCCTCCGTGAGGCGGTCGATGTCGACGCCCATCGTCTCGAGCTTCAGGCGGGCGATCTCCTTGTCGATCTCCGACGGCACCGGGTAGACCTTCCGGTCGAGCTCGCCCGCGTGCTGGACGGCGTACTCCACGCCGAGCGCCTGGTTCGCGAAGGACATGTCCATCACGAGCGCCGGGTGCCCCTCCGCCGCGGAGAGGTTCACGAGCCGGCCGTCGGCGATGAGGTAGATCCGCCGGCCGTCGGCGAGCGTGAACTCCTCGACGAACTCGCGCGCCATCCGCGTCTCCGCCGCGAGCTCGCGCAGCGCCGGGATCTCGATCTCGACGTTGAAATGGCCCGTGTTCGAAAGGATCGCCCCGTCCTTCATCCGCTCCATGTGGCTCCGCGCGATCACGTGCTTGTCGCCGGTCGCGGTGCAGAAGAGATCGCCGATCGCGGCCGCCTTCTCCATCGGCAGCACCTCGAAGCCGTCCATGACCGCCTCGAGCGCGCGCATCGGGTCGACCTCGGTCACGATCACGTGCGCGCCCATCCCGCGCGCGCGCGACGCGACGCCGCGCCCGACCCAGCCGTAGCCGGCGACGACGAACTTCTTGCCGGCGAGGAGGACGTTCGTCGCGCGGACGATCCCGTCGATCGTCGACTGGCCGGTGCCGTAGCGGTTGTCGAAGAGGTGCTTCGTCTGCGCCTCGTTCACGGCGATGATCGGGAAGCCGAGCTTGCCCTCCGCCTCGAGCGCCTTCAGGCGGATCACGCCGGTCGTCGTCTCCTCCGTGCCGGCGATGATGTCGCCGAGCTGCTCGCGCCTCGCGGAATGCAGCACGCCGATCACGTCGGCGCCGTCGTCCATCGTCAGGTGCGGCTTGTGGTCGACGGCCGCCTCGATGTGCGAGTAGTACGTGTCGTGGTCCTCGCCCTTGATCGCGAACGTCGAGATGTCGTACTCCTCGACGAGTGCTGCGGCGACGTCGTCCTGCGTCGACAGCGGGTTCGACGCGCACAGCACGACGTCGGCGCCGCCGGCCTTCAGCGTGCGCATGAGGTTCGCCGTCTCGGTCGTGACGTGCAGGCACGCCGCGATGCGGTAGCCGGCGAGCGGCTGCTCGCGCTCGAACCGCTCGCGGATCGCCGCGAGCACCGGCATCTGCCGGTCCGCCCACTCGATCCGTCGCTTGCCCTCGCCGGTGAGAGCGAGGTCCTTCACGTCGTAGCGCTTCGTCTGAGCCATCGTGTCCTTTCGCTATGCGGCCAGCAGCCGCTCGTGCTTTCGCTGTTCCCATTCGACCCACGCGAGATCGTCCGCACCGGCGAGCCAGCCGTCGACGGCGCGCCGGAGCTCCGGCTCCCGCCGGAGCCGTGCGGCGAACACGACGTCGGAGAGCTCGAGCCCGAAGCGTGAGCGAAGCTCGCGGAGGGCGCGGAGCTGGTTCAGCTCGCGCAGCCCGTAGAGCCGGTAGCCCTTCCCCGTGCGGGACGGGACGACGAGGCCGACGCGCTCGAGATACCGCAGCATCCGCGGCGACCACGCCGTCCGCGCAGCCGCCTCGCCGACCTTCAGCCCGTCCACGGGTCGACCTTATCACACCTGTGTCAAGGTCTGCGGGACGAGATCAGGCCCGCCCCGGCGGTGACGTGGAAGGCGCCGTCGCGCGCGATCGCCGCCTCGACAGCCGCCCGCAGCGGCTCGAGATCGCCGCCCCTGAACGCGGAGCTCGAGCGGACGTACGCGAGCACCGGCTCGACCTCGGTCACCCGGTACGCGTTCGCGAACCGCTCGACCGTCACGTCGTCGAAGAACGGCTCGAGCTGCGGCGGGCCGGTCTCGAGCCCGAACGCCTCGATGTGCTCCGCGAACCGCCACCCCGGAACGAGCTCGACGATCTCGTGGAGGAAGCCGCGGCCGTTCGTCGTCGCGTGGAACGCGCCGCCGGGGACGAGCACACGGCGCACCTCGGCGAACGCGCGCGGCCGGTCCGGCACGTGGTAGAGCATGTGGTTCGCGAGGACGACGTCGAAGGACGCGTCGTCGAACGGGAGCTCCTGCAGGTCGGCGACGAGGAACGTCGCGCGGTCGCCGAGCGCGCCGCGCGCGACGTCGAGCATCCCCGGCGACAGGTCGGTCAGCGTGAGCGTCCACGTCGGGTCGATTCGCTCGCGGTTGCGCCGCCAGAGGAACGCCGGCCCGCAGCCCACGTCGAGCACGCGCGCGCCGCTCCCCGGCGGAGGCAGCTCGCGGTCGAAGAGCCACTCCGCCCAGTGCGGGTTCGTCGAGAACCGGGCGTGGAGCGCGACGCGCGCGTTGAAGTTCGCGTCGGTCGCGTACTGGTCGCGGACCGTCTCGTCGGTCAGGGCGCGCTCGTGCCCTCGCGGCCGTAGCGGTCCTCGACGCGGACGACGTCGTCGAGGTGCGGCGTCGAGACCTCGATGATCGTCGTGTCCTCGATCGCCGTGATCCGGTGCAGCGTCCCCGGCGTGAAGTGGAAGCACGCGCCGGCGGCGATGGAGTCCGTCGTCAGCTCCTCGTCGCCCACCGCGCCGAGCTCGAGCCGCGCGAGGCCGCTCTGCACGTACCAGCTCTCGTCCTTCTGCTCGTGGTACTGGAGCGAGAGCGACTCGCCCGCGTGCACGATCAGCACCTTGCCGACGTAGATCTCCGTCTCGGCCCAGACGATCTCGAGGCCCCACGGCTTCTCGACGATTCGCGACGTGGTCGCCCACTTGTCGAAGCCGGTCATCCCTGGCTCCGGCGCGGCCGCCAGTCCGGATGTGCGTCCATGAACTCCTCCGCTTTCCGCAGGTCCTTGGGAGTGTTCACCGTGAGCCAGACGCCGTCGTGCCGGTAGCCGCGGAGCTTCCCCTCGCCGGCGAGCTCGGGGAAGGTGCTCTGCTCGTGGTCGCCGCGCTCGGGCAGCCGGGCGAGCGCCTCCTCGCCGAGCGCGTAGACGCCGGAGTTCACCCAGTGCGGGAGCTTCGGCGCCTCGCGGAAGCCCGTCACCGTGCCGTCGTCGGCGAGGTCGACGACGCCGAACGGCGAGTGCACCTGCGCGACGACGATCGTCGCGGCGGCGCCGCTGCGCTCGTGGTCCTCGAGGACCGCGCGGAAGTCGACGTCGAGGAGCTCGTCGCCGTTCAGCGCGAGCACGGTGCCGGTCTCGGTGCGATGCGACGCCGCGAGCCGCAGCCCGCCGCCGCGGCCGAGCGGCTCCGGCTCGCCGACGGGGACGATCTCCGCGCCGAGCCCGGCGAGCGCGTTGACGAAGACCTCCTCCTGGCCCGCCTGGCACGCGACGAGCACGCGCGTCACGCCGGCGTCGACGAGGCGTGCGACCGTGTACTCCGCGAGCGGATACCCGGAGACGGGAACGAGCGGCTTCGGGTGTCCCTGCGCCGCCTCGCCGAGGCGCTCCGCCTTCCCGCCTGCGAGGAGCAGCGCCTCCATCAGCTGCGGCCGATGCCTTCGTACTCGAACCCGGCGGCGCGGGTCGCGACCGGGTCGAGGAGGTTGCGGCCGTCGACGATGAGCGGGCGCGCCATCGCGTCGCGAACCTCGTCGCTCGCGAGCTCGCGCAGCTCGCGCCACTCCGTCACGATCACCGCCGCGTCGGCGCCGCGCACCGCGTCGAGCACGGAATCGCAGAGCGTGACGCCGTGGAGGTCGGTCGGCTTCGCGACCGGATCCCACGCACGGACCTCTGCCCCCTCGGAGAGCAGCCGGTACGCGATCACGCGGCTCGGCGCCTCGCGCATGTCGTCCGTGTTCGGCTTGAAGGCGAGCCCGAGCAGCGCGACGCTCTTCCCGCGCAGGTCGCCGAGGTGGCGCTGGAGCTTCTGGACGACGCGCCGCTTCTGCAGCTCGTTCACCTCCCACACCGCCTGCAGGAGCAGGAACGGATAGCCGGAGTTGCCGGCGAGCTGCTTCAGCGCCGTCACGTCCTTCGGGAAGCACGAGCCGCCGAAGCCGATGCCGGCGCGCAGGAAGTGCGGGCCGAGCCGGTGGTCGAGCCCGACGCCGCGCGCGACGTCGACGACGTCGGCGCCGACGAGCTCGCAGACGTTCGCGATCTCGTTGATGAAGCTGATGCGCGTCGAGAGGAACGAGTTCGCGGCGAGCTTCACGAGCTCCGCCGACGGGACGTCGGTGCGCACGACCTCGGTCTCGATGCCGGAGTGGAGCCCGACGACGCGGTCGCCGTCCGCCTCGTCGAACGCGCCGACGACGATCCGGTCCGGCGTCCGGAAGTCCGTCACGGCGCTGCCCTCGGCGAGGAACTCCGGATTCGCGACGTAGCCGACGTCCGTCAGGCCGCGCTCGTCGAGCCGCTGCCGCACGCGCTCGCCGGTGCCGACGGGGACGGTGCTCTTCATCACGACGAGCGGCCGCCCCGGCAGCGACGCGGGCAGCTCGTCGACGACGGCCCAGACCGCGGAGAGGTCGGCGTCGCCGGAGTACGTCGGCGGCGTGCCGACGGCGACGTAGAGGAACTCCGCGCCGTCGACCGCCTCGTCGACGTCGAGCGTGAACCGCATGCGCGCGCGATTGCGCTCGAGCACCTCGTCGAGGCCGGGCTCGTAGATCGGAACCTCGCCCTCGCGAAGGCTCTCGATGCGCTCGGGGACGACGTCGCGGAGCACGACCTCGTGCCCGAGGTCGGCGAAGCACGCACCTGTGACCAGGCCGACGTAGCCCGCCCCGAACATCGCGATCCTCGACACGCGGGAGAGCCTACTTCCCGAGCGGCTGGAGGCCCTTGGCAATCGCGATCATCGTCTCGTTCGACAGCTCGTCGAGGAGCGTGTTCACGACCCAGTAGCTCATGCGCCCGTGGCGCAGCACGACCATGTGGATGTGCTTGCCGACGGTGTACAGCGAGTACGTGCGGTGGTTCGCGCGGAACTGGCCGGTCGGGCGGCGGAGGATCGGCGCGGACGCCCAGTTGGTCTCCTCCACCTGGTAGTAGGAGATGCCGTCCACGAAGGTCATCACGACGGCCTTCTGGTACGGCGCGGGCTTGTAGGCGCGGACGCCGTCGAGCGACGAGAGCGTGTAGCCCTGGGCGATCACGTGCGGGACGTACGGCTTGAACGGCAGCTTCGCGCGCGCGTCCTGCAGCTGCGCGAGCGTCAGGCCGGGGTTGATCGAGACGGAGGCCTTCTCGTGCGTCGGCGCCGGCTGCGGCGGGGCCGGCGGCGTCAGCTCGCCGCCGAAGTCCGCGCCGACTGCGATCACCGTCAGCGGGTTGCCGGACTGCTGTGCGAACGGCGCGATCAGCGGCGTGAACGCCGCGATCTTCGTGTCGGTGCCGAAGAGCTGCGCGAGCTGCTGTGCGGCGGGCCGCGAGTTCGCCTGCACCGGGTCGTAGTAGACGACCGTCGTCTTGTAGGTCGGCGTCGTCGTGTTCGCGGCGACGAGCGGCGGCAGCTGCTCGGTCACGTAGCCGAGCTGCGCGATCTTGTACGACGTGTCGCGCGCGAGGCCGGGCGTGTTCGTCCCGTTGAGGACGAGCGTCGAGACGGCGGCCGGCAGGAGATGCGTGACGACCGGCGCCTTCGGCTTCATGCCGAGCGCCGTCGCGTTCGCCCGCTTCGGCAGGCTCACGTCCGGGTTCTCGAACGAGTTCACCGCGGCCTGGATCGCCTCCGGCGACGCGATCAGCTCGGCTCCGAACGCGCCGTACGGCTGGAGCGCGTTCTTGTCGATCGCGTTTCGGAACAGGTGGCCGGCCTGGAGGTGGTACGCGAGCCCCGCGTACGACTCGATCTCCCCCATGCTCGGCGAGCCGCCGCCCGCACGCGCGATCTCGATGCTGTGCTTCATCGAGCCGATGATCGCGGGGATCTGGAGGAGCGAGAACCCGGACGCGAACCGGTCCTTCAGCGCCTCGATGAAGAGCTGCTGGCGCGCGGTGCGGTAGATGTCGGAGTCGGTGTGCCGGTAGCGGACGTAGTCGAGCGCCTGCTGGCCGTCGAGCTTCTGGTAGCCGGGCTCGAGATCGATCGTCGCGAAGCCGCCGGGCCCGCCCTGCGTGTTGAGGTAGCGGCGGTCGACCTGGATGTAGACGCCCTTCAGCTTGTTCACGAGCAGCTTGAACCCGTGGAAGTCGACCGTGATCAGGTAGTTGACGGGGAGCCCGGTCAGGTGCTCGACCGTGTCGAGCGTGCCCTCGGCGCCGCACGTCGACCACGCCGAGTTGATCCGGTCGGTCGTGCGCGGGACGTCGGAGCCGTTGCAGTAGATCGGGACGACGAGGTCGCGCGGGAACGAGAGCATCGAGAGCGTGTTGTTCGACGGGTCGGCGCGGACGAGCATCACCGTGTCGGAGCGTGAGCCGGCGATCCCGAAGCCGCCGGGCCCGGAGCGCGCGTCGTAGCCGATCAGGAGCGCCGTCGCCGGCTGCGAGGGCGACGCGATCGGATGGAGGTCCTTCTGCGCCTTCACGACGCTCTTCGAGTGCGCGGCGATCGCGTTCAGCGTCTGGTGACCGTAGAGGTAGACGCCGCCGGCGAGACCCGAGACGATGACGAGGATCGCGAGGACCGCCCAGCCGAAGACCTGCGCGAGGAAGCTGCCGGTCGAGCGCCGCGGCGGCGGCGGCTGCCGGTAGCGGTGCATCGGCTCGACGACGATCGGCGGGAGGACGGCGCGGCCGTTGCCGTTCGTGTGGCCGTTGAGGGTCGCCGCGCGACCCATGCCTCTCTTCAGCGTCGTCCGCATGCGAAATTGGGGCCGGCGCTCGTCGCGGACGGCTCGGTCGAGGATAGCCGAGCCCGCGGCGGGGTCCGCGGTCTACCGTCGGGCGCCGTTGCCTAGATGCCGGCGCCGAGCCGGCCCGAGAGGAGCTGGAGCAGCTGCTTCACGGCGGGAGACGGGAGCGGCTCGCGGATCGAGAACGAGTGCATCACGACGGTGATGCGGCCCTTCCCGAGCGCGTAGACGTCGCTCACGATCGAGACCGGCGTCTGGCCGCGGACGATCCGGAAGACGATCTGGTAGTGGAGCTCGCGCTCGGCGAGCCGCGGCGGCGCCTTCAGCGCCTTGGCGGACGCGATGCCCACGGTGAACTTCTTCCCGAGCTGGCCGCGCGCGCTCTCGAGCAGGCAGTTGCGGAAGAGCGCGAGCGTCGAGAGCTTCCAGTCGGTCTGCGCCTGCGCGGCGGTCTTGAAGACGTCGACCTCGGTGCCGAGCGTCGTGACGCCGTCCTTCCAGATGAAGGTCGGGTCGATCTTCGCCGTCTGGACGAGCTTCGACTCGTTCGGCTCGGTCGAGCACGGCGGCGAGTCCGGCTGCGGCGGCGCGGCGCGCCAGCCGGCTGCGAGGTCGGCCACCTTCAGGGCGAGCGAGTTCGCGAGCTTCGTGTCCGCGGCCGTGTGCTTCTGCTGCGGGTCCTTCGGATCGCGCGCAGCGGCGGGCGCCGCGAGCACGAGGGCCGCGAGCACGAGCGCGAGTGCCGGAACGGCGCGCATTCCCCGACGCTAGGACGCTGCCGTGGCCCGGTCAAGGGCCGGTTCGAGGGCAGGCTCCGCCGCGGCCGCCCGCTCGGCGGCGCGGCCCGGGTCGTAGCCGAGGTTCGGGGCGAGGCTGCGCTCCGCCTCCGCGGGGGCCCAGCCCTGGCGGCGTGCGTAGTCCTCGACCTGGTCGCGGCCGACGCGGCCCACCGAGAAGTAGCGCGCCTGCGGGTGCGCGAGATAGATGCCGCTGACGCTGGCGGCGGGCGTCATCGCGTACGTCTCGGTGAGCGCGAGGCCGGCGGCCTCGGCGTTGAGCAGCGCGAACAGCTTCCGCTTCTCCGTGTGGTCCGGGCAGGCGGGGTACCCGAACGCCGGGCGGATGCCGCGGTAGCGCTGCTCGATCAGTTGTTCGTTCGTGAGCTTCGCGCCGCGCTCGTACCAGTCCCTCCGCGCGACCTCGTGCAGGTACTCGGCGAAGGCCTCGGCGAGGCGGTCGGCGAGGGCCTTGACCATGATCGCGCGGTAGTCGTCGTGCTCGGCCTCGAAGCGGGCGGCGAGCTCATCCGCGCCGATGCCGGCGGTGACCGCGAACGCGCCGAGGTGGTCGCCGGTTGGGGCGACGTAGTCGGCCAGGCACCGGTTCGGGCGCGAGTCGCCGTGGTCGGCCTGCTGGCGCAGGAAGCAAAAACGAAGAGGATCGCCGTTGTCACGATGGACAACGATATCGTCGCCGTCGGACGACGCGGACCAGAAGCCGAAGACGCCGCGCGCGCGCAGGAGCCCGCCGCGGACGATCTCGTCGAGCAGGAGCTGCGCGTCGTCGTACAGCTCGCGCGCCGCCGGCTGCTCGAGGATCGCGGGGAAGCGGCCCTTCAGCTCCCACGCATGGAAGAAGAACTGCCAGTCGACGTACTCGCGGATCGCGGCAAGGTCGCCCTCGACGAGCCGCGTGCCGGTGAACACAGGCGTCTCGAGGTCGTCGAACGCGAGCCGGTGACGGTTCGCGCGTGCGGCCTCGAGCGGGAGCAGAGGCTTCCGGTCGCGCTCCGCATGCTGCTCGCGCAGCCGCTCCTGTAGCTCGCGATTCTCGTCCGCGAGCCGCGCGCGCCGCTCCGCGTTCAGCAGGTCCGACACGACGCCGACGGCACGCGACGCGTCGTGCACGTGGACGACCGGCTGCGAGTACTCGGGCGCGATGCGCACCGCCGTGTGCTGGCGCGACGTCGTCGCGCCGCCGATCAGGAGCGGAAGGTCGAGCCCGCGCCGCTCCATCTCGCGCGCGATGTCGACCATCTGGTCGAGCGACGGCGTGATCAGCCCCGAGAGGCCGACGAGGTCGGCGCCCTCCGCGAGCGCGGTGTCGAGGATCACGTCGCCAGGCACCATCACGCCGAGGTCGACGACCGCGTAGTTGTTGCAGCCGAGGACGACGCCGACGATGTTCTTGCCGATGTCGTGCACGTCGCCCTTCACCGTCGCCATCACGATCTTGCCCTGCGCCGGCCGCCCCTCGCCCTTCTCGTCCTCCATGAACGGCTCGAGGTAGGCGACGGCGCGCTTCATCGCGCGGGCGCTCTTCACGACCTGCGGCAGGAACATCTTCCCCGCGCCGAAGAGATCGCCGACGACCTGCATCCCCGCCATCAACGGCCCCTCGATCACGTCGAGCGGGCGGCCGAGCTCGACGCGCGCCTCCTCCGCGTCCGCCTCGATGAAGTCGACGATGCCGTGGACGAGCGCGTGCTCGAGCCGCTTCGAGACCGGCGCCTCGCGCCAGCGGAGGTCGAGCTCGCGACGCGTCCCCTCGCCGCGCACCGCCTCGGCGATGTCGACGAGCCGCTCGGTCGCGTCGTCGCGCCGGTTGAACAGCACGTCCTCGACCCGCTCGAGCAGCTCCGGCTCGATGTCCTCGTAGAGGATCAGCTGGCCGGCGTTGACGATGCCCATGTCGAGCCCGGCGCGGATCGCGTGGAAGAGGAACGCCGAGTGCATCGCCTCGCGCACGACGTCGTTGCCGCGGAACGCGAAGCTCAAGTTCGAGATCCCGCCGCTCGTCTTCGCG
>Ga0335082_10004857_pt1 | contig 14686 bp, 9 predicted proteins | sample Lox_Sample_41_FD_206718 | JGI IMG/M metagenome (GOLD analysis project Ga0335082, IMG submission 206718) | Soil microbial communities from Loxahatchee National Wildlife Refuge, Florida, United States - Lox_Sample_4.1 | ecosystem: Environmental > Terrestrial > Soil > Wetlands | place: USA: Florida...
GATCACGAGTTCACGCTCGACCACGCACAGCGGCAGGCGCTGCATTCATTGCAACGTCTGTACGATGACCTCGCGCGTGCAACGCCGGGCTGGCTGCGCCTTTTCGTGCGGCCCCGTGCAGTACGCGGCATTTATCTGTGGGGTGCCGTCGGGCGCGGCAAGAGCTTTCTGATGGACGAGTTCTATCGGCTGGCTCCGGTTACGCGCAAGCGGCGGATACATTTCCACCGCTTCATGCAATCGATCCATCACAGCCTGCGCGACCTGCAAGGGCAGGAGGATCCCCTGAATATCGTTGCTGCTGGCATCGCGCGGGACGTGCGGCTGCTTTGCCTGGACGAATTTCACATCACCGATATCGGCGATGCGATGCTCATGCGGCGCCTGCTCGAAGGTCTGCTCGGTGGCGGTGTGGCGCTGATGACCACGTCCAACCAGCATCCCGACGCGCTCTACGAGCACGGTTTGCAGCGGGCGCAATTCGTCCCGGCGATCGAGCTGATCAAGTCACGCCTCGAGCTGGTGGAGCTCGACGGCGACGCAGACTACCGGCTGAGAGCGCTCACGCTCGCCGGCGTCTATCATCATCCCCTGGGTGAGGCTGCCGAACGGGCGCAGGAAGCAGGTTTTGTGGCGGTGGCCGGAGCTCCCGGCGAAGCGGCGCAAAGCCTGGAGCTAGAGGGCCGCGACGTGCGCGCGCGGCGCGTTGCGCCCGGGGTGGTGTGGTTCGATTTCGCCGAGCTGTGCGGTGGCCCGCGCGGCACCGCGGATTACATCGAGCTGGCAAGGCGCTACCATACGGTTCTGGTATCGGGTGTGCCGCGCTTTCGGCCGGCGTTGCGCGACAGCATGCGGCGCTTCACGTGGGTGGTGGACGAGTTCTACGATCGGCACGTCAACCTCATGTTGAGTGCCGAGGTCGCCGCGGAACGCCTCTACGATGACGTGACGCCCACTCCGGACATCGAGCGCACGCGCAGCCGCCTGATCGAAATGCAGAGCGCGCAGTATTTGAGCCTGCCGCATCTGGCTTGAACAGAACAGGAAAATCCATATGGCGAAGTTCAAGGCATACCGCATCTTCAACGAAGACAACAAAGTACAGGCGCGCCTGGTCGAGGTGGCTCTGGAGGAGCTCGACCCCGGCGAAGTGGTCATCAAGACCGCATACTCGAGCGTCAACTACAAGGATGCGCTGGCGGCGACCGGCGCGGGCAAGATCATCCGTCGCTTTCCCTGCATCGGTGGCATCGATGTGAGCGGCACGGTGGAGTCGTCCACCGATACGCGCTTCAAGAAGGGCCATCAGGTCATCTGCACCAGCTACGATTTCGGTGTCGCGCACGATGGCGGCTATGCCGAGTATGTGCGCGCGCCTGCGGACTGGGTCGTACCGCTGCCTGCTGGCCTCAGTCTGTTCGACGCCATGGCGCTTGGCACTGCCGGATATACCGCGGGCCTCGCGGTGGAGCGCATGGAACAGGTGGGGCTCAAGCCCGCTAGCGGCCCGGTCATCGTCACTGGCGCAACCGGTGGCGTGGGCAGCGTCGCTGTCGATATTCTCGCGGGGGCGGGCTATCACGTCGTCGCGCTTACCGGCAAGCAAGCCGAGTCGGAATATCTCAAGAGTATCGGCGCGAAAGAAGTACTGCTGCGCAGCGCTCTGGATCTTTCCAAGATCAAGCCGCTCGACAAGGCCACCTGGGCCGGTGCGGTGGACAATCTGGGCGGCGATGTGCTCGCGTGGCTCGCGAGCACGATGCAGGTGGGTGGCGCGCTTGCCAGCATCGGGCTGGCGGCCAGCCATACGCTCAACACGACGGTGATGCCGTTCATTCTGCGCGGCGTGAGCCTGGTCGGTGTGGACTCGGTGAATACCCCGATGCCCTTGCGGCAGAAGGTGTGGAAGCGGCTCGCTGCCGATTTGAAGCCGAAGCATCTTGCCGACATGGCCGCGACCATCCACTTGCAGGACCTTCCCGGCGTGTTCGACAAGATCCTGAAGGCCCAGATGCGCGGACGCACCGTCGTGGCATTGGCCGGATAACGAGACCCGGTACCGGCGAGGAGACGAAAATGAGCGAGCGCTACGCGGATTTTTATCGCCGCTCGATCGGTGATCCGGAATCATTCTGGGCGGAGCAGTCGCGTTACATCGATTGGAACGAGCCGTTTCAACGCGTGCTCGACTATAGCCGCCCGCCGTTCGCACGCTGGTTCGTCGGCGGCAAGACCAATTTATGCCACAACGCGGTCGACCGTCATCTCGCAGCGCGCGGCGATCAACTCGCGCTGGTGTGGATCTCCAGCGAGACCGATCAGCGCCGCACCTTCACCTATCGACAACTGCATGAAGAAGTAAACGCGTTCGCTCGTACGCTCACCGCTTTGGGCGTGGGCAAAGGCGATCGGGTTCTGATCTACATGCCGATGACGCCCGAAGCGATCTTCGCGATGCTGGCGGTCGTGCGACTCGGCGCGATCCATTCGGTCGTGTTTGGCGGCTTCGCGGCATCGAGCCTGGCTGCGCGGATCGACGATGCCAGGCCGAAGATCATGATCACCAGCGATGCCGGCTCGCGCATGGGCAAGGTGATCCCGTTGAAGCCTTTGACCGACGAAGCGATCCGCTTGGCCGCCCACAAGCCGGAGCGCGTGCTTCTGATCAATCGCGGGCTGGCGCCGGGGGTCGAGATGACGCATGGACGCGATCTTGACTACGCGGAGATTGCGCGCAGTCATGCCAATGCAAGCGTGTCCGTGACCTGGCTCGAGTCCTCGGAGCCCAGCTATGTCCTGTACACCAGCGGAACCACGGGCAAGCCGAAGGGCGTGCAGCGCGATACCGGCGGCTATGCGGTTGCCCTCGCCGCGTCGATGCGCCATATCTTCTGCTCGAAGCCCGGCGAAGTCTATTTCTGCACTTCCGATATCGGCTGGGTGGTGGGGCACTCGTACATCGTCTACGGGCCGCTCATCAACGGCTCGACCACCATCATGTACGAGGGTGTGCCGATGCGGCCGGACGCCGGCATCTGGTGGAAGATCGTGGAGGAGTTTCGCGTGACTTCCATGTTCAGCTCGCCCACTGCCGTGCGTGTATTGAAGAAGCACGATCCTGCTTACCTGACGCAATACGATACGTCCAGCCTGCGTTATCTGTACCTCGCCGGCGAGCCGCTCGATCAACCGACCTCGGATTGGATCGAGCAGGGCTTGAACGTGAAGGTCATCGACAACTACTGGCAGACGGAGAGCGGCTGGCCGATTCTCACCGCGGTGCCCGGCGTGGAAGAGACCGCGCGCAAGCTTGGATCTCCCAGCTTCGCCGCATATGGTTATCGCCTCAAGCTCAAGCACGAGGAAACCGGTGAGGAAGTCGGACCCAACCAGAAGGGCGTGCTGTGTATCGCGCCGCCGCTGCCGCCCGGCTGCATGAGCACGGTGTGGGGCGATGATCAGCGCTTCGTGCAGACGTATTTCTCGCAGTTCGCCGACGAGCAGGTGTACACGACATTCGACTGGGCAGTGCGCGACGCGGACGGCTATTACTTCATTCTTGGGCGCACCGATGATGTGATCAACGTCGCCGGACATCGCCTGGGCACGCGCGAGATCGAAGAGGCGATCCAGGCGCATCCGAACATCGCCGAGGTTGCGGTGGTGGGGGTGAACGATGCCCTCAAAGGGCAAATGCCGCTCGCATTCGCAGTGGTGAAGGATGCGACCCGCATCGCCTCGCCCGAGCTGGCGCAGGCCGAAGAGAAGGCGGTGCTCGCCACGGTCGATCGGGAGCTGGGCGCAATCGCGCGTCCGTCGCGTGTGCATTTCGTGCAGATGCTGCCGAAGACGCGCTCGGGGAAGCTCTTGCGGCGGAGCATCCAGGCGCTGGCCGAAGGCCGCGATCCGGGCGATCTCACCACATTGGAAGATCCCAGTGCGCTGGAGCAGATCCGCGCAGCCATTGCCGCCCGGTAATAGACGTAAGTCAGACGAACAAAAAAGCGCGGGACTCCCCGCGCTTTTTTTGTGGAGCCCTCGTTCTATTTATTTCTTGCGTGGATCCTGCGAAGCGTCCACGTACTCGATCGGGTTGTTGACAGGACCCTGTCCCATCTCCTGGATGATGACTTCAGTTTCCGCCCAGGAGAAGTGGGGCACTCCCGCGGCCGTGGTGTAGAAGCTGCCCGGGGTGAATTTGGTGAGCTTGTCCTGCTGATACTGATCACCCACGCCGGACCAGTAGGTGCCTTGCAGCACGGTAACCGTGCGCGCATCTTCATGTCTGTGGGCGGGCAGCTTGTATCCCGCGGGGAACTTCACCCGAAACAGGTAGGGCCCTTTTTCCTTCGGGTCGCCGTAGATCAGAACCATCTGCGCGCCGGGCGGGATGCTGGTGGCGTCCTTCCACGGAGTGTCCGAGGAAAACGACTTCTGGTAGTCCTTCATCACGTACTCGGTCTGCGCCGCCGCCAAGTCGGCTCTGACTGAAAGTGAGGCGCCGCAGACCAGCACGGCGGCCGCCATCGAAACTGTTTTGAATTGCGTGTACATGCTTAGTCTCCGGGAGCGGGCCGGCCGCTCTCCATACAGTTAGTTGCGGGGATCCTCATCGGGGTTGAGATACTCGACGGGATTTTCCACCGGACCGTTGCCCATGACCTCGAGGACCACCTCGGTGCGCGCGAAATCGAAGTGCGGTGCGCCGGCACGGGTGATATACGTTGTGCCCGCAAAGTACTCGTCCATCTTGAACGGGTCGTAGCGCTCGCCATCGCCGTGCCACCAGATGCCCTTCAGCACCGTTACCACGTGATCATCCGGGAATTTATGCGGCGGGATGCGATACGCTGTGGGAACGCGGATGCGCATGACGTATGGACCGGGCTTGCTCGGGTCCCCGTAGAGCATGAAGACGCGCATGCCATATGGCATTGTCTTGCCGGCTTTTTGCCACTTGATGTCCGGGAGCTTGGTGTCGGCTGGAATGACGACGCTCATTCCCGTCGCCGTCTCCTCCGCGAAGCCCGCTGAGCCCGCCAGCAGCCCGAGCGTTAGCGCCATGGCCGGCAGCACCCGGGGCAGTCTGATCGCTTGCATGTTGTAAGTTCCTTTCGCTGTAAAGCCGTCGTTGGCATGGGCACTATCCTGCGGCTCACGCATCAGGCAGTGCCCATCGGTCAATCTCAAAACGAAGGCCGAATGGTATCACGAAGGCTTTGTGCTCTAATTGGATTGCCTTTTCCGCGCAACAACATGGACCATGGCTGATGCGCGGAGTTCGGTCTGCCCAACCTGCTACCATAGCGGCCTTCGCTTTTCGCCCGGCTCTCATGCGCCTATCGCATTTGTTGTACGGTTTCTTACTGGCGGCTTGTTGCGTCGGGTCGGCGAGAGCTTTCGACGGCATCCGTGTGACTCTGCTCGGCACGGGCGCCCTGGCGCCGTCGATCGAGCGCTTCGGCCCGGCCGTTCTGGTAGAGGCGGGGCGCTCGGTGCTGCTGTTCGACTGCGGCCGCGGGGCGACGCAGCGGTTGAGCCAGGCCGGGGTCGCGCTGAGCGATGTCGACGCGGTCTTCTTCTCGCACCTGCACTCGGATCACATCGTTGGTTTTCCCGATCTTTGGCTCACTGGCTTTGCGCGCGGTCGGCCCGAGCCGCTGCTGGTGTACGGCCCGGAGGGGACCGTGGCGATGGCGAGGCATCTGGAGGAAGCGTTCAGCGTGGACATCGCCTCGCGCACCGGCGTGGCGGCGCAAGCGGCCGCGATCGATGCGCATGACATCGCCGAGAACGTGGTCTATCAGACCGAAGAGCTCTCGGTGACGGCGTTCATCGTTGATCATGGGCCGATCAAGCCGGCGTACGGCTACCGCATCGATTATCAGGGACGCCGCAGCGTCGTGCTGTCAGGCGATACCCGCTACTCGGAAAATCTGATTCGAAACGCACGCGGGGTGCACCTGCTGGTGCACGAGGTCGCGGCCGCGGATCCCGAGCTCGCCCGCGCTTCATCCACGGTGCGCGGCATTCTGGACATTCACACGACCCCGGAGGATGCGGCGCGGGTATTCCGTGAGGCGCGTCCCTACCTCGCCGTGTATTCGCATATCGTCCTGCTCGGCGTAAAGGAAGACGAGATCATGCGCCGTACACATGAGGCGTACCGCGGTGCCGTGCAGATGGGCAAGGATCTGATGGTGATCGAGATTCAGAACGAGGTGCAGGTGCGTGGCGCGGCTTCGGAGAGTCGACCACCGCGCGATTGAATGCAACCTCGCGTGTTCTTCGTGCGGTGCTGTCGTCGGCCAGAGTCGCGTCAGGTATCGCGGTATGAAATGGACTACGGTTCGTAGTATCGCCGGCTTTGCAACACCGGTGCACGACGACCCGGAATCGATTTTGCTTGGCATGGCACCACTCGATGCGCAGAAGTCGCAGTTGCATTCGGTGTGCACCAGGTGCGCAACCTCTTGCTACAATGCGTCCACGCGCTCGAGCGATCCGGGGAGACGTCAAAAGCGAAGCGCGTTCACCAAACAACTGTGCATCATCCTGCGCAGGCTTTGTAGACTATTCGCACCCATGATGCGGCGGCCTCTAGCCACGGAGAGGCCCGGGGCGGCGTCGTCTTCGGAAAACTGCGAGCACATTCGAGGCAGAGCAGTCTTGACGAAAGGAGACTAGATGAACAAGGCAGAACTGGTAGAAACCATTGCCACGAGGACCGGGAGCACTAAAGCATCAGTGGAAACGACGCTGGATGCATTCATGGAGAGCGTCACCAGCGCACTCATCAAAGGGGACCCTGTCGCGTTGGTCGGCTTTGGGACATTCTCAGTAGCCAAGCGCGCGGCTCGCAAGGGCCGCAACCCGGCTACCGGCGCCGAGATCAAGATTCCAGCGGCGCGCGTGGCGAAGTTTGCGGCTGGTGCAAAACTGAAGAAGGCGGTCAACAAGAAGTAGACGCGGCGCGGTTTAGCTAAACCCAGAACATCTGGAAAGAGGACGCCTGAAACCGGCGTCCTTTTTCTTTGGTGCGCCGGCCCGCATGACAATCCTGGGGAACATAGCGAGCGCGTGCGTGTCGTTTGCATAGAGCCTGATCAGCCACCGGAAAGATGAACCCTGCAAAGCCCCCGGCATCGTTCTCCAGCTCAACATGCGGTCGCATGCTGACGCTGTGCGCATGCGCACTGGTGGCGTTCAGTGCTCCGGCGCAAGCGGCGAAAAAAAGCCGACGCCCGGCAGGCGCACCGACTGCCAACGTCGTGGGCGTTGTCGACGCCATCAACCCCGACATACCGCTGGGGAGCGGCGTACTCTTCACGGGCGGCAAGGTGCTGACCGATTGCCACATCCTCGAGGATGCCGAGCGCATCGAGATCTTGCAGCAGACACGCCGCTCCGAGGCAAGCCTCACGTATGCCGATCGCAAGCGCGACCTTTGTGAGCTCAAGCTCGCTCATCCCGAGCGCTTCGGCCCTGCCGAGCTCAGCTTGCGTGCGGCCGGTAAGATCGCCGCGGGCGAGCCCGTCTATGCGGTTGCGGCCTGGGATGGCGCCGCGAGAGTCACCCAGGGGCGCGTGGTGAAGGTGGAAACCCGTGCCGGCGACACCATCGTTCTCATCTCGTCGCGCCTGGTTCACGGATACAGCGGCGGCGCGCTGTTCGATGCCTCGGGCGCTCTCGTCGGCATCGTCACGCATCGCGAGCGCTCGACGCACCTGTTGTCTTACGCCTATCCTGCACAGTACGCGCTCGTGCGCAAAGCAAATCAGCCGGACCTTCAGCCGGTACCCGTCGTTGAGCGCAGCGAGGCCGTAGCGCCGCCCCGTACCGAGATCGTCGACTTCAAAACGGCGGCAGACGAATACCTGCGCCGTCTGGCCGAAGCCTCGCGGGCGAGCTTGAAGTACCCGGAGGAGGCACGCGAGCAGGGGTGGGGGGGCACCACCTCGATCCGGTTCGATATCGATGCCGGCGGCGGGCTGCGACAGTCGTTCGTCGACGTGAGCAGCGGCTACGCGGGTCTCGATGTGGCCGCGTTGCTCGCGGTTCGCAAGGCGCTGGAGCAACTTGCGATACCCGAAGCCGTCAAGGAGAAAGGTCTGAAGGGCACGGTGTCGATCACATTCACCGCGCCGCGAGACCGGTGACACCGGCGTCGGCATGCGATCGGTATAGCCAACACGACGCCAGCCCGACCCGGCAGAGCGTCCGGGGATACGCGCTACTCATCGGTATGCAATCGGTAAGCATCAGCGTGCTAACCTGGACAATTCATGAAGACGCCCCAGGCTAGCCCTTACACTGACCTCTGCACGGCACGCTCTAATCAGGCTTGTTTCGGCGCCTAAAGGACCCGCAGATGCGCTTCGAAAGCGCGATTCTCCCTCGCCCGAGGAAGCACTTTCCGCTTCAGCTATACGAGATCCTCGAGAGCGAGTTCGTCAGCACGCATGGCCCTCTGTCGATTGAGCCTGGCTGGCTTCTCGAGCGGAGCAACATCTGCTATCCCAAACTCGTGGAATATTTGCGTGCGCCCTTTCAGAGCCTGTCGGGCCGAGCAATCAGTGCAATCAGGCACAAGTTGGAAAAAAGCGGGCTCTCAATCCCGTTGGATGGCGAGGGGGGAAAGGATTTCGAAGACCTGTTGCTTCGGAAGCTGAACCAGGCGCTCCAGGCCGACGAGAGCTTGTACGACCACGCCTTGCTTGAGCGCGACACGCCAGCGTGGCAGTTTGCTGAGTTGCACGCGAAGCACGGCAAGGCCAGGGGCCCGCAGCCACGAAGACCCACTGTCGGCGGACACGAAGGCGGTGCGGCTGCAGCAAGCCCTCTTAGTCAAAGCGATGCCGCCGCCGAAGAACAGGTGCAGCTAAACCGGCTCCTGTTGGAGGCAGCATTTCCGCCCGACGCAATCGCACGCGTCGAGACCGTACGACTCAGTGCGCTGTTCAAAGACATCCAGTCTCTGAGCGGACCAGACGGGATACGCAGTGCGCTATGTTTGTCGGGCGGTGGCATACGCAGCGCTGCGTTCGGGCTCGGCGTCTTATCGGCGCTCGCCCGCAACCGATTCCTCGATAGATTCGACTATCTATCGACAGTATCTGGCGGAGGCTACGTCGGCAGTTGGCTCTCCACATGGGTCCATCGGCATCCGCAAGGGCTCTCCGGTGTGATGCAGGACCTGAGCTTGCATGCGCAAATCCAACCGGGCGACCTCACGGCAAAGCTCGATCCGGCACCCGAGCCCGTCCGTTTCTTGCGCACCTACAGCCACTTTCTCAACCCGAAGGCCAGCCTTTTTTCCGCTGATACCTGGGGATGGATCGGCATTTACCTGCGCAATCTATCCCTGAATTGGCTGGTTATCATCCCGTTGCTTCTATTGCTGGTCGCGGCACCGAGGTTGTATTTATCGCTCGCCTATGAGTGGAAGCTTGCCTACGGGGAATTGTTGTACGGCGGGTTGTTCCCGCTGCTGGTCTGGATTGCAACGTTTGCCGTAGTCCTGGCGTTGGTGTGCATCACCGTGAACCGCCCGAGCATCAGCGATCCAGTGAGCCCGAATCGGCGCGCGGCTGTCAAGGACAGACACTTCAAGCTCAATCACTTATCGGAGCGATTCAGTCGGCAGACATGGCTCCTGGCTTTTGGCATAGCGCCTGTATTTGTCTTTGCAATCCTGCTCACGCTCCTGACGTGGGGCTTACCCAGGGGCAAGTCGCCCTTGAGCTGGGAGCAGGTGTGGGTGCTGCTCTACGCGACGCCGGTATTGGACTTACCGGCCGCGTTGGCGCATATCGGCTTCGATCATCTGCTCTTGTGGGGAGAGTTGCTCGTCTTTGTGGGTTGGCTGATCTCCGTCACCTTGCTGCCGCGTAGAGATTCGGGAAAACGATTTCTCGAGCTGTCGGCGATGTTGTTTGCCGGGCTGTTGACCTGGCTGCTCGTGGCCGCTTTTGCAGACTATGCCGCCGGAGTGGGCCAGAACGTTTCCTTCCAAGTCGCGTCATTCACCGCCTATGCCGCACATGCTTACGCGGTGTTGGCCGTCCCCGCCGTCGTGACGGCCGCCCTGGCGGGCATGACGCTTTTCATCGGCGCCGTTTCGAAATTCAAATGGATCGAGGACGAAGATCGAGAGTGGTGGGCGCGCTTCGGTGCCTGGATGTTGGTTGGGATCGTGGCATGGATCGCTCTTACGACGATTACCGTCTTCGGCCCTCCGCTGTTGCTGGATTCGCCGCGGTTGATCGGCGGGATCGGCGGGATTTCAGGCCTGATCGCCTTGATCCTAGGGAGAAGTTCACTCACCTCGGCCACCAAGCAAAAGGCTGGGAGCAGTGCGGAGCAATCGAGGCCGGTAGCACAGATGGCCACACTGGTTGGCTCCAATACGCTCGCCATCGCGTCGATGATTTTTCTGGCTGTTCTTCTCGCGTCCTTATCTTTGATCAGCAGCGCGTTCCTCAAAGCACTCCTCGTTTGGCACGCCGCCGGACCCCAGCCGATGGACGGTCCGCTGGCGATGCTCGTTCGCGACCAATTACCCATCGGCGTCGTCGCTCTTAAGGCGGCCTGCGGACACGGTGAAGCGTTGTCCTGGCAGAGCAGTGTGCTTCGCGATCCTCAAGTGCATCTCGAGCTGATTTGCCAGACTCCGCTATGGTTCGTGACCAGAATAATGCTTCTGTTGGCTGTCGTGCTGATCACGGGAAGCTTGCTCATCAATCTGAACAAGTTTTCGCTGCACGCAGCCTATCGAATCCGGATCGTGCGCACGTTTTTGGGAGCATCCCGGGGCAGCGACCGCCGACCCAACCCCTTCACCGGCTTCGACCCGCTGGACAACGTGCAGATGCACGAACTGCAGCCTGGCCTGCTGCGTGAGCAAGACATCGTGCAGCTGCCGCGCTTCGTTGAAAAGCTGCATGCAGCGCTTGGCGGCAGCGACTCACCCGCGGCGTTCTTGGTGCATTGCATGTGCGCGCCCGAGTATGATCGGTCCGGCATTCTGCAAAGCCGGTTGCGCAGCGCTACGCCCGGCAAGCCGGTGCTGCGATCGGTGCAGCGTGACGTGCTGGAGACGCTGAATCAAGTGCTGCAGAGCGTTCGCCTGGATCAGGCTCCTATGTTCCAGAAACTCAAGAACGCCGCAGACCAGGAAGCGCGCGCTGTGGCGGTCGATCAGTACATCAGGCATGGCAATATCATATTCAGCAATCGCTTGCTCATCGAGGCAGCGTTTCCAGAAGAGATCAGGAAGTATGAGTTCCCACCGCCGCCTCCACACAAGCTTATGCACGTCATCAACCTCACGTTGAATCTCGTGCACGGCGGCAGGCTCGCCTGGCAAGAGCGGAAAGCGGCGCCTTTTGTCGTTACGCCGATGCACGCAGGCGCCTACTACCTGGGTTACCGGGAATCGCGCCACTATGGCGGGGAGGATGGTCTTTCCATCGGTACTGCGGTCGCCATCTCGGGAGCCGCGGTGAGTCCCAACATGGGTTATTCCTCATCCCCGCTGACGGCGCTGCTGCTCACGCTTTTCAATGTGCGGCTGGGTTGGTGGCTGGGAAACCCTGGGTTGGCTGGAGTCAGTACCTATTTCAGGGCGGAGCCGAAGCTGTCTTTGCGGCCTTTGTTATCGGAAGCCCTGGGAATGACCGACGATCGAAGCCCCTACGTCTATCTCTCCGACGGCGGACATTTCGAGAATATGGGGCTCTTCGAGATGGTGCTGCGTCGCTGTCGCCTGATTGTCGCTACCGATGCCGGTGCCGACCCGGACTATGAGTTCGAGGACATCGGCAACGCGGTGCGAAAAATACGCATCGATCTGGGCATTGCCATCGAGTTCGACTCCATGCCGATCCACCCCCGAACGGCGGATAGCGACGGGAGTGGTCGTTACTGCGCGATCGGGCGTATTCGCTATTCTGGGGTTGACGGTGCGGATGCCCCTGATGGAATCTTAATTTGCTTCAAGCCGGTGCTGTGTGGCAAGGAGCCGCGTGACGTTCTCAACTATGCTGCACGAAACAAGCTGTTTCCGCAGGAGTCGACACTCGATCAGTTCTTCGGAGAATCTCAGTTCGAAGCATATCGGCAACTGGGTGAGTTTGCCGTACAGGTCGCGCTTAGCAAGCACCCGCAGCCCGCTGCCGACGAGTCGGTGACGTCCACTCTACGCGAGAAATCATGGGCTCAGAAACTGATCGAGTCCGCTCGTGAGCATTTGGATCAGTCGAACGGCAAATGCAGCTGGCTCGACAAGTGGCTCGCCGATTTCGAAAAGGACCACAGTCCGCCGGTTGAGCGTAACGCCAACTCCCCAGCCCCCTGACATAGCGTCCTTGGAATTGCTCACCCGTGGAGCCGTCGCGCATCGCGCGCAGCCGCCGAGAAGCTTGCGCACAAATATAAATCAGGATAACAATTCGTGCTGTCCTCTCCATCCTGGTTGAATTTGATTCGGCTAGGGGGGATGAAATTCCCAAAGTGATAGGTTGGCTGTCGTGATTCTGCGGCAGAAGACGCTTGCTCTCGCCACATTCACTAGGCGGCAACAGGCCGCAGCAACTGGGGTAAGATTACGCGAGGGGCCCGCGCTGATCGCCTCTTCCGCGAATTGGCATTACGGCGTATTCGGGTAACACGGCTCGACCATCGCCACGTCGCAGATGAATAAGCAAGCGCCGCCCGGCCAAGTGTGTATCATTAGGCTGCAGCTCCATCGATTAGGAGATCAAAGTGAAACATGCAAGCGAAATCTGTTGCGCCGTCGCTGTTATAGCACTGCCGCTCAGCGCTATGGCTACGACCATTAACTTCGATAATTTCGCTTTCAACAGTGGCACGTCACTCATAGCTGCCAGTAGTTACCAATCAGTCGGAGCAGTGTTCAACCGAAGCATTCCACTTGAGAACGTGGGCGTAGCTGAGCCTGGAAATTTAACCGCATTCATAAATGCGGGCGGCACAACGCCCAATGCCCTAGCTCTTAACAATGCGCTTGGATCCCAGATTGACCTCACATTTGTGTTGCCCGGTACCAGTACACCAGCAACGACAAACGGTGTTTCAATTCTCTTCTTCGATACTGAGGTCGGTTCAACGCTTGGTACGATCCAAGCGTTTGACGCCAACAACGGCTTGCTAGCAACGCAGACGATGATAACTCCTGCTTCAAAGGGCGCAACGTTGCACGTCAGCGCTCCAGCCATCGCGTGGGTACGGTTCTCGGTAGACAACGACGGCGCGGCGCTCGACAATTTGGTATTCCCGACGCCAGTCCCAGAGCCCGCTGCGGCAGCGTTGTTTGTATTCGGTTTAGGGGCTCTTGGTATCTTGGCTATCCGCCGTTTCGGTCGTCGACTCCGACAGGTACAAACTGCTAGAGGACGCCGGGATTAAGCGCTCAGCTATCCGCCTGTTAGATTAGGCACGCACCGACGATGTTCGTGGCGGAGAGAGCGGGATTCGAACCCGCGATACGGGTATAAGCCGTATACACGCTTTCCAGGCGTGCGCCTTCAACCGCTCGGCCATCTCTCCGGTGCCGCGAAATTCCTGGCTCAACTACGCGTGTCCAAACCACGGGCCGCACCGCACGCTCGGCGCGTTAAAACGGGCGCGCAGCATAAACCACGGCGCGTTACCTGTCAAAAACCCGCGCAGCGGTGAAGCAAGTCGCCGAACAAAACCCCGCTATCTCACACCACCGCCGTCTTCAACTGCTCCAGGATCGCCGGATTCTCCAACGTCGAGACATCCTGCGTGATCTCGTCCCCCTTCGCGAGCGAGCGCAGCAACCTCCGCATGATTTTGCCCGAACGCGTCTTCGGTAAATTGTCGCCAAAGCGTATGTCATCGGGCTTCGCGATGGCGCCGATCTCCTGGGCCACCCAATCGCGCAGTTTGTTCACCACTTCACGTGCGGCGGGCCCTTCGGGTCGGTGGCTCTTCAACACCACGAACGCCACGATCGCCTCGCCCTTGATGTCATGCGGCTTGCCGACCACCGCGGCTTCCGCCACCAACGGATTCGCCACCAGCGCCGATTCGATTTCCATCGTGCCGAGTCGATGCCCGGAGACATTGAGCACATCATCGATGCGGCCCATGATCCAGAAATAACCATCGAGATCGCGATTGGCGCCGTCGCCCGCAAGGTAGTACTTGCCCTTGAAGTCCTCCGGATAGTACTGCTTCTTGAAACGCTCGGGATCCCCGTAGATGGTGCGGATCATTCCGGGCCACGGACGCGTGATCACCAGCATCCCGCCCTTGCCCTTGCCGACCGACTGCCCGGTCTCGTCGACGATGTCGGCCATGATGCCCGGCAGCGGAAACGTACACGAGCCAGGCTTGAGTGTGGTTGCTCCCGGCAGCGGCGTGATCATGTGCCCGCCGGTCTCCGTCTGCCACCACGTATCGACGATCGGGCAGCGTCCGCCGCCCACGGCGTGGTGATACCACATCCATGCTTCCGGATTGATCGGCTCGCCCACTGAACCGAGCAGGCGCAGACTGGAAAGATCGTATTTCTTCGGCAGATCGTGCCCGGCTTTGATGAGCGAGCGGATCGCCGTGGGCGCCGTGTAGAAGACGGACACCTTATGATCCTGGATCATCTTCCAGAAGCGTCCCGCGTCCGGATAGGTCGGGATGC
>Ga0335082_10004858_pt1 | contig 14685 bp, 9 predicted proteins | sample Lox_Sample_41_FD_206718 | JGI IMG/M metagenome (GOLD analysis project Ga0335082, IMG submission 206718) | Soil microbial communities from Loxahatchee National Wildlife Refuge, Florida, United States - Lox_Sample_4.1 | ecosystem: Environmental > Terrestrial > Soil > Wetlands | place: USA: Florida...
ACCTGACGAACTGCAGTACTACAAGAGGGAGTACAATCTCGCGGGACAACCCGATTTCCTGATGGAAATGCATCGCCACTGGAGTCTGGAAGGCAAACGCGTGCTGGAAGTTGGCGGCAGCAATCTTCCGAAGTCCCTTCTCTTCGAGGTCCTGCGTGTCCGTCAGTGGATCTCGGTGGACCGCGTCTATCCGGAAAACCGGCAGTACTGGCCCAAGCAGTACAAGCATACCGGGGTGATCCCCATCTCGGAAGACATCGACTATACCGTCCTCGATCAGCATGTCATTTTGGATGGCGGCATCGAGAAGCTTCCGCCCTCGTTTGCCGGGCGGTTTGATGCCATCATCTCCATGGATGCTTTCGAGCACATTCCACGGTTCGCGACGATGCTGGATCGAACGTATGATGCGCTTCGCCCCGGCGGCAGGATGCTGTCGATGTATTCGGTGATCTGGTCGTCGCATTTCGGGCACCATCTGTGGGGTGTTACGGACAAAGCCGGAAAAACGTACTACATCGAGTCCTCGCCGATTCCCAAATGGGGTCATCTGTTGATGCGGCCTTGCGAAATGTACACGTACTTGCTGGGCCACACCGACGCCGCAACGGCCGACGAGATCGTGTACCACGTTTATCATTCGGAGATCCTGAACCGCCTCTTCTACGAGGATTACGAGGCATACTTCGCGCGTTCGCGTTTTGAGAAGGTCGAACTGAAGAAATTCCTGCCAGACGTGAATCCTGATCCCGAGACGCAGAGACGGCTCGAAGAACTTTATCCAGGCCGCCGGAACTTCGCCGCCATGGGCATGCTGGCGATCTGCGAAAAGGCTGGGCAGCCACGACAGTGACCGCGGCCCGCGCGCGTTACTGAAACCCGCTAGAATCGAGAACGATGACCATCCAGGACGGCGTCCATCCTGGCGCGCCCGGGGCGGACAACCACTGCCGCACCTTCAAGCTGGTTGATGCCATTCTCTTCTCGGAATCTCACCAGCCATGGGAAGTGCTCAATGAAGACTACACTACGGATCCGCCCGTGCCTTCGATGATGTGCAGTCACGAACTGAAGTTCCTGCATTATCTCGCCCGTACGCAGAGTGACGGCACCGGCGCAATCGTCGATCTAGGACCGCTCGTCGGCAGCTCCACTTATGCCTTAGCCTCCGGTATCGCTTGCGGTAATCGGGCAGGGACAATCTACAGCTACGATCTCTGGCGCTTCTGTCCGACGTTTGAGCCATTCGTCGCGAATGCCAAGCTTCGGGTCGGCGACGATATTCTCCCCTATTTCCAGGCAAACATCGAAAGGTTTCGAGACCGTATCGTCGCCCAAAAGGGCGATCTCGGGAGGAAGCGATGGAACGACGGACCAATCAGGATTCTGTTCGTTGATGCGGCAAAATCCCCTCGACTAATGCATCACATCGCCAACGAATTCTTTCCGCATCTGTTGCCCGGAGCTCTCGTTGTCCACCAGGACTGGGTTTCTGCCGAGGACCCGTGGATCCATATCGCCATGGGAGAACTCGCGGAGTATTTTGATGTCATGGATTCCCCTGAGGGAGGAACCCTCTGCTTTCGCGTGAAAAAGCAAGTACCACGGCATGCGCTCCCAGCCAACTTCATGAAGGACTCCAATGCTCCCCAGCTTCTGGCAGCCGCCCGGTCGGCTCTCCATAGTTGGCATGGTTTGTGCGTTTGGCTGGCTGAGGCGCGATACTACGTCCTGGTTGGTGATATTCCGAAGGCGAGATACATCGTCACCGAGGTTCAGCGTCACAGTCTCTTCAACCCCAAACAAATCGGGTTTGACCTTGCACTCGTCGAGCGGGCGATTGCGAACCGTGAGCTACAGTGGTATTCCCGGCTACGCCGGAAAATAGCAGAGCTTATCGGAAGTGCCGGCTGGAGGTGAGGGTGACTCGGCGCCACAGATCGGACTTCGGTGGACGACATCAGCGAGCAGACGGCACTTCTGCCTCCGAGGTCCGGCTCTCATGTGATTTGAGGTTGCAGTTCCTGGCGTCGCAGAGCACAAACACGGCGGGGTGTTATAATCCACGCAAAGAACGAGGTGGAGAATGCCTGAATTCCCTAAACGCGGTTATTTCCGCATGGACATCGCCGACAACTGCAACATCCGATGCATCATGTGCCAGGCGTATAATGCCCTGCCTGTCAGCACTATGCAGTTCATGGACTTCGACCGCTTTGTCGAGAGCACGCGCGGCGAGCTCCATAAGTGGCAGCGGGTTCAGCTTGGAAATGTGGCTGAGGCGACCGTACACCCGCGCTTCGTCGATTTCGTGCGGTACATCCGCTCCGAGGCTCCGGAGGCGTTGATCCACATTGTGACCAATGGCAAGCTGCTTGGCAGGTACGCACCCACGATCAACGAAGCCGGCAACTGTTTGGTGCAGGTGTCGATGGACTCGGTCAAGAAATCCACGCACGAGTATATTCGTGCAGGAAGCAACTTTGACCGGGCTATCACTAACCTTGGGACGCTCGACCTGAATCGTACCCAGGTTCTGCTCTCATTTACCTTGATGGCTTCAAATATAGACGAGTACCCGGAGATGGTCGCCTTCTGTCGATCGCGCGGTTATCAGATGTCTGCTTTTCCCATGACGGTGCGAACCGAAGGTGGCGTATTGCCATTGCGCCTTCTCCACGAATGCCTGTGGTTTCATCTCGATAAGCTCCGCTTCTGGCTCAGGGAACACTATGGTAGCCAATATGATCTGATGGTCGGTACTGCGACTGGTGCAATGGAATATGTCGCGGACTTCTGGTGCAACGCTCATTATGACGATGCCAATGTAGATGCCGAGGGGAACTTAAACATTTGCGGCAAACTCGGCTTGGGCAACCTGAATAAGTGGCCGCTACGGGCAATTTGGGAATCCGCTCCGGCAAATCAATTCAGACAAGCGGTGGAGGCGGAACGCGGCCCCTGCATGACCTGCGACTACAGGCAGCGGTGTCTCTCGCCATCCATGGCACTGATCGATAACCATTTCAGCGAGCCCATCATGCGTGCCCTATCTCCCCAAGCTAGAAAGGCCATCGGATATGAACGGACCCTGTCGGATAACGAGGCTCTATGGACGCTAATAGCGGACATCCAGGAGCGGATTGGCGTGTTCGACATTCAAGACACCGGGGGGGAGTTTTCGGCCTGCCGAGTGACCGCCGGGCCGGGAAGCAGCCTGTCCTACGGCGAAGCGGTTACTGCTTCGAGCGCTCACGCCTTACAGGTGCAGTTGCAGGAGCTTTCCGCGTCGGATGTCCATCCGCGTCTGGTTATTGAGGGATTCAATGGTTTCAACATTGTCAAATATGATGGTTGTTACTGGGGAATTCCGCAGTGGCTAGGACCGGTCAACCTGCTGCATGAGGGGGACCGCGGGAAGCCAGGCATCATGAGGACCAACACGCTACATTCGATTCAGACAATGTGCAAGTGAGTTTTGTGGGGCGGATAAGTCTCTCTCCTGGGCTCTCGGACGTGCTCACGACGCCGATCTACGAGCAAGACGCGCCCGCGGAGCCGAGGGCCTACACACGACGAACCGGAACTGCCACTTGTGATAGGGTATGATGAACGGTCGTTGAGCCGGAAGTCGTTGGATTCGTGCCCGCGGTCTGCTGCTCGCATCCTCTTGGGAACCACCGGACTGCTATAATAGCGGATTCAATTGATCTCAGGGGGAAGTATGTTGAAGTGTCAGTCGTAGGACGCTGCGAACTGCCGCATACGGCCGGTGATTGCAATGGCTGATCTTGCCCATCCTCAAGAACCTGGAGTTCCTCTGCGTTTGCCCGTGGCGGTGCGCGTCTTATTGGCGATCGCCCTTCTGGGTCTGATAGCCCTCCTTTGGCGGTTCCGGCAGAATGGCATCTTTGTCCATCCGGAGACCTTGCTGCAAGCAGTCGGCAAACACACTGTGGTGGCGATGGGACTCTTTCTGACACTGTACGCAGTGACCGCTTTGGCGGGGATTCCTACACTGCCCTTAAACGTAGTAGCCGGATGGTTTTGGGGCCCCCTAGTGGGAGGTGCCCTTTCGGCTGGTGGAGCGGCCGCTGGCGCCACGCTGGCCTTCGCCGCGGCGCGGACTATTTTCGGTCAGCCGCTCAGGAGGCGTTTCGGCGGCAAATTCTTGACCTGGGTTCAGGACGAGTTTGAACAGAAGGGCTGGCGGTTTATCGTGTTCATCCGGCTAAATCCAGCGTTTCCAAGCGGACCTCTAAACTACCTGTTTGGGCTCTCGTCAATCAGGGCCAGCACTTACATTTGGTCGACAGCGATCTCCCTTTTGCCGCCCAGTGTAGTGATCGCATGGTTCGGCAGCGAGATTGTCCGGGTCCGCTCGGGATCGGACACAGGCCAGATCATGCGGCTAATGATCGTGATTTCGGCCGGAGTAAGCATAATGGCCGGAATCCGATACTATAGCAGGTATTTGAATCATGTAAAACGCGAGCCGAAGTCATGACTGCCAGTCTGGTTGCCCTTACTCTCAATGAGATTGACGGAGTGAAAGCAATTCTTCCCCAGGTTGACCGATCTTGGTTTGACCAGATCCTGATTTTGGATGGCGGCTCGCGTGATGGAACCATTGAGTGGTGCCGCGAGAATGGATATGAGGTCTATGTTCAGAAAAAACGTGGAATCCGCTACGCCTATCTCGAGGGCCTGCATTTGTTACGCGGAGACGTCATCCTCACGATAAGTCCTGATGGAAATTGCCCGGTAGAATCCATTCCATCCTTGCTCGCCAAAATGAGCGAAGGCTACGACCTAGTGATTGGCTCGAGGTATTTGGACGATGCCAGCAGCCAGGACGACGATTGGGTAACCGGCTTCGGCAATTGGCTGTTTACTCGAACTGTAAATCTATTGCACGGCGGCAAGTATACGGACGCAATGGTGATTTATCGCGCCTTCCGCCGCGATTTGATCTACGAGCTGGATCTGCACAAAGAGGAGTCATACGTACTCCCGGAGAAGCTCTTTGGGACAGTCATCAGTTGGGAACCTCTTATGTCCGTGCGCGCAGCGAAGAAGAGGAAACGAATCGGCGAGGTTGCAGTGGGTGAGCCGCCGCGAATCGGAGGAGAAAGGAAACTGCAAGTCTGGCGTTGGGGTGCCGCGTACTACTTTCAGTTCTGGCATGAGCTGTGGCACTGGCGATGAGCAAAACTAGTCTTCATGGCGTGTCGCGGTTTCCCGCCGGCAACTTGCCGTGCTGCCGACGGCGCCTTGTGGGACAGTCTCACCATTGGAACATATGATCCAGATCCCAGGACATCGTTCTGCGCACCAGGATGCGGCATTGCCGTTTAGCATGCGTTTTTCGGAAATCACATGGCGGCGAGCCGAGTTGCTCAGCACCGTCATACTTCTGCTGCTGCCAGAAGTAATTGCGATCCTTTACATGATCCACAACAACCACCTTCCAGAGTCGGACGGTGCTGAATATTTCCTTTATGGGTACCGCGTCTACAAGCACTTTCGTAGCGGTGGCGTGTGGGACGGCTTGAAGGCATTGTATTGGATCAGGGCGTGGAAGCCGACCGCTTTCCCCTTGTTTCTGACCGCAGCTCTTTTTGTTACGAGTGGGCGGCTCTATGCGGCACTCGGCACCGCGGTGGTAGTCGTTACAAGCTACACGACCTTGTACTCATTCAAGCTGTTGAAGGAGCGCCTGTCTCCGATAGCGTCCGCGATAGGCGCGGCCTTTGTCACTTCCGTGCCGGTGTTCCTTTTTCTTGAGATCGACTTCTATTCCGAGATCACGATGCCTGGATTAGTGGTCGGCGTGATTTATCACCTTATCCGGAGCAAGGACTTTACCGAGACCAAGCACGTGCTGGCGGCGGCTTTACTCACGGCCTTACTCCTATGCATTCGACCTGACCAGACGTTGTTGACCCTCGGGCCGGTCTTGATTATGGCAATAGGGCTCGGCAGCCACAGGAACCTGTTGAACGGTCGAGACTTTGGGCTATGCTGCATCATCCCATTACTGACTGTTGTTATTCTGGCAGCGAAGGTCCTGTGTGAGGCGGGTGCACAGCCATTTCCGAGTGGTGGCGTTCAAGGCGCCACCGCCTTCATAAGGCTCACCAGAGTAGCACTGGTCGCGACAGTGACGCTCATATCTGCCTGCGCGCCGCTAGCCTGGCAGCGTGCGCATAGGCTCCAGTCGCCGGCTTATGCGATGCTGTTTTTTGTTCTGGTGGCATGCGCCCTGCCACTGGTGTGGTTTCTCCCTTTTTCCTTGTCATTGTTCGAGTGGATGTATAGCTGCACGTTCGGCGACCTTGCGCGGATTACGAGCGGCGGTCAGGTTCTCGGATCCTTTTGGAGCCACACATGGGCCCTGTTGCGCGCCACCGGAAGTTTCGTAATCCTCGCAGCCTTTGCGATCGCAACGACCGGAGTCTCAATTCTGCGTGGCAATCAACTCAAGGTCAGTTTTCAGGGTCAGGGGAGGCAGGTGCTTCTGTACCTGCTGGCAAGTGTCTCGGCGACCCTCGCGCTGATGCTGTTCGGTACAAGCCTAACACCGGCATTTTGGGCAGGTGATCCCTACCGCAGACTGATGGGCCCCTTCTGCGTGCTGACTTTGACGTTGCTATTCATTGGTTTGCAGTCAGGCGCCCATGCAAGGCTGCGCCAGGGAGTTGCGATGCTCGTCTTGCTGACCCAGTTTGGTGCATTGGGTCTTCGAAGCCTCGGCGTCAGTTCCTGGCTGGCAGCTAGTCCCTTCATTGGCGGTCTCTTGCCGCCAAGATTGCTTCTGCCTGAGCCCAACAGCAAGGTGATTGCTGAGTTGGACGGCCTTGCACGAGCGGAGCCTGTTGAAGCTGTTAGTATCGAAGGTTATTACGATGTTAGTGTCGGCGGTGTCCTCCTGGTCGCTGAGGCGGCGAGAGCAAAGTACGTTATCAGACGTGATGTGATTGTGAATTATCATGGGCCCCCTGATGTGGACGACATGTCTCGGAGATTTAGCCACGTCGTCTTTTCGATGAGCCCTCCCACAAACGGGATTCGGGAGAAGGCTTCCGACGCGATCCGCTCTTTTCGCAACACTCAGAATCCAGTTTTCATGCGGCAAGCGGATATATTAGACCTCATTTACACCCATGAACTGGAACGCCACGGTCTCCAGTTCATTCGAACGATGGTTCTTGGGCAAACCGAGGTCTACTTCTTGCGGTCTTTGGCGTATGCGAAGACCTCTCCTCGAGTCGCGGTCAGCAGCGCGGCGGGACCGATCATGGAGGATGCTGGAAACCTCGCGTCAATTACCCGCGGAGCACGATCCATTGCCACAAGCTACCAACCCGGCTTTCCCATCAGCAACCTCAACGACGGAACACTTGCACCGTGGGGTTCCGCTGAGGCCGGAAGCGATACCTTCGCTGGTATTGTCTTATCGTCTGCCCGAGAGGTTCGCGAGTTCGCTATCACGATGTTTTCACCGGGTCAGCGGCAGCATCTGCGGGATATCAGCATCGTAACTTCAGACGAGGAGCGACCCGGCGGTCCTACCTGGACAGTGATTGGGGCGCGCATAGCTGGACAGGGGGGGTTTGCAAACAAAATCACAATTCCGCAAGTCGCAGATGGCGCAGTAATCCGAATTGAGGTTGATACTAAAGACCCGGGTTGGCGGGCGCATCGGATATGGGGGTTCGCGTGTTTCTCAGGATCGAAGGGCTATCAGCGCAATTACCTAGTACAGGGGACTGGGATCTATGTTCGAGAGCTTGCGATGCATTAGGGCTGCCTCGCCGGTCAATTGACACGCCTCGAGAGGGAGGATGCGCAGCCTGTCGGGACCGCGTTTGTCTTGCCGCCAGTTCTCCGTGCCGCCTTGATGTCGCTTGGTGATCGTTCGAAGGATAAGAATGCTTCATTCAGTCCGCAAATCGATTGCAAAGGCTGTCGAGAAGGGTTGGCTCCTCTGGCTGCCCATTTTCCTTATTCTCCTTTGGCATCTCCGCAATCAGGGCTGGCCGAACGACGATGCCGCCCAATACATGAATACCGCCTATGATATTTTTGACCGGTTTAGGAATAACGGACTGATTGCGGGATTGGCTGCCGTGCTGGACTTGCGTGGCTGGCGTCCAATAGTGTTTCCGACACTCGCGGTGCCTTACCTTCTCCTTTTCCATGGCAACATCGTTTCGGCTGCCGCTGCTGTTTGTTTGACGCTCTATTGTCTTTTCACCTTCGCCGTCCATAGCCTTTGCGGACTGTTTCTCAAGCGTGCTCAGGCAACGGTCGCGGCGGCCGTGGTCGTTACGGCGCCGCTGCTCTGCCAGTTCGCCACAATTTTTTTTTCTGAATTCGCGTGGGTATGCTTTGCGACCACCTTCTTGTGCTGCACGCTCCGTTCAGATGGATTCAGGCTGGCTTCCTTGAGCGGCACAGCAGGAGTCTTTCTGGGGCTGGTCGTGGTGACGCGACCGGCAGAGTCTGTCGCGTTCATGGCGTTTCCGGTAGGTATCCTCATCGGCTATGCCATGTACCGGCGAAGCATCGGGCTCCGTGATCTGGCGTTATCCGGAATTCTCATTGTTGTTAGCGGTGGTTTGTTATTGGGGTCGCTGGTTGTTCCGGCACTTACACGTGGTTGGATCTGGCTGGCTTACTTCCTAAGTGCCGTTCCTTGTCTGGCAATTGCCGGCCGCAGCCGAGGACGTTTATCCGTGGGCCTTGCGAGTTTCTGGGGTGCTGCCTGTACGGTCTCGGTGGTCTGGTGGGCAGGATTTGTGAGGCCTCTATACGAATGGACGCAGACGACTTCTATCGGATACATGGCGAGGGTTACCGCCCCTCCACGGCATTCACACATGTCGCCGCTTGCCATGGCGGCAGAAATTGCGGCGTATTATGGGGCCTTTCCGATCTGCTCCCTGATCGTACTTGCTTTGGTGTCTGCTGTCGCTCGCTTGCATTCGCAACATATTCAGCATTCTCCTTTCAGATCGGCGCCAGCGGAGCGGAATTCGTGCCCCGTCCGATTACTTGTTTGCGTAGCACTGGGAGCCCTCTTGCCAGTATTCGCGCTGTATTGGTCGTCGGGGACTGGAGATCCACGCCGGGCGATGGTGGGCATCACCTTACTGCTAATTGCTCTCACGGTGGTGGCTCTGTCGGCCGCGGGTTCAGTAGCGAGGGTGAACACAGCATTGGTGTCTGCAATCGCCGTGTTTCAGTTGTGTCTCCTGGTGCCAGGCTCTATCGGCGGCCGCCTTCCCAACTTCCGGCTCATCGACTGGTCTGGTGCCGCATTGCGCCAGCCTCGTGAAGAGCGGGATCTGAACGCCCAGACATTGGACATACTTGAGGCCAAGCTTCCGCCGAACAGTGCGGTGGCTGTTTACACGATGGCGCTCTTCAGCTCGGCGAATCGAGTGTATGAGCCGGCAGCCCTGCGTCTCGGCGCTGCGATCAGGCACCATTCGCTGGAAATCGGCTACCTGTGGGACGAAGAACGATACGATGTGGCCATGCGCCGGCTCGCCGGCCTCGGATACCGGTACCTGCTGTTAGACTCCTTTGACGACGCGCAGGTTCGCAAGAGCCACATGCCGTATGTGCACTTCGACGCAGCGATGCTCGACATTCTGCGGAAACCAAATCCCGACCTACCTGGGCTCCGATTGATGGAAGAATTTCCGCTCGCCGGCAGAACCCAATGGCTCTTCGAGATCACCGATTCGGCGCGCACACTGGGCATCCCACCCGACCCGAACTTAATTGCCTTCGAAGGCAACCTGGCCGCGGCGCGTAATGGAGCTCGACCAGTTGCATCAAGTCACCAAGGCGGCTTCTCGGTCGACTTCATTAATGACGACCGTGCATCGACCGCATGGGGAGCCGCAGAAGGCGCCGAGGACGTATATGCCGGAGTGGTGCTAAGTCACCCGCACGCCGTAGGGCAAGTGCGGCTCGTGCTTTTTTCGCCGACAAACCGGTCCCATCTGCGGGATGTCAGCGTCGTGTGCTCAGATTCCGAGACCATCAGCACCGCCGAATGGCATGTTGTCCGGTCCCGTCTTGCTGGCCAATCGAATTTTGCCGAAAAGATCACGGTCCCGCCCTTGCCGGATCAGTCTGTCGTCGACATCGAAGTTGATCCGAACGATCCGAACGGCGGTGTTCATCGAGTTTGGGGATTTGCTTGTCTCAGTAGTTCTCGGGGATACCACCGAAACTATCTGCCGAGCGGGACCGGTGTTTATGTTCGAGAGTTGCAGATGCGAGAAAGGAAAGCAGCCGGGTCCCCTAGCGGAAAGCGTGGAGTATACTGAACTTGAAGGGAGAGCCCACTGGTGGCCTTCAAGAAAATCGTTGGGACGATATCCAAGACCCAGCCCGGCAGGACCTTCATTGATGGGGTATATTGTAACCGTATCGAGATCACGTCCGCCGGTATGACCGAGAGGATGGAACGCGTCTTCTTTCCTCTGAAGCTGGCTTTTTTGGTCGGTGCGGCGGAAACGGGAGAGTTTTTTTTCTGGAATTCCCACTGTTATGCGTTTCGATCCAGCAGTAGCTTAGTTGAGGATATAGATGGAGTACGTACGTCCTACTTCAAGAGGGATCTTCGCCTCCTCCTCCTTATGGCCGTTTCGGTGGTCCTGTTGCCGGTCGCGGCGTTCGTCATCATAAGAAGATTTCTGCGTGCTGGATCGCGCCGCCAAATGCGAGACTTCCTTTCCACGTAGGTAAATCCAACAGCCATGGCCATGCGTGAACTCTGCTGTGTCGTGTGTGCATCCTCTGAGTACCGTGTCCGCTACCCCGAACGTATTCCAGCCATCGAGTCATTGAATTTCTCAGCTCGCCGAAGCCCACAGAGATACCATGCCCGCATGGTGGAATGCCGTCGCTGTGGACTCGTCTACTCAAGTCCTTATTTTGACGAGGCCATGCTCAAGCTGCTCTATCGGGACGCCGCGTACATTGACGAGCAGCAGTTGGAAAATATGGCCGCCGACTACTTTCGTGAGTTTACTCGGTCGGCGGGAAATTTGGATCTCTCGGCGCGGATCCTGGAGATCGGCTGTGCCAATGGATTCTTCCTAGAGAGGCTGTATGAGGCCGGATATCAGAACTTCCGCGGTGTCGAGCCCGGAAAAGATGCTGTGTCGAAGGCATCTCGGGCCATTCAGGAGAAGATCACCAACGACTTTTTTCAGCCGTCTTTGTTTGCGACAGAATCTTTCGATGTCGTCTGCTGCTTTCAAATTTTCGATCACCTCCCCGATCCGGGCAGGTTTGTCGCTGATGTGCGGTCCCTCCTCCGACCGGGTGGGATCTTGATGACGATCAATCACAATATTCGGTCTCTAATCACGCGCGTCCTCGGCGAGAGGTCACCGATGTACGACATTGAGCATATCTACCTGTTTGATAAGTCCACCATCAACCGCCTTTTTGCGGCACATGGTTTTGAAGTAACTCGCGTTGCTAATCTGAGTAACTCATACACGCTTGCGTACGCAATCAAGATGTTTCCACTCCCTTCCGACATCAAGACTCTGCTGACAAAGGTGGGTAGTGGCGCCCTGTCTAAGGTGAATATCAGGGTCCCGGCGGGAAATATGGTGACTGTGGGGCGAAAGATACTCTAAGGGAGATCGCTCCAACGCCAATAAGCGGCTGCAGCCGCGTGGCTTTCAGGATACGAATCATGTTAATGTTCGGGTGTCCGCGTCCGTCCTGTACGGTGCCGGCGCGGGCTCACAGAGAACGTCAAAATGCGAAGAACCCGTGTCGGGACCGATTTCTCCGTCCCACTTCTGCTCTGCAGCGGCATGCTTCTCGCCCAGTCAAGCCAGCAGGTGTCATCCGTGCCCAAACTGATCCGCGTTACCAGTACATTCCACCCCGCCAACAGCTTCGCCACTTCGCCTGTGGAGAGCATCACTGCGTCCATTTATAGCGAAGAGAAAGGTGGCGGGCCGTTATGGAGCGAGACGCAGAACGTAAGCGTAGATTCAGAGGGACGCTACACGGCTTTATTGGGTTCGACACTACCGGATGGCCTTCCGTCCGAAATCTTTGCTACGGGCGCACCGCGCTGGCTGGGGATCCAATTCAACCGGCCAGGGGAGGGCGAACAGCCGCGCCTGCTGCTCGTGAGCGTTCCCTACGCATTGAAAGCTGGGGATGCAGAGACCCTCGGAGGCAGGCCGGCTTCCGCCTATCTGCTGGCCTCTGCCGCGAACGATGCGGCTTCTGCCGGCATCGATTCGACAACGCCGCGTGCGATGCCTCTGTCCGGCGAATCCAGCGATCCCAAGCCAACGCGCACTGCCGGCGCCACCAGCATCGCACCGAAGGCTAGCAGCGGCACGGCAAACTGCGTCGGACTCTTCGTCAATTCAATCGATCTCGGATGCTCAGTCATGTGGCAATCCGGAAGCAGGATCGGAGTCGGGACTAGTTCGCCCGGGGCGGCTTTGGACGTCATCGGGCAAGCCGCGATCGGCAGCGGAGGCAGTAGCCAGAGTTACGGATTTGACCTTTATGTCAATGGCGCCAACCCGACGGCTCTGCTGGACGCTTATGGCGTGCCGGGCACGGCATCGTTGTACCTCCAGGGAAGGACCAGCGGGGGCGTGTTCAACCATCAGCTAAGCGTGAACGGCAGTGGATTATTTTCGATCACTCCGAGCAGCACGGGTATCCCCACTATGTCCATCAGCCAAGGCGGGATTCTCAGCTTCGGCACCACGACGCCATGGCCGGGAGCGAAGTTTCAGATCCATTCGGGAGTGGATCAGAATCTCGCCTTGGCCGGGCCACTGTCTTTGCCGAATGGGGTGACACTACATTCCTTTAATGATGCGATAAGCGCCAATAAGGGGCTTGAGTTCCGCGGCTCGCCGGTGTTGTTCAGTGTCGGGAATGTTGGGATCAGCGTACCGTCGCCGGTTTCCAAACTCGATGTTGGGGGCGATATCAACCTGAGTGGAGCGCTCCGATTCCAAGGAATCGCCGGGCTGCTGATCAGCAATGGCAAAGGTAACACAGCCCTCGGGCCGCTCGCACTGGGACTCAACACGACCGGCACCAACAACTCGGCAAGCGGGTATAACGCCCTGGCCTTCAACTCCTCGGGACAACAGAATACAGGCACCGGCGGATACGCGCTGTTCTCTAACGGCACGGGTAGCTACAATACCGCCACCGGCTATGGAACTCTGCAGAGCAACACGAGCGGCAGCTACAGCACGGCCACCGGCTTCAATGCATTGGCGACAACCGGCGGTGCCGGCTTCAACACGGCGGACGGAGCGAACGCCTTGTACTCCAATACCCTCGGGCAGGACAATACTGCCTCCGGGTTCAGCGCGCTGTATTTGAACAGTGTCGGAAGCCAAAACACCGCGTCCGGCTACTACGCGATGTATTCGAATACATTTGGCGGCAACAATACGGCCGTTGGCTTCAACGCGCTCTACAGCAACAGCACAGGAAGCAACAACATTGCTCTCGGCTATCAGGCGGGCTACGTAGTCTCTGGAGGAAGCAACAATATCCACATCGGCAGTCAAGGCATATACAACGACAACTCCGTCGTTCGAATCGGCACCCCCGGCAATCAGACCTCCTTTTTCGTCGCGGGCGTGGCTGGCGCGAACGTTAACGGCGCTCCTGTCCTGCTGGACGCCGCTACAGGGCAATTGGGCGTGGCAAGCTCCTCCCGGCGCTACAAGGACGACATCGAGGACATGGGCGAAGCCAGCCGGGGTCTCCTACACCTCCGTCCCGTCACCTTCCGCTACAAGCAGCCTCTTGCCGACGGTTCGCGGCCGCTGCAATTCGGCCTGGTTGCCGAGGAGGTTGCCGAGGTGTTTCCGGAGCTCGTGGCGCGCTCGGCTGATGGACAGATCGAGACTGTCAAGTATCAATTACTGGAACCGATGCTATTGAACGAGCTGCAGCGGCAACAGGCAGAGATTCGTCATCAACGGGATCAAATCAGCAGACTGGAGGAGCGATTGGACGAACAAGGGCATCTGAGCAGCGCTCTCCAGGAACGCTTAGCCAAGCTCGAAAGTACCCTGGCACCGAGCCTTCGCTGAACACATGTCGGCTCCACCGGCTCAGCAGACGCAATAGCCAGATCGGGCGTCACTCCTGTATAATGAGCGTTTAATCTCGGAACAAGCCGGCGCCCGGTGCATGCGGTTGCGGTGCTTGGCCTTCAGCCTACGGAGTTCGATTTATGTCTGGACACGTCTCGGACCCCAACCTTGCACGGATCTACCGCACGCTGCAGTTGATCCGCCGCGCTGAAGAAGAGGTCGCGCGAATTTACCCTTCCGACAAGATCAAAAGCCCTGTGCACCTGTCGATCGGCCAGGAATCCGTGGCGGTCGGCGTCTGCGATCCGCTTCGTCCCGATGACGTAGTTTCGGGTACCTACCGCAGCCATGCCGCTTACATCGCCAAGGGTGGCGACTTAGCCGCGATGTTCGCCGAGCTGTACGGAAAAGATTCAGGCTGCGCCCGCGGAAAAGGCGGCTCCATGCATATAGTGGGCATGGATCAGTACATACTTGGGACATCCGCTGTCGTCGGCACGACGGTCCCCATCGCCTTGGGTTACGCGCTCGCCCTGAAGCGCGAGGG